>Ga0315272_10001224_pt1 | contig 12804 bp, 9 predicted proteins | sample C3_middle_MG_FD_203918 | JGI IMG/M metagenome (GOLD analysis project Ga0315272, IMG submission 203918) | Sediment microbial communities from Yellowstone Lake, YNP, Wyoming, USA - C3_middle | ecosystem: Environmental > Aquatic > Freshwater > Lake > Sediment | place: USA: Wyoming | collected...
ATGCACCCATAGCTGACTAAAAGTTTTTCTGGAAAAGATCAAAACGCAACGTCCGCTTTGACAATCACTAATGCGTGCTTTCGACACAAAGGCGACATCCAAGGTGATCATCATTTTGGTCTGCTGCTCGGCCTAAGCAGACATCAGTATCGGACCTGATTTAGCCGGCCACGAACGTCTGCTTGTCAGAAATCCGAATAGGTACTTTCGACACGAAGGAGTCCTTCAGTATTGCGGGAAGCGGACAGTCATATCTGTATGAGTGCCCGCCTTGCTTTAATCTTGCTGACTTACTGCTGCATACACGCTGTGCCACTCTTCGGCGGTCATCAGCCCGCGCATTTTGAAGCGGCCATCCAGAATCTTTTCACGGGTAAGGGCACGCCTGTCATCAAGCGCCGCGAAAGCTTCAGCAAAATCACTCTCGGAGGCAAGCCGGTTTGCATGGATCTTGGCTAATTCTTTTTTGGCTTTTTCAGCATCTCTTTATTGATCGCAATGATCTGCTTGACCGTTGCTTCAACCTTGACGTGCTGTTTGACGGGCGCTTCAATATCATAAACCAACCCGCTACCAGCACCGGAGGATAAATAGTAATACAACATTGCCCATAACATCGTGTTGTGCTCCTCAGTTATTAAAAATTGCCAAATCGCGAGAGGTGATCTTTTTCCACTCGTCGTCGGTCGTCAGTTGCGCGAGTGCCATACGTGTGTGTATGACCAAAGAGCGATACTCCTTACGCGCTGACTGGATACGGTCGCCGAGTTGCCGGAACTCATCCTTTGACGCGTCATAATTCGCATTAAGACGCACTTCCTCCTTGCGTAGCCTTGCTAACTCTTCAACTCTGAGCTGCATTTCTGCTGCATTTTGGTCGGCGATTGCCTGCATCTGCTGAAGCCTCCCGGCATCCTTGATTGTGTTACGCAACGTGTCGCGCAAATCAATTGCGTTTGCCTGAAGCTGCTCCTTTCCTGTCTTCGCGGGCTCACTGGAACAACCCGATATACCGGCAACAAGGAGCGCCAGGCAACAACTCGCCAGCGCACTAACGAGCGCGGCGGGGATGAGGTTTTGTTTACGTGCGGTTTGCATTGTTCTCTCACCTCTTGTCGATGGATTGGTCATTTCACCTTCACGACTTCGCTGGGCTTCCAGCTTTTGTTGATGGCGTTTTCGGTCGGGCCGTAGAGCCGGAGGATGACGAAATAGCCTTTGCCGGGCACGGTGGCATTCCAGTTGGCTTCCTTGCCGGCGGGCGCCTTAGGGCCGAGGTAGATGTCCGTGCTGCCGTCGGCATTCTGCACCGGCTTGTCGCGCGAACCGAGCGACGGGAACGGCTTGCCGTTGGCCAGGCCGGAAGCATTCTCCGCCTCGTAGAGCGTCACGGACCAGAAGTTGGCGGCGGGGATGTTGGCCGGCAGGTTGATTTTATAGTTGCTGCCACCCGACAGGGCCTCGCCCTTACTGTCGTTGAACGCGATCATATACTTGGCACCCTTACCCGGGATTTGCGACACCATGCCCGGGCTGATCGAGTAGTAGTCGGTAAACATCCAGATTCGGGCGTCGAGATCCAGGTAAGGATAGGCTCCAGCGACATTCTCCCAGGCGAGGTTCTTCACACCGCCCGGATTCGCGGGCGTCCCGTCGGCCATCGGATTGAGCCAGCAGGTGCGGTCCGCATAGACGTGAAGATCGACACCGCCCACCTTGTCTTCAAAGCCGATGACCCGGCTCATCTTGTAGGCGGTCTTGGCGGCCCGATCCAGGATGGCCTTGGTCTTCGCATCGGGGTTGAACGGCTTGCCCTTGATGATGCCGATGGACGCCAGCATGCCGAACCCATCGGAGCTGGCGAGGTTGGCACCTTCGCTGTCCACGAGCGCTTTAAGTTGGTCGAACGCGCTGCCATCGCTGGTCGGCAACTCGTTGACCGGAACGCCCGAGGCGTTGGGATACTGCATCGGCTTGGCGGTGGCCTGGCCGTTCAGCGGATAGATCTTCGTCTGTTCCATCACGGCCACGGCGGCCGTGAGATCCTTCGGATCCTGATAGAACGAACGCAGGAAGACGAACACGTTGTTGGTCTCTGAGCGGTAAACATAATAACCCGCCGGAACCTCGCCCTTGTAGCCGGGAGGTATGAGGAGCATCTTGCCGCCCTTGCCCTCGTCGGGTCCGGGCAGGCCGACATCGCCGAAGAACTTACCGCCATCCACCGGGATGGGGCGCTGCCAGAAATCGAGCAGGATGCCCTGCAATCCCGGCGGCGCTTCCATCACCAGCGGTCCATCCTTGCCCAGGTCAAGGTAGCTGAGCGCATAGATCACATCGGAGTTCGGCGTTGTGATCAGCGTCTTGGCATCGAGCCGGTTTTTGAAAACCGGCAACACGTTGTAGCCTTTGCCGAAGACTTTTTCGGAGCCGAGCTGCATTCCAAGCGTGTTGATGAGCGGCAACGCCCAGAGATAGGTCTGCGTCGCCCGCTGGAACAGCAGTTCGTCGCGGAGCGTCTGCGCGGTTTCCTTGGTGGGGCGGTTTTCCTTGAACGGCGCATTGGCCAGTTTATCGAAACGGGTCTCCTGCGCGAGCGCCTGTGACGCAAGGCCGTTCATACCCACCGCGCAGATTAGCGCCGCGGCTACGAGGTTCTGTTTGTTTTTGATTTTCATAGTTTCGTTCTTTCAGTGGTTGATTGATTTGCTCACTTCACCTTCATGACGTTAGGCGGCATCCAGGTGCCGTCGAGGATTACCTTGTCAGCCCAGTACGATCGAATGTAGAGCGAGAACGTGCCATTCGGCGCGGGCACCCAGTTGGTTTCCTTGTCCTTGCCGGGCGACTTCGCGCCGAAATATAGCGTGAGTGAACCGTCCGGATTGTATTTCAGGAACGACTTGCTTTTCGTGCCGAGCGAGTAACGGTTCAGCGGGTTTTTACTGAACAGGTGATGTTCGTTGTAGAGGGTCATCGACCAAAAGCCCTGTACTGGCGGTTCCTGGCCTTTCGCGAAGGTGACGGTGTAATTGTTCTTGCCGTGGAGCTGATGCCCTTCGCTGTCGTTGTCACGATAGATATATTTTGTCTCGTTGGGCTTGTTGTCATACATGTTCGACTTGGCGGTGCCGGTGCGATTCAGGTAGTCGGTGCCCCACTGCGCGTTGTTCACCGGCGAGTACCAACCGTTGCCGGCAGAGCGGCCGTTCAGCTTCCACTGGAACAGCGGGGCAACTGTGTCTTTGTCGGCGGCAACAAAGGATTCCACCAGCGCCTTCTTGACCGCGGGATCCTTGGCAGCGGCCTCGAACACGGAATTGATCCAGCCGTAGAGGGCTTCCTCGCCGGGCAGCGGCGGCACGAGTTTCATCACTCCGGGAAGTTGATCGAAGTATTTTTCCGGAACGACCCATTTCGTTTCGCCTCCAGGACCAGGCGGCATCGGAAAGTGCGGCACCTTACTCCAGTCCGTGCTCTTCATCTTCCCGTCGAACTGACTGAGAGGATAAAACATGATCTGGCCGAGCACCGCCTGAACGGCCTTTGTGTCCTCGGCGTTATCGTCCTTGAAAATGCGCGGGGCGGTGAACGCCAGTTCCGTGGAAGAACGCACTACTGCCGTGATGCCTGCCGGAGTTTTACCCTTCCAGTTTGGGCCCACCATCAGGTAGAAGCCGGGCTTGGTACCATAGGGCTTGCCAATCTCGGCGAATTCATCGGTGCGTGCGTCATAGAGCGCATAGACCCAGAAGCGGTCGCCAAAATCAGGCACCTGAAAAACAACCGGTTCCTTGTCCAGCGCGAAGTATCCGCCGCCATACACCACGTCCTGGTTGGGGCAGGCGACGAAGGTCTGCTCCGGCTTGATGTAATCGTTCAGCATGGAGTTATAGCCAACCGGGGCCATGGGGAGGGTTCCGCCGTTCCAGCCGGGAACGTTACCGTTCTGACTTGTCACATAGGCAAATCCTGCGCGGCGGTTGTGCGAATTGACCATCGCATAACCCCAGACGTAAGCCATGCGGCCGACCATCTGGACATATTCCTTGGTCATTGTCGTCCCGGAGGCTGGGCCGGGCACTTCGGAAGCGGTTTGTGGCAGCGGCACTTGCTGTGCGAAAGCGCCAGTAGTTACGAGCATGGCCACCGAGAGTGCGGCGCCGATGAAGTTTTGTTTGTGTGTGGTTTTCATTTTTGTTTCCTTATGTTGGTCGTTTTGTGTGCATGTGGTTTTCGTGTTCAGCCCGCCTTGATCGCCCGTACCTCTGCGGCTCGCTCATCTACCGGGATAACGGGTAGTTCACCCTTCTTGGCGGGCAGGTTGCGCAGGTGATCCATGATCGCCTGCCACTCCTTGATCTCGAGGCCGGCGTGCTTCCCCACTGCGGTGTCGACACTGGCCGGGTCTGTCGTTCCCGGCGGCGGCAGAAGGTAACCCGAATTTTCGCGAGGCATTTCGAGCGCATCGACCCTCGACTTGAGGGGCGTTCCGTCCTTCTTTTTGGGCACGAGTGCCAACTTGCCTTTCGTATATTTGGGGATGGCCACGATGATCGGGCCGAGCATCAGCGGACAGGCGAGGCTATACAAGTGCGAGTCCTTGCCGCTGGTGTCGATGGTCTTGTAGCCGCGGTCAAGATCACCCAGTTCGATGGCCGTCACCACGTCGAAACGGGGCCGTGTGAGGTCGTAACGGAAGCGCATGCCAGAGGCGCGGGGAAAATACTCACCCGGATGAGCCGCGTTATCGATGAGAAAGAATTCCAGGAGATTCTTGAGATCCTGGCCGGTGAAATAGCCGGTCACCATCGTGCTGCCGGGGGTCGGATCCACCACGCCGGAGCCGAGCGGCGCCACAGTGAAGATGTCGTAGACCGTCACCACGCCGGTCTTTCCTCGGTAAATCCCCGCCCGCATCATGCCGTTGGCAGTGAGCCCGATGTCGGCCTTGGTGGCAGCGCGGAAGGAGTCGGTGACGAGATTGGCCAGCAGGGTACCAGCTGCGATGTCGGTGTACGTATTGGGCAAATCACGCGGAGCGATGGCCAGCGGCTGATCGATACTGTAGCCCCGCGACGCGAACGCTGCTGAGCTGACCGACTTCTTGAGTTGTTCGATGTCGTTGGCGATAGCCCGATCACCGGCGATGCTGTCGTCGATCGGAAGGAGCTGGTACGATGTAACGGTCGGCTTGTTCCCGTCCAGCGCGATCACCAGTTCGCCGAGATTGCGGCTCTCCTTCCCGGTCTGGACCACCGGTGTGTGGCCATTGACGATGATCGCCTCGTTCAGCTCCGTGTGGCTGTGGCCGCTGATCACCACATCGATTCCCGGCACGTCCCGGGCCAGACGCACGTCCTCGCCGTCGTGGTAGCCACCATCCGCTCCTTTCTCCAGACCGCCGTGGCTGAGCGCGATGACCACATCCACCTTCTCGGTCTCGCGCAGGATCTTCACTACCTCCCTGGCGGACTCGGTGGGGTCGGCGAAAGTCGTGGTTCCACCACTGGTGTAGATCATGGCCTCCTTGCCAATGCTGCCAAAGATGCCGAAACGGAGACCGCCACGCTCGATCACAATATACCGGCGGATCACGCCTTCGCTGCTCAGGCGCTGAAGGTCGGCCAAGCTGGCATCGCTCCCGGAAAAACTGGTGTTTGCGGCCAGCACCGCCGGGATGCGGCCGGCCTTGACGGCAGCGCCGATGGACTTGCCCAGGCCGGCAGGCCCAAGATCGAATTCATGATTGCCAAAGGTGGTGGCGTCATAGCCCATCTTGCCCATCAGGTGCAGCTCACCGCCGGTCTCGCGCGTCGCGGCGCTGAACGCCGTGCCCATGCTGTAGTCGCCTGCATCCAGTACCAACACCGGCCCCTCATCCTTGCGTGCGGCCGTGCGCTGCGCGATCAGGCTGGCCAGCCGCGCATAGCCGCCACGGGTGCTGTCGTCGTTGAGCGTGAACGGGGTGTAGTCCGCAGACGGGCCCATGCCGATGAAGCTCGCGTGCATGTCGTTGGTGTGCAGGATGGTGAAGGTCTTCGCGCCAGTTGGTGCCGCGGATAGGTACCCGGGCATGAGCATCGTAACGCTGATGGCTGCGGCACCCGCAAGGAACTCGCGCCGGGAAATTGTATCGCGTGACATGAGGGTGAAGGTCTCTTTGCCGTCCGCTGCTGCGGCCGATTGTTCGGTTTTGGTTTTCATGGTTTGGTTTGGATTTTTCATTGCTCCTCCGTTGCCTTTGCATGCGGCTGTGCCATCAGGACTCTCAAAATAAAAAAGACCGCACCTGTTTTGAACAGATGCGGTCTGCTGTATCAATTCAGCATTACGTCGAGCGTAGCGTCAGTTGCTTCCGTTGGCTGGGGCCGAGAGCTGCTCCATTACCTTATCGAGACTGAAGCTGCCGACTTTCTGGCTTGGTGGAAATTCCTTGAAAGTGGCAAGGAATTGTCCGACGTACTGCTGCGCCGGCACCAGCAGGAACACGCGGTCAAGCATCCAGTGCTGGTAGTCCATGGCGGTGTGTTGAGCCTCCTCGAACGGATCGCTGCGCAGGTTGAAGATCAAGGGTATGCGCCGCTCCACGAACGGCTCCGACCAGGCATCGAAGCCATGCGCGCGTTGTTCCTGGAACACAAGCTTCCATTGGTTGAAGCGCAGTGCCACCAGCTTGCCGTCGTCATTGAAATAGAAGAACTCATGGCGCGGATCGGGCGCTTTGCCGGCGAGCGTGTCGGTAATGTTGTAGCCGTCGAGGTGCACCTTGAAGGTCTTGTCGCCGACCTTCATGCCCTTTAGCAGCTGTTCCTTCACATCCGGAACGCCCGCTGCGGCCATAAGTGTGGGCAACATGTCCATATGAGAGAAGATGTCGTTGCTGATCGTGCCGGGCTTGATGGTGCCGGGCCAGCGAATCAGGGTGGGCACGCGGTAGCCGCCTTCCCAGTTCTCGTTCTTCTCACCGCGGAACGGTGCCGTGCCGCCATCGGGCCAGGAGAATTTCTCCGCACCGTTGTCGGTGGAATACATCACGATGGTGTTGTCTTCGAGGCCGAGTTCCTTGAGCTTGTCGAGCAACTGGCCGACCTGGCCGTCATGTTCGACCATACCATCCGGATAGGTGCCGAGTCCGGTCACGCCCTGGCTCTCCTTCTTCAGGTGCGTAAAGATATGCATGCGGGTGGAATTCCACCACAGGAAGAACGGTTTGTTGGCTTTCTTCGCGCGATCGAGATAGTCCAATGAGGCTTTGGTGACTTCCTCGTCGATCGTCTCCATGCGCTTGATGGTGAGCGGGCCGGTGCTCTCGATCCGCTGCGTGCCGTCTGCATTCGCCCAGGTGTGGATCACGCCGCGCGTGCCGAATTTCTTCTTCAACGCCGGATCCTTGAAGTAGTCGGCGTTCTCGGGCTCCTGCTCCGCATTGAGGTGGTAGAGCGAGCCCATGAACTCGTCGAAGCCGTGCATGGTCGGGAGGGATTCGTCTGAGTCACCGAGGTGATTCTTGCCGAACTGTGCGGTCATGTAGCCCTGCGCCTTGAGCAATTGGGCGATCGTGACGTCGCGTGCCTGCAAGCCTTCCTTTGCGCCGGGCAGGCCGACCTTGAGGTTGCCGGTACGCAAGCCGCTCTGCCCGGTAAGGAATGCGGAGCGTCCGGCGGTGCAGCTTTGCTCGCCGTACCAGTCGGTGAACACGGCGCCTTCCTTGGCGAGGCGGTCGATGTTGGGCGTCTTGTAACCCATCATGCCCATATTGTAGGCACTGATGTTGAACCAGCCGACGTCATCGCCCCAGATGATGACGATGTTGGGTTTCTTTGCCGCTGCTGCAAATGCCGGGCTGGCGATGAAAGCCAGACAGACAACAATTGCCGATAGCACGAATGCTATTTTATTCTTCATGTGTAGCCCCTTATTAAAAACTTATTATTCCCGGAAATTCCCAAAATACTCGTAACTCTTAGTTTGCAGCAAAACATTTGACGGCAAAAAATACTTCACCCTTTTTTGAAGCAAGGTCAACAACGACACTATAGCAACAAACATTGCAATATTACTAATTAAGGCCCCTTGCCGCGGATGGAATTGCACTGGCGTAACACCGAGGCGATGGCCACATCCGCTGGTGGACGACCAGTTGAGCTTTACTGCATGTGAGGTAATTTCTTTCTTGGTGCTCTGTATTGTGCGATGTTACTTCAACAACTAGAACTCAGAGCCCATCCATATGGCGCCAAGCTCACGGCATTACCTGCATCGATCAAAATCACGTAGCTTTCGCTACTCGAACTCGCTTTTCCCTGGCCGCCTTGACCAAAGAGTCGTAGTCGCGGTCGGTCTGCTCGGCATAGGCGAACGCAAAGCGCACAATAGCCTCATCCATGCCTTCGCTCTTGCCAAGGTAGCCGGCGATCATCGCGGGGTCGCCCGACTTAGCGTGTGCGAGGGAGAGCGCCCAGCCGCAAAGCTTGCAGTATTGGGGCATTGACTTCACGTTTTTTGGGTCGAACGCCGCGCCGCCCTTCATGTCGCGGAGCTGGCGCATATAAAAATGGCCTCCCTCCTTCTGTATGCCCCAGCCCAGGAAAATATCCGGAGCTCCCTGGATTAGCCGCTGTCCCACCACGACGCGCTTGCCCTCGCACTCCCAGCGGGAAGTCTTCGAGTAGGGCGCCAGGACCGAGGGTTGAGCTTCCTTGTACTGGAGGAACAGAGGGTCGTCGGTGCCGTTGCCGTTCATCAGGATGATCCAGCATCGGGTGCCGACGCTTCCCACTCCCACGACCTTGCGAGCCACGTCCATGATGCGGTACCGTGAAAAGAGCTGCTTGCGGTCGTCAGGGAGGGAAGCGAGGTATTGTTCCAGAGTTCGGGCGAGCACCTCTGCGATGGGACGGCCGTCTGCAGTGTGAGTTTCCCGGACAATGAGGGGCGCGTCCTCTACGATGCGCTGTTGGTTATCCACCAATTCCGACATCTTTTCGAGAACCTGCATATGACCCCGCTGCCGCGCTTTGATCATGATCCGCTCGCCTATCGCCTGCGCCTCCGGAGTTAGCGCTGCCAGAATGCGCGGTTCGTCAATGCTCGAGTACCAGACCTCCAGGTTCCCCATTCCGGCGTATTCGCGCATGCGCTTGCGGTAGCTTCTGACTGCGGCGCGGGCCACTTCCTCGCACAGGACCTTGTCCCCACCCATAAATCTGACAGCCACGACGGCGCTGGCGGCAAGACGCTTGAGGTCCCACTCCCACGCTCCCGGCAGAGTCTCGTCGAAATCGTTGATGCCGAACACGAGGTTGCGCTCGGCCGACGCGAACAAACCAAAATTGGCGAGGTGCATGTCGCCGTTCGCCTGCACCGTCAGGCCCGACACGGGTGTGTGCGCCAGATCGGCCGCCATCACGGCCGCTGATCCGCGCAGGAATGAAAACGGGCTCGCCAGCATGCGTGCGTAGCGGATGGGAACCAGGTCCGCGAGGCGTGTCTTGGCCTGCGCTTCAAGTATGGCCACCGGGTCCTGCCGCTTGGGCGCGGGCTTATAGTCCGCGTGCCGTTCGTGCGGCACCTTCTGGCGCAGAGCTTTGCCCGCTGCCATTCGCTCATCCACCGACGGCTGCTGAGTCGTGTAGCGAGCAAGCAGCTCGGCGTCATGTTTGCCTGCGGCGGGAGAGTCAGGTTTTGCTTTCATTATTCAGTCCTTCAGTTTCGCCATTTGAATTAATCAATCAGTTTCGACCAAAAGCATAACACTTATTACCAAGTTTCTCGGCTGAATAGTGCCCGCAGCCACCCGTCACCAGCGATATTGCAACGCTACCCCACCGAGGTTGTAATTGCTGCCGGTGCGAATCGACACGCCGGTGCTGGCGTAGAATTTGATCGAGTAGTTGCGGTTCACGGGCAGTGCCAAAGTGGCCCCAAAGCGTGAACTTTCCAGTGCATCATCGTTTTGCACTCCGTTGACTGTTGTACGCCCGCCGAAATCGTAAGTCGCATCCAAGGCACCCCACACGCCGCCCCCAAAACTGTAGGTGACGTGCGCCTGAGTGGTATACAAGGGATCCTGCGCGAGGGATCCACCGCCGTAATAGTCCTCATTCTTGGTGAAGAAAGTTGCACCCGTGGAAAGCTCCAGCGTGAACGCGCCCAACGCCTTGGAGACACCGATGTCCGGCTTGATGTACCAGCGGTTGGTGCCGAGGTTCACCAACTTGCTGGGGTCGTACTGGCCCAGGGGTGCGGACACCTGAACGCTCGCCCCGACAATCAGATCCTGCTGGTAGCCGGCAAACTCCTGCATCGACAATGCCGGTGCGCCTATAAAATTGACCGAGAAACGGAAGCGCGGGTCGTTCAATCCGGAAACTTGACGCTCCTTCGGTACACCGGAAACCAGCGCGGATCCGGACAACGCGGAATAAGGCATGATGACGTCAAACTTTCCGGACTTGCCCCACACATCCAGGGTGTGCACGTAGGCGAGGATTCCGGTGTCGATCTGGAGATGGGCTCCCTGGATCGGCGACGATGGATCGGTGGACAAACCTCCTTCGGAATAGGTATAAGCGGCAACCAGGAAGTTGAGTCCCGCCGGCGCGTTCGCGTAAGCCCTCGGTTCGGGTTCGGCAGCATGGGCAAGTGTAGAAGCCAAGACAAAAATGGCCACGACTACCAGCAATGCTCTGTGCACAATCCAATGTGAATTAATTCGCATGATTTTTATCGTGGCATGTGTGACGGATATTGCGTTATTTCCAGTTCCTCAAAGCGCCAGTGTGTTACTCACGCTAGACGAGCCAACGTCGCGCGATGAAGCGATACGCCAGCGCCGATACGAACCCGCCCGCGATCAGCAACACGCCGATCAGCAGCGTTCTCCAAAGGATATGGTCGGCCACGGCCTGCAGGTTTGATGCCGCGTGGTCCGCTGATTGCATGAGCACCGGCGTGCCATGCTCGATACCGGCCAAGAGCTTTTGAAGTTCGTTCGCGGTACGAGCAAATTCTGCGGCGGCGGCAGTGTACTCGGTAATGTCGAACGGCCGCGACGGCGGTTCGGTAGGCGCACCCGCTGCTGGTTTTGGTTTATCGAAGCGCCCGATGATTTGATCGAGGGAACGGATAGTTGCGTTGAGTGAGTCCGACGTTGCGGTACCCGCTTCGAGCGTGCCTCGCAGATCGGTGATCAGTGCGCGAGTCTGCATCGTATCCTTGGCAATCCCCTCCATAAACTGATGGATCGCGGCTTCGCGTTCCCGCGCCAGTATGTTCGGCAACTCGTCAGCGAGTTGCCCGGTTGCCGTTGCGGCTACGCCGAAGCGATCAGCGTCTGCGAGCATACGCTTGGTCTCCGGCATTGCTGCGATCTGGTAGCTGAGTCGCTCGACCTGCATGTCGAGTAGATTGGCCGCACGCTGCGCATAGTAGATCGTGCGCTCGGCGAGTTGCCTCGTCTGCGTCAGTTCGCGTACCGCAGGATCGAGCTGGCTGAGCGGATCCAAACCTAGCAGCGCGAACAGGCCGCCCTTCGTCCCGACTTCTCCAGGCTGCGGCCGGCCGATCGACTTCGCGAAATCATTGAAATGCACATACGAGACGGCGCGAATGTTTGGATTGCGCTCGCGCCAGTCGTCCATGATGCGCTGGAGCTGTATGATTTGATCGGCGGTAAGCACATCCGCCACGAGCTCTCGTGCCCGTGCTTCGAGGCGGCGGTGCGCTTCCTGGAAAGGTAATGCACGCTCACCAAATTTCTCACCGACCCACGCATCCTCGATGACCATACGGCTCAGTGTCGCGAGCACGACCATGTCAACCGCATTGATGACGGGATTCGGTCCGCTCGCGATCGTATAGGCAGCGGTAGACTGTGATAGCTTCCAATTCTGGGCGATGAGCCGATCCTCGGCGTTGTCCGTTGCCACCTGAAAACGCTGAACCGGTTCGATCACGCCGCCGGCATACTCGTCGGCGAAACGCATAACCTTGAGTTGAAGCTCCTGCAGCTGCTCGGCACGCTTGGCCGCATCCTTCTCGCTCCCCCGCATCATTGAGCAACTGCACAGTGCAAAGGCGGCGATACCGAAAACGAGAGACGAAAGAAACGACCGCAGCGGCCCTGTTCGCAGTTTGATCAACGGGGAAAAGCAATACTGCCAGCCCAGTTTGCAGGCCGCACCGGCAGTCTTGGCTAGGAGATGATAGTTGGGTAGAACTACTTGCATGTGGATGATCCTAAGGCATTGGCGAAGTCGTGCGTGAACGATAGCGTGCCAATTCGTGTGTTGATGTCTTGGGCTTGTGCACCGATAAGGCCTAGTTCTGTGTGGTATTCATTTCTGCCTTACTTTATTGTCCGGTTATGTCTTTACTCTGGTTGGTTTGTTCACTTCGCCTACTTGATGTCCGGCAGCACCCACCAGTGGTTGAAGAAAGGTTTCAACGGTCCGTAAAACCGGGACCAGACCCACAAGCCGCGATCGGAGCGCTTTGCCAAGTGATTCAAGTTGGACGTGAGAGTTTATAGGAAGTGTGTTCTGATTACTACGTACTACATCGTGTACTAATACAATTATAGAATATATTGTCAAAGTGCCAGAAATGGCACATTGCGTCCTCTAGCCAAAGCACCGCAAAGCAGGCATCCAGATGCTTGAGGAATTTACCATGTAAGGGTCCGCTTAAGTTTAGTTGCGGTCGTTTCAGACTTCACCTTTGAACGACTCCTATTGGCACATAGCGGCCTCTTTGAGAAGCAACCCGATAGCGGACATTCAGATGTTTTAGAAATTTATC
>Ga0315272_10001225_pt1 | contig 12802 bp, 14 predicted proteins | sample C3_middle_MG_FD_203918 | JGI IMG/M metagenome (GOLD analysis project Ga0315272, IMG submission 203918) | Sediment microbial communities from Yellowstone Lake, YNP, Wyoming, USA - C3_middle | ecosystem: Environmental > Aquatic > Freshwater > Lake > Sediment | place: USA: Wyoming | collected...
AATAGGTGTAGAGTTTGCAGTGCATTATCTCCTCGCTCTAGATAGGCTTCGACATTTGCTATCCCCTTCGCTATAACGAATCCATTGCTTAGGAGTGCTACTGGAGGTAGGTTTCCAGGAGTGGAAATAACTTTAAAGCCTTCAGCTTCAAAACTCTCTATAGTTTCATCAATTTCGTAAGCCTCTTCCCTAACAACAATAGTTACTTTATAGCCGTGAAGCTCCAAAGCTTTAGCAAGAAGCTTATCGATCTCTGCTTCACCTGCATTATCTATAGCTATATACACATCTCTATACCTGTTAAGCATCTCGATACCCTCCTCAATAACAGGCTTATCCATTATCGCTTCATCAAGGCTTTTCACAGCCTCGTAACCCAGAACACTTGTGTCTATAATGTTTGCAGCTGCTGAGTACCTTAGAGCCTCTCTCACATCCCAGTTAACAGACCTTAGCCTCTCTTCAACAATTCTAGCAACCCTCTTACCAACATTCTTTAGCCTCTTCTTAACCTCAAGGTATGGATCCTTAGAGCCTGTCAGCACCTTCACATAGTTGAATGCTTCTGCAAATGCTCTTGATCTTGCATATCCTTGTTCAAGGATCTCAGCAAGTTTTCGTAGCATCTCAGGAACCTTACTGCTGTAGCCAAGATCTATCAAGTCCTTAACTCTTGAATTCACTAAACACAGTATGCAGTACTTATCTAGCCACATATGCTATTGATCACCTCAGCAACAATCTTGAGATCCTCCATTGCTATATCACCCATCAAACCTATCCTTATAGTGACTATACACCACCGATAAAGGTATCTATAAACAGCTCAATAGTGAGGACACTTGTAAGGGCATTACTATCTGAGGGTAGGAGACCTAGGTTTGTGTATAAGCTCGGAACCAGCGACATGAATCTGCTTCACGTGTGTAGTGCTGGCAACATAACGGCTTATGGCCCTGGAAACGCTGAGCTCTCTCACAGCGATGGTGAAGAGATAGAAGTGGGAGACGTTATTCAAGCAGTAAAAATATATGCTAATACTATTCAAGAGTTCTTCAAGCTTTATGACGCGAAGTAAAGTGCTGTTAGATCCTTTCCCTTCAGCTCCTCTGGACTACCCCCATACTTTATCCTGCCACTTACAAGCACATAAACCTTATCAGCTATTTCAAGAGCTCTGTGAGCGTATTGCTCAACTAAGAGAATTGTTATGCCCCTCTTTTTCAATTCAACAACCTTCTCCAGAACTCTCTTAACCATTATTGGCGCTAAATCTGTTGTGACCTCATCTAGTAGCAGAACCTTTGGATTCTTCATTAATGCCAAAGCCATTGCAAGCATCCTCCTTTCACCACCACTAAGAGTACCTGCTCTCCTATTCAGAAACTCTCTCAATACTGGGAAAAGCTCGAACACCTCATCTAGCCTCTTCCTAAACTCCTCCTTACTCAAATTGATGGCTGCAAGCCTCAAGTTTTCGTAGACTGTTAGACTTGAGAAAACATTCATTAGTTGCGGTACGTAGCCAACACCAAGAGCTGTTACCTGATGAGGCTCTAACCCCGTTATGTCTCTACCAAAAAGCTTTATAGAGCCGCTATATATATCGGCAAGTCCATAGATGCTGTTTAGAAGCGTTGTTTTGCCAGCTCCGTTAGGACCTATAATAGCTGTTATACTATTTTCAGGAACCTCTATACTAACCCCAAACAATACCCTTATCTTGCCGTACCCTGAGTAGAGATCCTCAACCTTTATCATAGACATGTTCTCAGCCCAAGTAGACCTCTATCACCTTTGGATTCTTGACCACCTCCTCAGGCTTTCCCTCAGCAATCACTCTACCCCTATCCATCACATAGACTTTGTCAGCATACTTTAATGCAACATCAATTCTGTGCTCAATGATGAGAAAAGTCACATCAACCTGCTTCCTAATGCTAGATAACTGCTCGAATATGTATGTCGAGTACCTGGGATCTGTACCACCAATAGGTTCATCAAGAGCTACAAGCTTTGCACCTGATGCAAGGGCTCTAGCAACTTCAAGCATCTTTAGTTGTCCAGCACCAAGCCTGTAAGCCTCCAAATCCCAGTACTTATCTAGTCCAACAAGCTTCAGTATTCTAAAAGCTTTCTCAATGTTCTCCTCCTCCTCCTTAACCCAGCTACGCCTAATCAAGGCAGATAATGGATCCTCGCCATAGCCCTTCATAGCAGCAACAACATTATCTAAAACAGTTAGGCTTCTAAATGGCTGAGGAATCTGAAAACTTCTTGCAAACCCTAGGGAGTATACCTTATGCGGAGGCCAGCCAGTGATATCCACATTATCAAATATTACCCTACCTTCGTCAGGCTTAAGCACGCCTGTACACATATTAATAAACGTTGTCTTGCCAGCACCGTTAGGACCCATCAAAAGCGTTATAGAGTTTCTTCCAACAGTTATCGAAACATTATCCACAGCTACTAAACCGCCAAACTTCTTCGTAAGATCCTTAGTTACGAGTATGGGATCCTTATTAAAAGCCATACCATCCACACTCATCAAGTCCTTATATTAAATCCTTCCTTATATTAAAGAGAGATATTAGTGTATTACCAAATTTAAGCCTTAGTATTCGTAAATAAAAGTTATTTGATATAAACATAATATTATTACAAATCTAAGATATTAAAGCACATTTAAATATGGATTATTGCTTTATCTAAGCTTATTTATATACAAAAATTTTTAAACTCACCTTATTATACATCAATATCAAGCCAAGCTAAGGTGAGGTATGAAAGGATATGAAGCAAACAGCTGTTTTAGTAGGTATAGCTGTTGTAGCCTTCGTTATAGGATTTGTTGTAGGAGGCTTTACATTAGGTGTCGGTAGAGCACCAGCAGCACCAACAACTGTTACAATTGTATCTACAACTACAGTACCAGCTTATGGGACAGCAGCGCCTACAACAGTTACTATAACTGTTGCCTCTCCAGGTACTGCAACGCTGTCTGGGGAGATTCCTATAGGTGCTTTGCTGCCATTATCAGGATCTCTAGCGACCTATGGAGCTCAATGTAAAGAAGCATTCCTGCTAGCTGTTGAAGATGTTAATAACTGGCTTGCTGCCCTTGGAAAGCCTTGGAGACTGAAACCAATTATTGAGGATACAGCAACAGATCCGACAACAGCCCTCAACAAGTTAATGACGTTAGCAGCTCAAGGTGTGAAGGTTGTTGTAGGCCCTATGGCTAGTAGCGAAGTTAAGAAGATTAAGAGCTTCGCTGATTCAAATAAGATTCTTGTTATTTCGCAGAGCTCAACATCTATGGAGCTGGCTTTACCAGGGGACTTCATCTTCAGGTTTACGCCTCCAGATAAGTATCAAGGTGTTGCAATAGCTCACATACTGTGGGAGAGAGGAGTAAGATATGTTATACCTATATGGAGAGGAGACACATGGGGCGATGGACTGCTTAACTACACAAAAACAGAGTTCCTGAGGATTTGCCAGAGTGTTGGAGGAGGTAATTGCGGTTGGGATACTGGTATAAGGTATGATCCCACAGCAACAGTGTTTGAAACTGAGGTTGCAACGCTTGCAAAAAAGGTTGAGGATTATGTGAACAAATATGGCAAAGATAAGGTAGGAGTACTAGCACTATCGTTTGAGGAGATAGCAAACATATTTGACCAAGCTGTGAAGTACCCAATACTAGCTGAAGTTAAGTGGGAGGGATCAGACGGCACATACGGCACACCAAAGCTTACTGAAGAACCGCAACGAGCAGAGTTTGCGATAAAGGTTCAGTTCTGGAATACCATGGCAACTCCAGGAGAGTCCCCGCTGAAGGAGTCTGTAAGGCAGAGACTAATTCAGAAAATAGGTCAGGAACCAATACCATACGCATACTTCACCTATGACGCTGTCTGGGCCGTTGCACTAGCTATAGACCATGTAGGTGTATACGATGGTGAGGCAATTAAGAATGCTATTCCACTAGTGCTAAAGACGTTCATAGGGGCTTCAGGTCACTTCGAGCTTGATGAAAACGGTGATAGAGCAACAACAGACTATTCCATTGCTGTAATGGTGAAGACTCCTGACGGCAAGTATGTATGGAAGGAGATTGGAGGGTATATAGGAGGAAAGCTAGTGATATACACTCAGCAAAGCTCATAAAACCAAAAAATATTTTTATTTTCATGTCTAGATCTTAACAATTGGTTGAAATAAAATGCTATATTTAATGTTATGAAAAAGAACTCAAAGGTGTGAAAATAATGAGCATGGTTATACTGCTATCAGCAATAACCTATGCGTCAATATTGGCTATAGGTTGTGCCTCAATTACCCTGTTGTACACCTCTACAAGGGTTTTCAACTTTGCTCATGCATCTATGGTTAGCTGGGGCTTTTACCTAACATTCATATTCTACAACCTTTTTGGAGGCTCACCATACATATACATGGTACCAGCCTCTATAGTTGTTGGTTTATTTGGTGTCATAACGTATCTCCTTGTCTTGAGAAAGCTTATTCGCAGCAAAGCATCTGAAATAACCCTTATGATGGTTACACTGGGCGTGGACTTTGTATTCTTTGGCTTCCTAAATATACTAATTGATTACTTCTGGTACAACTATAGGTGGAGCATTAAGACAGTGAACATTGTGCCAAGAGATCCACTACTTGGAGCAGTTTCTGGAGTTCCCATCACTGCTGTAAATGTTGTTGCTCCTTTGTCTGCAATAGCAATGCTTATGGCATTGCACATATTTCTATCCAGAACATCTCTAGGCATGGCTATGAGGGCCTCTATAGAGAACCCAGTGTTGGCAGCTATTACCGGCATTAATGTTGATAGGATATACGTGCTTGCATGGTTTATAGGGGGATTCTTAGCAGGTTTATCAGGAAGTTTACTAACTATGTACACTCAGGGATACAGTGCTATAGGTTTTGATTACTCCGTTCTATACTTTGCAGGGTCTATTGTTGGTGGGCTCTACAGCATTTTAGGAGGCTTGCTGGGTGGAGTATTGGTTGGTTTTAGTGAAAGGCTATTAACATACTACCTCTCGTTCTATATCCCAGGAATATATGCTTTTAGGTTTGCAATACCATTGGCAATGCTCATTGCCACGCTCATTATTTATCCTAAAGGGTTGGCGGGTCTGGTGGAGAGGAAATGATGGAGCAGGCACTGTTCATACTAATCAATGTGGTCTTTAATGTGAGTATCTGGCTCATACTATCACTAAGCCTGAATATAGAGGTTGGGTTTGCAAACATATCTCAGTTCGGTAGGTTAGCAGCAGCTCTTGTAGGGTCTCTTGCTGTTGGAGGGATTATAGGGAGGGTTGCAGCCCTTCTCGCAGGGCAACCAATTGATGAAAGGTTTGTGGAGGATAATGCATATGTGATTACAGCCGTTAACTCCTACCTATCGCAACACCCACTAATATCAGTACTACTACTAGTTCTAGCCCTAGTTACGGCAGTACTTCTAGGAGCTCTTATAGGTGTTGCAATGATATTGCCTGCTGTAAGGCTTTCAGAAGCATACCTTGGCATAACCCTCCTGTCTATAGCCGAGGTTCTGAGAACCTTTCTCTACAACTACGACCCTATAATTGGTGGTACTAGAGGTGTTTCTGTACCTGCATTCCTACAGTTTCTAAACGACTATAGCACCCCCATAACGCTAGCACTTATGGTGCTCATGGCTATCACAAGCTTTGCTGTAGCCGAGGCTATTAGTAGATCCCCGTTGGGAAGAGCTATGAGAGCTATTAGAGATTCTGAAGTAGCTGCAGAGGTCTATGGAAGAGATGTCATGAAGATTAAGATATATACTGTTATGATAGGCTCTGCAATGGCTGCTTTAGCAGGTGCTCTCTACACAATCTTTACAGGGAGTAGCTATGCAAACGACTACAGCAGGTTCACCTGGACATTCCTTCCATGGGCATACATAATGCTTGGTGGTGTAGGTAACAATGTTGGTGTATCGCTAGCAGTTATAGTGATGTCCATTTTGCGAAGCTTCATACAGATATACAAGCATGAGCTAGCCTCCTATCTGCTCAACATAGATCCGTCATGGCTTGAATACATAATTATAGGGCTGATAATAATTCTAATAACGCTGTTCAGACCCCAGGGAATGATACCTGAAAAACCTGTATTCACTTTGCCTAGGGGGAGGATTGAGGAGATTAGGAAGAGGGTTTTAGAAGAGAAAGAATCTTTTTAGCGCCCTCAATATGGTTCATAATTATCCTGAACGTTTTCTCAACATCTTCTCGAGAAACAACAATTATGGTGTCTGTGTAGCATGACTCTACATGAACTATGTTAATATTGTTCTGAGCAAGTACATTAGCTATATATGCCAATACACCAGGGGTTGTCATTATTTCCTGGGGGCTGACAATCACTATTGCTCCATAGCCTTTCTGAACATCTATAAGATCCTCACTCCTCACACTCTTCAATATCTCTTCAGCTGTATCCTTATCAGCAACAATTGTTGTAGCGGTAACGCTCTGCATTATAGCTAGGAATCTTGATCTTGGCAAAAGCCTTGATATTGCCTGGGATAGGTAGCTAGTGATATAGCTTCTAGCAATAATTATTGTTATGTCTGTTCTGACCTCAACAGATGAGTTAGCTATAATCTCCAGAACATCCCTTCTAGTATTAGCCTCCTCCACAAACCTATTGGCATACCTAATTAAAGCAACCTTTATAACATCAACAGAAACCTCCTTACCAACAATCTGAGACACCATTGGTTGAATAAGCTTTGCAAGCTTACGGTAGTTAACAATGCCTCTAGCTATGCACTGCCTTAGTATAGGATCACTTGAAACAATATCTATAGCTGTTTGAGAAATGGACAAGCTATTGCACCAAATGTATCAATCATTATTACGAATGGAATTTATATGCTTTCAACAGCTTTTGGGTTTTAGCCCTAGAAAGAAGCTGTTAAACCATTCATAGCCTCTCCATGCCCATTTACCGAAGCAAACCAGCGTTCCATCTGCAACACTATTTGTATTACATAGGATCTATGTGTAGCGCCATGCTCAAGTCTGTGCTACAAACCAATAAATGTTGCTAACAGGTGTTGAGGTATGAATAAATGGCTCAACACGGCATTAGTTGCAGGTATTGTGATAGCTCTAGTTGTTGGAGTAGTTGCAGGGTACTACATGAAGAGTGGTGCAGTGTCAGGAGCGGATATCCAGAGCGTTTGCCCTGGCTATGGGCTTCTCAGCAAGATTAAGAGTAGAGGTGTTCTAGTTGTTGGTACAAGCGCTGATTGGCCTCCCTATGAATATGTGACTCCAAGTGGTGAGTTTGCTGGTATTGATATAGAGATTGCTAAGAGGGTAGCAAAGAGCTTGAATGTATCGCTACAGGTTAAGGACATGAAGTTTGTTGCTTTGTTTGAGGCTGTGAAGCGTGGTGATGTGGATATAGCTATCGCTGATATAGCTATGAAGCCTGAGAGGCTACAAGTAGTGGACTTCTCAATTCCTTATAGGTGTGAGGATGGTAAGGCTATAATTGTTAGGAAGGGTTTTGAGTACCATGGCTACGAGAGCTTGTATGGGAAGAGGATAGGTGTTCAGCTAGGGACTACTGAAGAGGATCTTGCGAGAAAGTTCTTCGGCAATAAATCAGAGATTGTAGCGTTTGATAGGGTGTACCCAGAGATGACACTAGCTCTAAAGACCGGCAAGATAGATGCGATGGTTGTAGCACCCGATGTTGCAAAGATTATTGTGTCTAAGGAGAAGGACCTGCAGATAGTTGACTACCTACCGTTCTTCTCATGCTCAGTTATAGTAATGCCTCACTGCACCTATGACCTCAAGACAGAGGTATCCAAAGTAATATGGAACTTGTTGCAGAGTGGGGAGCTTGATAAGATTAAGGAGCAGGAGGTAAGCAAGTGGATGGAGATAGCGGGTGCTAGTTAGTGATAGACCTTATACTCCAGTACAAGAACTTTTTGGTGCAGGGAGCACTAATAACAATTACAATAACAGCACTATCTTTTTCACTCGGCTTCCTCATATCCTCTATACTCACACTAATCAGGTTCTTCGGTGAGAGGGTAACAAATGCTTTTACTAAGATCTACATAGACGTCTTTCGAGGAACACCACTATTGGTGCAACTACTGCTAATATACTTTGGCTTCCCAAGCATAGGGATAAACCTTGACGCATTCACAGCATCAGTCATTGCCATAGGTCTTAATAGTGGAGCTTACCAGGCAGAGATAATGAGGACTGCTATTAAGGGTATTCCAGAGGATCAGATAATTGTTGCTAAAGCTCTTGGTCTTAGAGATAGCCACATATACCTACACATAGTTATGCCTCAAGCACTTAGAAACGCTATACCAGGCCTCGTCAACGAGTTTGTCACACTATTGAAGGAGAGCTCACTAGCTTCCGTCATAGGGCTTGCAGAGCTTACAAGGGTTGGCGAGTACATGATGAGCGCAACTTTCAGAGCTCTTGAAGCCTTCACCATAGTTGCTCTAATCTACCTCCTACTCTCATACGCATTCTACTTCATGTCGAGATCCATTGAGAAGAGGTTTGCTATACCAGGGTTTGAGAGGTGGATAAGATGAGGAATGAGGTACTGAAGCTTATAGATGTTACGAGTGGTTATAGCGGTAAACCCATAGTAATGGACGTGTCTTTCACTGTGTTTGAGGGTGAGAAAGTGGTTGTTATAGGGCCTAACGGATCTGGAAAATCAACTCTTCTAAAGACTGTGCTAAGGTTGATAGAGCCTATCAAGGGATCAATAATTTTCAGAGGCATAGACATAGTTAGATTGCCTAAGAGTGAGTTGCCAAGGATAAGGGTTAGAATGGGTTATGTACCGCAAGAAGGTGTTCTATTCCCGCACATGAAGGTAGTAGACAATGTTGCTCTACCCCTAAGACTTGCGCTGGGGATGAGTAAGGCTGAGGCTTATAAAAAGGCTTTGGAGTACCTAAAGCTGTTTGACATGCACGAACTTGCCTACAGGTACCCAGCACAGCTTAGTGGTGGTCAGAGACAGAGGGTTGCAATTGTTAGAGCACTTGCTCTAGAACCAGACCTGCTTCTACTAGATGAACCAACATCGAATCTGGACCCATCATCAAGGAGGGAAGTAGTCGAGGTGCTGTACAACATTGCAAAGATGGGTAAATCAATGGTTTTAGTCACTCACGAACTGGAGATAGCTAGTAAGGTTTCCGACAAGGTCATAGCTATGAAGAGCGGTAGAGTAGTGTATGAAGGACCATTCAACGAGTCTATAGCGAAAGATGTTTACGAGACTTAGCAAAGGCTTAGAGAGATGAGGTTCGACATCATGGCTCAAAGCAGTGGAAGCTTCATTGACTTGAGAAGCTGTAACTTCGTGTCAAGATACATTCAGGGACCTGGAGCCTTAAAGCATTTAGCAAGCTTGTTGCAGTCTTTGCAGGCTGGAAGAGTTCTGGTTATAGCAGGTAAGAAGGCTATGAACGTGCTTGAGGATTACGGGCTCTTCAAGCTTGTGGAGAGCACAGGAGCTTCATACACAAAGCTGGTCTTTGGCGATGGTCCTTGCGGTGCTGAGTGCTGTGATGAGGAGATTGAGAGACTTGTGAAGCTGGCTAATCGTGAAAGCTTTGACGTTGTTATTGGTGCTGGTGGTGGTAAGGCTATAGACACCGCAAAAGCTGTTGCACACATGCTTAAGCTACCCTTAGTAGTTGTCCCAACAATAGCTTCGACAACAGCTCCGTGCACATCACTATCAGCTGTGTATACATGTAACCATGTCTTTAAGGAGTATAGGTACTGGAGTAGAAATCCATACGCAGTTATAGTAGATACAAAAATCATTATGAATGCCCCTGTCAAGTACCTTGCTTGTGGTATAGGGGACACAGTATGCAGATACACAGAGGTTTCAGACATTGCCAAGGCTAGGGATGTGAATAGCATTCTAAAGCAGTTAAACAATGGAGAAACCCTAATCGGATTATCAGCAACGGGTGTGATGATAAGGGCTGTTCTTGGATATGGGGAGGAAGCCGTTAAAAGTGTTGAGAGGAAGGAGCACAGCAACGCACTTGAATTAGTTGTAGAGGCAGTAACCCTACTCAGCCAAATAGCTTACGAGTGTAGCGGAATCTCAGGCTTGGTTCCTCACGCCATATACAATGCCTTCACACATCTAAGACCATTGGAGAAGTATAGAAATAGTGCATTTCCATGCCACGGAGAGGTAGTTTTCTACGGGCTACTAATAGACATGACCCTAAAAAACTATTCAGAGAAGGAAATAGCAAACATGATGAGATTTGGTCGTAGAATAGGGCTTGCAACAAACCTTAGCGAACTAGGCTTCAACAACATTGACTACAATGAGATTACACTCATAGCTGAGGAAGCATCGAAAGAGCTTCAAAGCATAAGCCCCGGGGAAATAGTTAAAGCTATTAAGGAGGTGGAGAGACTCAGTAGCAAGGCCGTAAAAAGGCTTAAACTTTAAGGCAAAAATCCATGGACTTAGCCCCGCACTTCAAGCAATTCGCATCTTCATAACAGAGGGTATAGGAGTATAAGCGATGAAATTGTGGTGAATACTATGAATACTGCTATTCCAGAACACCTTTTTTTCAAGACATGTAGCGCTAAAGATTTTTAGTTTTGTATAGGAATAGAAGTTTTATGTAGGTGATGGTTTGTGTCTTCAATATCTCCTGAAAGCTTTTGGTCATCGCCATTTACAAGAAGCGGTAGATCAGTTCTTGTTCCTAGAGGTCCATGGATCTATGCACTCAGTGGTGTTGCTGCTCATTATAGAGCTGATCCAAAGGCTCTCGAGGGTGTTGTTCCTAAACCTCTTAGGGTTGTTGATGGCGATGTGTTTACCTACATAGTTGAGGTTATAGCTATCAGTCCAAATGCTCAGCACCTTATTGATGAGGCTCCAGATCAGCTTTACTATAATGAGGGTGCTTTCTTTGTTGAGGTTGAGTATCAGGGAAAGGTATACTCTTACTGTCCATTCATGTGGGTAGACACAGATATCTCACTGCTTAGAGGACTCTTGGCTGGGTGGCCAAAGAAGTTGGCGAGTATTGCTGTTACAAGGCTTCATCCAATGCTACCGGGACTCGATAAGCCGAGGAGAGGTCTTAGGCTAGGAGGGTACGTTGCAAGGTCAGGCTCAACACTTTACAGAGTAAAGATCTTGATAGAGGGTGATGAGCATATCAAGTCGTTGCCACTGTTATCTGAGCATTCAATTCTACTACCAAGATACTTTGCAGGCATTGCTCCAGGCATGACAACAGTTAATGAGCTTGTAGAGTTTGTAGCAGACTTAGTTGTAGAGGCTTGGCAGGGAGCAGCAGAGGTCACAATCACTGGAAGCGCTATCGACGAAGTAGATGCCTTCAAACCTATTACAAGCCCTAAAGGTTACTACTTCAATGCCTTACTAAAGCCAAGAAGCATAAGAGTAGTTGGAAAACTAGAAGGCTTCTAACAAAATAAACTTGAAAGCATCTACAATGCCTTGAGCTACTCCAACTCCTTAATCCACGAGACAACATGTTTTTGATAGTACTAGCCATAAGCTTTGCATTACATTTCACAAATTGGCAGTGATATGAAGCATATTTGAAGTTCATTGAATTGCAAATAGAAGATACATTCTTATCTTTATTTATCTACCCCTTCTTATCCAAGTACTGATACTTGCATAGCAATGCTTGCCTAATCTGTTGTTGGTATGTTTGCTTCGTATTTTGCTATGTAGAGGAATTCGTCTACTGCCATACCAGCTATTTTTGCTGCTGTTCTGAAGTCTCCAGTCTCTATGTAGTACTCTAATGCTGTTCTTAATCTCGGTGGCTGTCTCTTTATGTATTCCCAGTTTGCGTATCTTCTTCTAATCTCTCTCCCCTCTCTAAACCTCTCTATCCACTCACGAACAATGTCTTCACTCATTTAAGGTACTCACCATATTTAGCAATGTCTCTTCGAGAGTAAATGTGTTTTGTTTCTTGCTGATACCTATCAAGATCCTCTCTAAAGCTATGTATGTGTCCTGCTCTCCAAAGAGCGAAGAGCACGTCTATAGCTCTCCACACAACAACATCTCTATACTCAGGATCTACATCTCTAAACGCTACTGCACCACCATTCTCTGTCAAAACTGTGAAGCCAAACCTTTTGCCAGTAGCTAAACAAAATGCTTCTGGATAGTCTACAGGTCTTATTGGTAACCTTCTACTCCTAGCAATAATGTTTAGAGCTTCTCTCGATAAATCAGGTATTTCTGGAAGAATTGCTAGTCCTCCACTCTCCAAACCCTCAGCTATCCATAGCAAAGTACTCTCACTTCTAATCTCATTCAAAACCGATTCAGGTATGTACACAACGTCGAAGATTCTAAATATTAGCCTACTCTTTGAGTACCTAACCCAGTCAATAATAAACGGTGTGTCAGCTACTGCACTAACCAATGCTTGGTATCCCTGCCTTAATCCTTAGCACTGTTTCGGGCATCACCATAGAAAATGCTATGTAAAGAGATTTGCGTTGCAGTCTCTTTCCACAAAGTCTCTTATTTACCTCTCCAACTCTTCAAGTTCTTTTTCCAAGAAAGTAGATCGCTATCCTGTTAACATCATGAATATCAATATGGGCATCGATACGTGTTTAGCCTGGCATACAGCTACAGAATCTATTTTCTGTTAATACTAACACTAACACGTAGT
>Ga0315272_10001227_pt1 | contig 12790 bp, 12 predicted proteins | sample C3_middle_MG_FD_203918 | JGI IMG/M metagenome (GOLD analysis project Ga0315272, IMG submission 203918) | Sediment microbial communities from Yellowstone Lake, YNP, Wyoming, USA - C3_middle | ecosystem: Environmental > Aquatic > Freshwater > Lake > Sediment | place: USA: Wyoming | collected...
CGCAAGAGGACATCAAGTTCCAGCTCGCGCCCATGGCCGGCCATGGCGAGGAGGCGATTGGTTCAATGGGCAACGACAGCCCGCTGGCTGTTTTGTCCGACAAGAACAAGCCGCTCTACAACTACTTCAAGCAGTTGTTTGCGCAGGTGACCAACCCGCCGATCGACCCGATCCGCGAAGCGATTGTGATGAGTCTGGTATCTTTTATCGGCCCCAAACCCAATCTGCTTGACATCAACCAGGTCAACCCGCCGATGCGGCTCGAAGTGAATCAGCCGGTGTTGAATTTTGCCGATATGGCCAAGCTGCGGGACATTGAAAAATACACGCGCGGCAAGTTCCACAGCTACACCCTGGATATCACGTACCCACTCGCCTGGGGCCACGAAGGCGTCGAAGCGCAGTTGGCTTCGCTGTGCGCCGAGGCGGTCGATGCGATCAAGGGCGGCAACAATATTCTGATCATCAGCGACCGTGGCATCAGCGCTACGCAGGTCGCCATTCCGGCGCTGTTGGCGCTTTCCGCCGTTCACCAGCACCTGGTGCGCGAAGGCTTGCGCACCACGGCTGGACTGGTGGTCGAGACTGGCACGGCGCGCGAAGTGCATCACTTTGGTGTTCTGGCCGGTTATGGCGCGGAGGCCGTGCACCCCTACCTGGCGCTGGAAACGCTGGCCAGTATTTGCCATGGTTTAAGCGCTGATCTGACGCCTGAGAAGGCCACCAGCAACTATGTTAAAGCGGTCGGCAAAGGTTTGTCCAAGATCATGTCCAAGATGGGCGTATCGACCTACATGAGCTATTGCGGCGCTCAGTTGTTTGAGATCATTGGCTTGTCCAGCGCCACCGTGGCCAAGTACTTCACGGGCACACCCAGTCGCGTCGAAGGTATTGGCATCTTTGACATCGCCGAAGAAGCCATCCGGATGCACAAAACCGCGTTCGGTGTCGATCAGGTGCTGGTTGCCGGCCTCGATGCTGGCGGCGAATACGCCTGGCGCGCGCAAGGCGAAGAACATATGTGGACGCCTGACGCGATTGCCAAGTTGCAACACAGCACGCGCGCTAACAACTGGTCCACCTACAAGGAATACGCCCAGCTCATCAACGATCAGAGTCGCCGGCACATGACCCTGCGTGGTCTGTTCGAATTCAAATTGAACCCGGCCAAGGCGATTGCGGTGGAAGAAGTCGAACCGGCCAAAGAGATCGTGAAGCGTTTTGCCACGGGTGCCATGTCGCTCGGTTCCATTTCGACCGAAGCCCATGCCACGCTGGCGGTGGCCATGAATCGCATCGGCGGCAAGAGCAACACCGGCGAAGGCGGCGAAGACCCGGCACGCTACCGCAACGAGCTCAAAGGTATCCCGATCAAACTCGGCGACACCCTCAAGGGCGTCATCGGTGCCGATGTGGTGGAAGTCGATCTGCCCTTGCAAGACGGCGACAGCCTGCGCTCGCGTATCAAGCAGGTGGCTTCGGGTCGCTTTGGCGTGACGGCCGAATACCTCATCAGCGCCGACCAGATTCAGATCAAGATGGCCCAAGGCGCCAAGCCCGGCGAGGGCGGTCAGTTGCCCGGCGGCAAGGTCTCCGACTACATCGGCCGGCTGCGCCACTCGATACCGGGTGTTCCCCTGATTTCACCGCCGCCGCACCATGACATCTACTCGATTGAAGACCTGGCGCAACTGATTCATGACCTGAAAAATGTGGCGCCCCACGCCAGTATCAGCGTCAAATTGGTGAGCGAAATCGGCGTTGGCACCATCGCCGCCGGTGTGGCCAAGTGCAAGAGCGACCATGTGGTCATCGCCGGTCACGACGGCGGTACTGGCGCTTCGCCCTGGTCGTCCATCAAGCATGCCGGCAGTCCGTGGGAAATTGGCCTGGCCGAAACCCAGCAGACGCTGGTGCTCAACCGTCTGCGCGGGCGCATTCGCGTGCAGGCCGATGGCCAGATGAAGACCGGCCGCGATGTCGTGATCGCTGCGCTGCTCGGTGCCGACGAGTTCGGCTTTGCCACCGCGCCGTTGGTGGTGGAGGGCTGCATCATGATGCGCAAATGCCACCTCAACACCTGCCCGGTGGGTGTTGCCACGCAAGACCCGGTACTGCGGCGAAAGTTCTCGGGCAAACCCGAGCAGGTGGTGAACTATTTCTTTTTTGTCGCCGAAGAAGTGCGCGCCATCATGGCGCAGCTCGGCATTCGAAAATTTGACGATCTGATTGGCCACGCCGATCTGCTCGACATGCGCCAGGGCATTGACCACTGGAAAGCCAGCGGTCTGGATTTCAGCCGCTTGTTTGCCATGCCCAATGCACCCGCCGACGTGCCGCGCCACCAAACGGAGATGCAGGATCACGGGCTGGCCAAGTCGCTTGACAACCTGCTCATCAGCAAGTGCCGCGCGGCCATCGACAAGGGTGAAAAAGTTCATTTCATGGAAGTGGCGCGCAACGTCAACCGCTCGGTTGGTGCCATGCTCTCGGGTGCGCTCACCCGGGTGCACCCGGAGGGTCTGCCCGACGACACGATACATATCCAGCTTGAAGGCACCGGCGGCCAGTCTTTTGGCGCCTTCCTGGCGCGCGGAATCACGCTTTACTTGATTGGGGACGCCAACGACTACACCGGCAAAGGCCTCTCGGGCGGGCGCGTCGTGGTGCGCCCCAGCATTGATTTCCGGGGCGACGCGCGACGCAATACGATAGTCGGCAACACCGTGATGTACGGTGCCACCAGCGGCGAAGCTTTCTTTAGCGGCGTGGCGGGCGAGCGTTTTGCCGTGCGCCTGTCCGGTGCCACGGCGGTGGTGGAAGGTACCGGCGACCACGGTTGCGAGTATATGACCGGCGGCACGGTTGTCGTGCTGGGTGGCACGGGGCGCAATTTTGCCGCCGGCATGAGCGGCGGCGTTGCCTATGTCTATGATGAAGACGGCCAATTTGCCAAGCGCTGCAATACCGCCATGGTGACTTTGGAGAACGTGCTGACTGCCGCTGAGCAGCAATCAAAGCTGGATGCGGGTCTCTGGCATCGCGGGCAAAGCGATGAAGCGCAGCTTAAAAAGCTGCTGGAGGCGCACAACCGCTGGACCGGCAGCAAGCGTGCCCGCGAACTGCTCGACAACTGGGAGTTCTCACGGATCAAGTTCGTCAAGGTGTTTCCCAATGAATACAAGCGGGCCTTGGCTGAAATCCAGGCACGCAAGGAAGCCCTGGCCTTGACAGCCCGTGCACAAGCGGCAATGAAAACTGAAACGGTTGCGGCCAAATAAGGACAGGATCATGGGAAAAATAACGGGTTTCATGGAGTTTGAGCGCGTTGAGGAAGCCTACCGGCCGGTATCCGAGCGGATCAAGAATTACAAGGAATTTGGGCTGGGTCTGGATGAGCAGCAGGCTCACCAGCAAGCCGCGCGCTGCATGGACTGCGGCACACCTTTTTGCAACAATGGTTGCCCGGTCAATAACATCATTCCGGATTTCAACGATCTCGTGTACCGCGGCGACTGGAAAAATGCCATCGAGGTACTGCACAGCACCAACAACTTTCCCGAGTTCACGGGCCGCATTTGCCCGGCGCCTTGCGAGGCTGCCTGCACGCTGAATGTGAACGACGAGGCGGTGGGCATCAAGTCGATCGAACACGCCATCATCGACCGGGCCTGGCGCGAAGGTTGGGTACGGCCGCAATTGGCCCAGCATAAGACCGGCAAGCGAGTCGCTGTTGTCGGCTCCGGCCCGGCTGGCATGGCAGCGGCGCAACAGCTCGCACGGGTTGGCCACGAGGTCACTTTGTTCGAGAAAAACGACCGCATCGGTGGCCTGCTGCGCTACGGTATTCCTGACTTCAAGATGGAGAAGTCGCACATCGACCGCCGCGTTGATCAGATGAAGCTCGAAGGCGTAACCTTTCGCACCGGCGTGTTGATCGGTGCGTTGCCCAAAGGCTCCAAAGTCACCAATTGGGCCAAGGAAACGCTGGCGTCGGCCCAGTTGCAAAAGGACTTTGACGCGGTGTTGCTTGCCGCTGGTGCCGAACAGTCGCGTGATTTGCCTGTGCCTGGGCGCGAGCTCGACGGGATTTATTTCGCCATGGAGTTCCTGCCGCAGCAAAACAAGGTCAATGCCGGGGAGAAAGTCAAGGCGCCATTGCGAGCGGACGGCAAGCGCGTCGTGGTCATCGGCGGTGGCGATACCGGCAGTGACTGCGTCGGCACCAGCATCCGTCAAGGCGCCGCCAGTGTCACCCAATTTGAACTCATGCCACAGCCTCCGGTCGAAGAAAACCGTCCCATGACCTGGCCATATTGGCCGCTCAAGCTGCGCACCAGTTCCAGCCAGGAAGAAGGCTGTGAGCGCGAGTTCGCCATCTCCACCAAGGAGTTCATTGGCGAAAAAGGCAGGCTCACCGGCCTGAAATCCGTTCGCGTCGAGTGGAAAGACGGCAAGATGGTTGAGTTGGCGGGTAGCGAGCAGGTGATCAAAGCAGACCTGGTGCTTTTGGCGATGGGTTTTGTCAGCCCGGTGGCCACCGTGCTCGATGCTTTTGGGGTTGACAAGGATGCCAGAGGCAACGCCAAAGCAAGCACTGACTTCATCAGTGGTTATGCCACCAATGTGCCTGGTGTTTTTGCTGCCGGGGACATGCGACGCGGCCAGAGTCTGGTGGTGTGGGCGATTCGAGAAGGGCGCCAAGCAGCGCGGGCAGTCGATGTGTTCTTGATGGGCGCGAGCGATCTGCCACGTTAATCAGGGAAATCCCTTATGATTCGGGGGCTGGGAATCGCCAGCCTTTGTCAACAGACCGCAGCCTGCCAAGAGCCAGTTCGGCTGTTTATCCTATAAATGTTTGTTTCATCTTCCGAATCCCTCGTCGAGTTGCGTCACCTCACCTTTGGTTATGGCGAGCGCGTGGTTCTGGACGACGTTTCCTTGTCGGTGCCGCGCGGCAAGGTCACGGCGCTGATGGGCGCATCGGGGGGCGGCAAGACAACTATTTTGCGGCTGATTGGCGGGCAGAATCGAGCGCAGTCAGGTCAGATGTTGTTCGATGGACAGGATGTGACGCTCATGAACCAGGCGCAACTCTACGCAGCGCGCCGACGTATGGGCATGTTGTTTCAGTTTGGTGCCCTGTTTGCCGACTTGTCGGTATTTGAGAATGTGGCCTTTCCACTGCGTGAGCACACTGATTTGCCTGAAGCGTTGATTCGCGACATCGTGTTGATGAAGCTCAATGCGGTTGGATTGCGGGGTGCGTGGGACCTAATGCCCAGCGATCTCTCGGGCGGTATGGCCCGGCGCATCGCGCTGGCGCGCGCGATTGCGCTCGACCCGGAGCTGGTGATGTACGACGAGCCCTTTTCCGGACTGGACCCGATCTCGCTGAGCATCGCGGCGCGCTTGATCCGCCAACTCAATGACTCCATGGGATTGACCAGCATTTTCGTGTCGCATGAGCTTGAGCAGACCTTTGCCATTGCTGACCACGTCATTATTCTTGCCAATGGAAAAATCGCTACCCAGGGTACACCCGAGGAAGTGCGAAAAAGCACCGATCCGCTGGTCTATCAGTACGTGAATGCCTTGTCGGACGGGCCGGTGCGTTTTCACTATCCGGGAGCATCGGTCAAGGAAGATTTCGGCTTGGAGCTGGCAGCATGAGCTGGTACAACCCCAGCGACGTGGGCTTTGCCACGCGCCGCCAACTGACCAACTTGGGTTACGGTGCCCGGCTTTTTGCGCGTCTGTTGATGACGCTGGGCGCCAGTTTGAAGCGCTTTGGTTTGATTCGCGATCAGATTCATTTCTTGGGCAACTACTCGCTGGCCATCATTGCAGTGTCGGGCCTGTTTGTCGGCTTTGTGTTTGGCTTGCAGGGCTATTACACCTTGCAACGCTATGGCTCGTCTTCGGCCCTGGGTTTGCTGGTGGCGCTGAGTCTGGTGCGGGAGTTGGGGCCGGTGGTGACGGCACTGCTGTTTGCCGGCCGGGCTGGCACGTCGCTCACCGCCGAGATCGGGCTGATGAAGGCGGGCGAGCAAATCAGCGTGATGGAGATGATGGCGGTGGATCCGGTTCAACGCATTTTGGCACCCCGGTTCTGGGCCGGTGTCATCGCCATGCCTTTGCTGGCGGCGGTGTTTAGTGCGATGGGCATCATAGGCGGCTGGGTCGTTGGCGTGCTGATGATTGGTGTTGATGCCGGTTCGTTCTGGAGTCAGATTCAGGGCGGCGTGGATGTCTGGCAAGACGTCGGCAACGGCATCGTCAAAAGTATCGTGTTTGGATTTACCGTTACTTTTATCGCGCTGCTGCAAGGTTTTGAGGCGCAGCCCACGCCCGAGGGGGTGGCGAGTGCCACAACCCGCACGGTAGTGGTGGCCTCACTGTCAGTTTTAGGCCTTGATTTTATCCTCACGGCCATGATGTTTACCATATGAGGGCATTTCTATCGATTCGTATCTGCGTCATTGCGAGGAGCGTAGCGACGTTGCAATCGCATTGACGAATTCGTAGAAATTTTCCTGACTAGAAAGAAGTTTTATGCAACACTCAAAAAAAGATTTGTGGGTTGGCCTGTTTGTGCTGATTGGGGCCGTGGCCATTTTGTTTTTAGCCTTGCAGGCGGCGAATTTACTGAGCTTGAGTTTTCAGAACACCTACCGGATCAATGCCAAATTTGACAATATTGGTGGTCTCAAGCCCAAAGCGGCGGTGCGCAGCGCGGGCGTGGTGGTGGGACGAGTGGAAAAAATTATTTTTGACGACAAGTCGTTTCAGGCGCTCGTAATTTTGGGCATGGAGAGCCGTTATGTTTTTCCCAAAGACAGTTCGCTGAAAATTTTGACCAGTGGCCTGCTGGGAGAACAGTACCTCGGCTTGGAACCTGGTGCCGACCAGAAGACGCTGGTTGCGGGCGACACCGTTGGCAATACGCAATCGGCGGTGGTGCTGGAAAATCTGATCAGTCAGTTCTTGTACAGCAAGGCTGCTGCTGGCAACGCGCCGGCCGGGACACCGTGATGACCATGCGTTCGAACCTGCAGCGAGTTGATCTCAAATCAAGTGGCCACCTCCTGTGCGCAGGTTTTCTGGTGCTTGTCTTTGGGCTGACCGGCTGTGCCAGCGGGCCCCGTGCCAATCCGCATGATCCGCTGGAGCCGTTTAATCGCGGCGTTTACCAGTTCAACGATACGGTTGATGTGGCGGTCATCAAACCGGTGGCGCTGGCCTACCGGGATGCTGTGCCGCAACCGGTACGCCGTGGGGTCGGCAATTTCTTTAATAATTTGCAAGATGCCTGGTCGTTTGTGAACAACGCCCTGCAGCTCAAGGGGGAAGCGGCGGCTGACAGTCTGGCTCGCTTTGGCGTCAACACCTTCATTGGCCTGGGCGGTATTTTGGACGTGGCCAGTGAGATGGATATTGAGCGGCACACCAAGGATTTTGGCCATACCCTGGGCTATTGGGGCGTCGGGCCTGGCCCTTACCTCGTCCTTCCATTTTTTGGCCCGTCAACCGTGCGCGATAGCGCGGCGTTGGTGGTTGATATCAAGGGAGATCTTTCCACGCTGGTGTCCGATGTTCCCACCCGCAACACGGCCACGGTCGTGCGATTGGTCGATAAACGAGCGACGTTGCTGCAGGCCACCACCATGCTTGAAGAAGCTGCGCTGGATAAGTACACCTTCACCCGGGACTCTTATCTGCAACACCGTCGCAGCGTTATTTTTGATGGCAATCCGCCGGATGAAGAGGCGTCAGAACCCGAGCCTGCGCAGTAAGATACCACCCGTTTCCGGACTGAAATTTCAAGAGGTCCGAACCGGCAGGAGCTATGAAAGTCAAACCATGAATATTCGTTTTTTAAGTCGTTGCGCTGCCCTGTTGCTGGTTGGTGCATCGACCCTGCTGACCGTGCCGGTGCATGCTGCCGATGAAATGCCCGACGCGCTGATCAAGCGCTTGACCGCCGATACACTCGACAGCATCAAAGCGGACAAATCGATCCAGGCCGGCGATGTGACGCACATCATTGCGCTGGTCGATGCCAAGATCATGCCGAGCGTGGACTTTCAACGCATGACGGCCTCCGCCGTCGGCCCCAAGTGGCGTACTGCGACGCCTGAACAAAAGAAGCGTTTGCAGGACGAGTTCAAGACCTTGCTGGTGCGCGCCTATGCGGGTGCCCTGACCCAGGTCAACAACCTCACGTTCAGCGTGAAACCCTTGCGTGCGTCGCCCGACGACAAAGAGGTGGTGGTGCGCACTGAAGTCAAAGGTCGCGGTGACCCGATTCAACTCGATTACCGGATGGAAAAAACACCGGGTGAAGGTGCCGGCTGGAAAATCTACAACCTCAATGTATTGGGGGTCTGGCTGGTCGATACCTATCGCAGTCAGTTTGCGCAGGAAATCAGTGCCAAAGGTATCGATGGCTTGATTACGGTCCTGGTCGAACTCAACAAAACCAACGCCAAGAAGGGTTGAACGTGCTGGTACTGCCGCAAGAACTGACGCAGGCGCAAGCGACTGCATGCCTGGCGCTGTTGGTGCAGGGCTTGCGTGTCGAGACTGGCCCGCAGGTGGAGGTCGATGCCGCCGCCTTGAAACGTTTTGACTCAGCCGCTTTGGCCGTATTGCTTGAATTTCGTCGCAACTGCATCACCGCTGGCAAACGTTTCAAGGTACTTGATTTGCCCGCGCGTCTGGGTGATTTGGCGATGCTTTACGGGGTTGGCGGATTGCTAGGGACAGAGCTTGTTCGCGATCTCCTTTAAGTCGGTCTCCAAGGCCTATCCCTTGCCGCGCGGCCCCAAAGGCGGCACTTTTCTCGCGCTCGACCGTGTCAGCCTCGATATCCAAGAAGGCGAGTTTTTCGGCCTGCTCGGCCCCAATGGCGCTGGCAAGACCACCATGATCAGCATTTTGGCCGGTCTCACGCGCGCCAGCGCCGGGCAGGTGTCGGTGCTGGGCCATGACGTGGTGCATGACTATGCGCAGGCCCGACGCAGTCTGGGCGTGGTGCCGCAGGAACTGGTGTTTGACCCATTTTTCAACGTGCGTGAAGCGCTGCGTTTCCAGTCGGGTTACTTTGGCGTGAAAAAGAACGATGCCTGGATCGATGAACTGCTGGAGAACCTCGGCCTGACTGACAAAGCCGATGCCAACATGCGCGCGCTCTCCGGTGGCATGAAGCGCCGCGTGCTGGTGGCGCAGGCGCTGGTGCACAAACCGTCGGTGATTGTGCTGGACGAACCCACCGCCGGTGTCGATGTGGAACTGCGCCAAACGCTGTGGCAGTTCATCGACAAGCTCAACAAGCAGGGTCACACCGTGCTGCTCACCACGCACTACCTCGAAGAAGCCGAAGCGCTGTGCGGGCGCATTGCCATGCTGAAGGCGGGCCGTGTGGTGGCACTCGACAGCACCAGCGAACTGCTCAAGTCGGCATCGAGCAATGTGTTGCGCTTCAAAGTTGATGGTGAACTGCCCAAGGCGCTGGCCGACCGGGCGCGCATTACCGGGCGCATCGTGCAGTTTCCGGCCCATGATGCGCTGGAAATTGAACAGTACCTGGCCGGCGTGCGAGAAGCCGGCCTGGTCGCGCGCGACGTTGAAATACGCAAAGCCGATCTGGAAGATGTTTTTCTCGGTGTGATGAAAAAAAACCATGAACAGGCCGTGGAGAGTTTCGCCGCCGGGCCGCCCCAAGGCGAAACAGCCCCCTCGGGGGGCAGCGAAGTACGCGCAGCGACAAGCGTGGGGGCCATATCATGACGGGCTGGCAAACCCTGCTCTACAAAGAAGTGCTGCGCTTCTGGAAGGTGGCGTTCCAGACCATCGCGGGCCCGGTGCTGACGGCCATGCTGTACCTGCTGATTTTCGGGCACGCACTCGAATCACACGTCAAGGTCTATGACCGCATCAGCTACACCTCTTTTCTGGTGCCGGGCTTGGCGATGATGAGTCTTTTGCAAAACGCGTTTGCCAACAGTTCATCTTCCTTGATCATGAGCAAGGTCATGGGCAACCTGGTGTTCCTGCTGCTCGCGCCGCTGTCCTATTTGAACTGGTTTGTGGCTTACGTGGGAGCGGCGGTGATTCGGGGCTTGGTCGTCAGTTTGGGCGTGTTTGCGGTGTCGGCATTGTTTACCGACGTCAACTTCGTGGCGCCGCTCTGGATTCTTGGCTTTGCCGTCATGGGCGCTGCGCTGATGGGCGCATTGGGACTGATTGCGGGTTTGTGGGCCGACAAGTTTGACCAACTGGCGGCTTTTCAAAATTTTGTTGTGATGCCCATGACATTTCTGAGCGGTGTTTTTTATTCGATTCATTCGCTGCCGCCGTTTTGGCAAACCGTCAGCCATTGGAACCCGTTTTTCTACATGATCGACGGTTTTCGGTACGGTTTTTTTGGCGCCAGCGATGTGTCGCCCTGGTTGAGCCTGGGCGTCGTCGGCGGGGTGCTGATTTTTGTGAGCGTGCTGGCGGTGCTGCTGCTGCGCAGTGGCTACAAAATCCGCGGCTGACAGCTTGTTGTTATATTTTTTTGGATTGTTGACATGAATGCGGACCAGATCAAAACCATTATTGCCGCCGGCTTGCCGTGTGAACACATTGAACTCAAAGGCGATGGCCGCCACTGGTTCACCACCATTGTGTCGTCAGCGTTTGCAGGCAAACGCGCGATTCAGCGGCACCAGCAGGTGTATGCCACGCTGGGCGACAAAATGAAAACCGATGAAGTGCACGCTTTGTCGATCAAGGCCTACACCCCGGCCGAGTGGGCAGCGCAGCAGAACTGAGGCGGCGTATGGATAAATTAGTCATTCGCGGGGGTTGCCAGTTGCACGGCGAGGTGCCGATTTCTGGCGCCAAGAACGCTGCCCTGCCCGAGTTGTGCGCCTGCCTGTTGACGGCCGAACCGGTGACGCTGCTCAATGTGCCGCGTTTGCAGGATGTTGCCACCATGCTCAAGCTGATTCGCAACATGGGAGTTGACGCACAGCAGCATCAAGCAGGCAACAGCGTCACGGTCAACGCCGGAACGCTGACCACGCCCGAGGCGCCTTATGAACTGGTCAAAACCATGCGCGCCTCGGTGCTGGCGCTGGGGCCGCTGCTGGCGCGTTTTGGTGAAGCCACCGTATCCTTGCCCGGTGGTTGTGCCATCGGGTCGCGTCCGGTTGACCAGCACCTCAAGGGGCTGGCTGCCATGGGTGCCGAGATCGTGGTGGAGCACGGCTACATGATCGCCAAACTGCCCAAAGGCCGGACGCGTTTGAAAGGCGCCCGCATTGCCACTGACATGGTGACTGTTACCGGCACTGAAAATTTCTTGATGGCCGCGGCCCTGGCCGAAGGCGAGACCATTCTGGAGAACGCCGCGCAGGAGCCCGAGATTGCCGATCTGGCGCACATGCTGATCAAGATGGGCGCGCGCATTGTGGGTCACGGCAGCAGCCGGATTCGCATTGAGGGCGTTGAAGCGCTGCATGGCTGCCAGCACCAGGTGGTGGCCGACCGCATCGAGGCCGGTACTTTTTTGTGTGCGGTGGCGGCCACCGGTGGCGACGTGCTGCTCAGGCACGGCCGCATCGATCATCTGGAAGCGGTGGTGGAAAAACTGCGCCAGGCCGGTGCCACTGTCAGTGCAGTCGAGGGCGGCATTCGCGTGCAGTCGCTCGGACGCCTGCAAGCGCAGAGTTTTCGCACCACCGAGTACCCCGGTTTCCCGACCGATATGCAGGCCCAGTTCATGGCGCTCAATTGCATCTCTAAGGGTTCGGCCACCGTGATCGAAACCATTTTCGAAAACCGTTTCATGCACGTCAACGAGCTGGTCAGGCTGGGTGCCAACATCCTGATTGACGGCAAGGTGGCCATGGTCGAAGGGGTTGAGAAACTCTCCGGCGCCACCGTCATGGCCACCGATTTGCGCGCTTCGGCCAGCCTGGTGATCGCCGGCCTGGTGGCTGAAGGCGAAACCGTGGTCGATCGCATTTACCATCTGGACCGGGGCTATGACCAGATGGAGACCAAACTGCGCGGCCTGGGTGCCGATATCAAGCGCATTGCACAATGAATCGACTCACCATGATCACACTTGCACTCTCCAAAGGCCGCATCTTCGAAGAAACATTGCCGCTGTTGCACGCGGCTGGCATAGCCGTGCTGGACGACCCCGAGAAATCGCGCAAGCTCATTCTCGCCACCAACCAGGCTGATCTGCGGGTTTTGGTGGTGCGCGCCACCGACGTGCCGACCTATGTGCAGTACGGCGGGGCCGATTTGGGCATCACCGGCAAAGACACATTGCTAGAGCACGGCAGTGACGGTCTTTACCAACCGCTGGACCTGCAAATTGCCAAGTGCCGCATCAGCGTGGCGGTGCGTGCTGATTTTGACTACGCCTCGGCCGTCAAGCAAGGCTCGCGCCTGCGCGTGGCCACCAAATACGTCGCGATTGCGCGTGAATTTTTCGCCACCAAAGGCGTGCATGTGGACCTGATCAAGCTCTATGGCAGCATGGAACTCGCGCCCCTGGTGGGCATGGCCGACGCGATTGTCGATCTGGTTTCCACCGGCAATACGCTCAAGGCCAATCATCTGGTTGAAGTGGAGCACATCATGGACATCAGCTCGCGCCTGGTGGTCAACCAGGCCGCGCTCAAGCTCAAACAGGCGCCGATTCGAAAAATCATTGATGCCTTTGCCGCGGCTGTGGCGAAGTAACCAAAAGAACGAACAAATTTCAATGTATTAATCTTCGTCA
>Ga0315272_10001228_pt1 | contig 12786 bp, 13 predicted proteins | sample C3_middle_MG_FD_203918 | JGI IMG/M metagenome (GOLD analysis project Ga0315272, IMG submission 203918) | Sediment microbial communities from Yellowstone Lake, YNP, Wyoming, USA - C3_middle | ecosystem: Environmental > Aquatic > Freshwater > Lake > Sediment | place: USA: Wyoming | collected...
GCGGCAGTACCAGAGGAGTCCGTACATTCTGGTCTGCCTGCTTGGGGTCAATTCCCAAACGGGCAGTTATCTCAACCGTCTCATCAAATTTAGCGGTTGCGCACTTCTTCACCAATTCAACCGCTTCATTTATTGAATAGTTCTTTCCCTTCTCAACGAGGGAATCGGATGCCTTAAAACGCTTGCTAGCCATTAGCTCTTTACCTCCAGACCCATGCTCCGTGCAGTCCCTTCGACCTGCGACATCGCCGATTCGATTGCATCGCAATTCAAATCGACCATCTTCAATTTCGCGATCTCAAGAACCTGCTCGCGTGTCACCGTTCCAATCTTTGTACGGTTCGGCTCAGAAGACCCTTTGGCCAGACCCGCCGCCTTCTTTAACAGGACGGGTACCGGTGGAGTCTTGGTAATGAAGGTGAATGAACGGTCCGCAAACACCGTAAGCACGACAGGAACAACAAGCCCTTCCTGGTTCCCGGTTCGGGCATTAAACTGCTTGCAGAACTCCGAAATATTCACGCCATGCTGTCCGAGTGCGGGACCAACAGGCGGCGCGGGAGTTGCCGCACCGGCGCGAATCTGAAGCTTTACGACTGCCTGGATTTTCTTTGGTGCTGCCATTAGATTTTCTCCACCTGCTCGAAATCAACCTCGAGCGGGGTCTGGCGGCCGAAGATAGATACCGCAATGCGCAACTTGCCGCGCTGGGGATTAACTTCTTCAACAACGCCCTGAAAGTTTACGAATGGACCGCTGGTAATCTTGACCGGCGAACCTTCCTCGAACACCGACTTCGGACGGGGACGCGCTTTCGCCTGCCCAATCTGTTCGAAGATGGTCTCCATCTCCGGCTCGGAGAGGGGCACCGGCTTCTCTCCACCCAAAAAACCGGTAACCCGGGGAGTGGAGCGGATAAGATGCCAAAGTTCGTTGCTCATGTCCATATTCATAAGAAGGTATCCGGGATAAAACTTGCGCTGGGAAATCTTTTTCTTGCCTTCGCGAATCTCGGCGATTTCCTCTGTAGGGATAAGTATCTGGGAAACCGAGCCGGTAAGCCCGGCATCCTCAAGATTCTTCTGGAGATGCTCACGCACCTTTCCCTCGAATCCCGAGTATGTATTGACTACGTACCAGTCCACGTCCGGCACCTATCTCAGTACCGCACGCAGGCCTGCGGATATTGCGGTGTCATAAACCATGAGAAGGGCGGCAAGCACGGCAGTGGCGACCAAAACGACCCCGGTTGCCCCGGCGATTTCACGCGGAGTCGGCCAGGAAATCCTACGGATCTCCTGACTTACTTCCGACACAAAGATTTTCAACTGTTCAATCTTTTCTTTCATCGCGTGAACAACTATTCCTCCGACCGTTTTTTTCTATCTGTACCGCTTCGTAATCGCAAAGACACAGGCCCGGCAGGAATCGAACCTGCAACCCCCGGTTTTGGAGACCGGTGCTCTGCCAATTGAGCTACGGGCCTACTGAACCGTTACTGTTTTTCTTCGCGATGCTTAACGGACTTCCGACAGAATGAGCAGTACTTATTGAGTTCAATTTTCCCGCTCTGCTTCTTGCGATCCTTAGTGGTCGTATAATTACGCCGCTTACAGACCGAGCACGCCAGATGGATAACTTCCCTCATCTTCCGTGCAATCCTTCCCTGATTACTCTGTTATCTCGGTAACAACACCGGAACCGACCGTATGTCCACCCTCACGAATGGCGAAGCGCAGCCCCTTCTCCATCGCGACAGGCGATATCAATTCGACATCGATCAGGATGTTGTCGCCCGGCATGACCATCTGGACATCGGCCGGGAGAATCACGTTACCCGTGACATCCGTCGTCCTCATATAGAACTGGGGACGATATCCCTTGAAGAAGGGAGTGTGGCGACCACCCTCATCCTTGGTCAGGCAGTACACCTGGGCCTTGAACTTGGCGTGGGGCGTGATGCTTCCCGGCTTCGCCAGGACCTGTCCACGCTGAATGTCGTCTTTTTCAATGCCGCGCAGAAGGGCGCCGACATTGTCTCCAGCTTGGGCTTCATCCAGGAGCTTCCTGAACATTTCCACACCGGTAACGACACACTTGCGGGTTTCCGCCAATCCGATAATCTCGACTTCCTCATTGACCTTGATCTTCCCGCGCTCAACCCGTCCCGTGCACACAGTGCCACGGCCGGTGATGAGGAACACATCCTCAACAGCCATCAGGAATGGTTTTTCCAGGTCACGGACAGGAGTCGGAATGAACTCATCAACCTGCTTCATGAGCTCAAGGATAGGACCGCACTTTTTGCACTCGGTCTTTCCGCAACCGCAGTTGATCGCCTCAAGGGCGGAACCGCGGATGATTGGGGTCTTGTCACCGGGATATTCGAACTTCGTGAGAAGTTCGCGAAGCTCGCCTTCGACCAGTTCAATCAATTCAGGGTCATCAACCGTGTCGCACTTATTCAGGAACACGACCATCGAAGGCACGCCTACCTGGCGCGAAAGCAGGATGTGCTCGCGCGTCTGGGGCATCGGACCGTCGCCGGCGGACACAACCAGAATGGAACCATCCATCTGGGCGGCACCGGTGATCATGTTCTTTATGTAGTCAGCGTGGCCAGGACAGTCAATATGCGCGTAATGCCTGTTCGCCGTTTCATATTCAACATGGGTAATGGCGATGGTTATGCCGCGCTCTTTCTCTTCCGGGGCGTTATCGATCGAATCGAACTCGCGCACCGCGATCTTGGAGTTGCCCGCATGCAAGACCTTTGTGATGGCGGCAGTTAGAGTGGTTTTACCGTGGTCAACGTGACCAATGGTGCCGATGTTTATATGGGGCTTTGTCCTTTCAAATTTCTGCTTCGCCATCTTATCGTGCTCCTTGGTTTTCGATTTTTTTTAAGTAAATATCCGTCCGGCTTTTTCTTTGCCAACGAACTTCCAAGCCCAAGACCGGGATTGAACCGGTGACCTCGTCCTTACCAAGGACGCGCTCTACCACTGAGCTACTTGGGCTTTTGGCAGAATAAGAATTGTATATTAAGGATAAATGCGTGTCAAGACAAGAAACCCCTGTGGGTAGCCCCAAAAAGGGCTGTAATAAAAGGCTTTTTATCAATAAATCTTTACTGGCATGAGAATAGCATAGGAAAGAGGGGCATTTCAAGCCCCCCACCCCTAAACAGTTTTTCGGCCACCCTGCGCCTGGGGTGCAATGCGGCGGGCCTCTTCAAGAACGATACGCACCGGTATATTGCCCTTTTTCGCCGCCACCAAGGCATCCCGATATTCAGGAATGAAATGGAAAGATGGGCCCGTTCCGGCGATCTTCGCCCGGATTGGTCCAAACCGGGTCCGGATTTTAATCTCCCGCCGGGGAAGCGTTATCCGCTCCACCACCTCTACCCGCACACCCATCGTGGTTGTCTCCTCAAGAAATGCTCTGGCTACCGCGTGTACATATTCCTGTTCCGCAAGCGCAACCAGAGCCAGTCCGGTTCGACGCCTCTTCATGAATACTGGATAGGTCCATGCCTCCAATGCTCCATCCCGGTAAACCCGTTCCATCCATGCCTCAACCAGCTGTGGGTTCATATCGTCGACCTCAGCTTCAAGCCGCCTTACGGTTTTCATTATTCCAATCGAATCACTTTCTCCCGTGAAAACCCTGAGCAGATTAGGCAATCCAGGAATGTCCCGCCCTCCTGCCCCATAGCCAACCCGCTCAACCCGCATAACTGGAACAGGTCCTGCCTGCGAAAGTTCCGCAAATATCGCTGCCGCAGTTGGTGTCAATAATTCCCCTTTCTTCGGGCCAAATATAACGCGCTGCCCTTTTATTAACTCTGCTGTCCCCGGCGCTGGAACCGGCATCCTTCCATGCGCAGCTTTTATCTCCCCCCCGCCAAGCGTTATCGGGGAAACATGCATTTTTTTTATTCCCAGCGCATCGAGCGCCAGTAAAGACCCATAAACATCTACAACTGTATCCACATCCTCAATTTCATGCAGATGAACATGTTCCACGCTCCGGCCATGAACCTTTCCTTCCGCCGCAAGAATCCGGGCAATTATTTTTCCGCCTGTTACCATGACGCTGGAAGATATTCCAGGCGCACTTTTCCTGTTCATTAACCTGCGCAGCATTCCATGCGTATGAACATGCCCTCCGGATATCCGCAGAAGCGATCCGGCAAATTGGCCTCTTCTGGTTTTTTCCATGGAAAGCACGAGACGCGGCAGTCCGAGAACCCTCAATCGTTTCCCAATCTTCTCCAAAGGCGCGCCGGCATCAGCCAGTGCCCCAAGAATCATGTCCCCGCTTGCTCCGGAGAAACAATCAAATAATGCGGTTTTCATTTCCCTCCCCTTCTCCTCGCCATCATCGCGGCAAGGAATCCCGCTCCAAATCCGTTATCAATATTCACTACGGCTACCCCCGGCGCGCATGAATTCATCATTGCCAACAAGGCAGCCAGTCCACCAAAACTCGCCCCATACCCCACACTGGTTGGAACGGCGATTACCGGGCACCGGGCCAGGCCACCAACCACGCTGGGAAGCGCCCCCTCCATGCCTGCCGCTACAATCAACGCATCGGCACTTGCCAGTAATGGTTTCTTGGATAACAGGCGGTGCAGGCCAGCTACACCAACATCGTAGGCCCGCTTCACCCGGGCTCCTGCAAACTCGGCGGTACGGGCAGCCTCCTCCGCAACCGGAATATCGCTCGTTCCGGCGCATAAAACTACGACCAGTCCACACGGACGCACAGGCGGACGACCCACCACTAGAGTCCGCGATAACGGCTCCCAGGAAACCGGAAGTTCGCCTCCCTTGAAACGCAGCCAAAGCTCTTCTGTCGCTCTTGTACCCAAAGCCCGGCCATTATGTTTGGCTAAATGCCGCAGGATGGCCTCCGACTGGGGCACGGTTTTGCCCTGACAAAAAACCACCTCGGGCACATCTGACCGCATCTCCCGATGGGTATCCACCCGGGCAAATCCCATATCCTCGAATGGCATCCAACGAAGTCCTTTCAGGGCTGCAGCAGGGGTCAGCTTTTTACGCCGTACATCCCGTAATATCCCGAGTATCTTCGAGCTTTTCATTGAACCTCCCATCCTGGTCTGAAAGCGTCCTTTATCTGGTTAATCTTAACGCGTCCACCCTGTCCCATTCCCACCTCAATAAGATCGAACCGACAGGCGGGCTGGTTGTCCCCATATCTGAGCAGAAACACCTTTGCCGCCTTCTCCAAGCGCTTCCGCTTCTTCAAATCTACCGCTTCTGCTGGAGAACCGTATACCCGCCCACGCCTGGTCTTAACCTCCACAAATACCAGCATTCCCTTACGCCACGCGATGAGGTCAATCTCACCTCCCCGAATGAGGAAGTTCCGCTCCAGTATTTTATATCCGCTGCCCTTCAGCATTCTTTCTGCGAGATGCTCCCCTGTATCACCTGTTTCCTTGCGAGATTCACCGCCTGGGTAGACCCGGCGAAATCCTGCTTCGAACAGCCGCCATACGCTATCCAGATTGAAGATAGTTATTCTGCCATCAGGTAGCGCTGGCGCGCCGGGGTCACATACCATTCATGGATATTCCAGGATATGCCGATTGGTGTCTGCTTTACGCCCTCAAACCGGTTATCGAGCGCAACCAATGCCTCCGGCGCAAACAGGAACACATAGGGAAGGTCATGGGCGAGGATAGCGTGGATCCGGTTGTACACGCGCCGGCGCTCCGTTAAATCGAATGATTCCCGGCCACGCACCAGAAGGCGGTCAACTTCCCGGTTTTTATATCCAATAAAGTTGTATTCATGTTCTGCCGTCTTTGACGAGTGCCAGATATCATATTGGTCGGGATCCAGGCCCAAAGACCATCCGAGTATCACCGCATCGAATTTGCGCTTGTTGACAAATTCCGCTATGAATGTCGGCCAAGCCACCACCCTAACTTCAGTGGCTATGCCGACCTCCTTGAGCATCCATTGAATGGCGGTCGCACACTGCTCCCTGACCCGGTTTCCCTGATTAGTTACAACCGTGAACTTGAACGGTTTCCCCCCGGCATCCGCCAACATTCCACTCTTGGGATTTATTTTCCATCCTGCCTCACCCAGCAGTCGCAATGCTTTTTTCGGATCATACGGAAGCGGCTTTATCGACCTGTCATATGCCCACAATTCCGGAAGGAATGGCCCGGTGATTTCCGTGCCATGCCCGCGTAAGAGCCCCTTAACCAGGGCGGAACGGTTTATGGCCAGGGTAATGGCCTCCCGCACCCTTCTATCCTGAAACATCGGCCTGGTCAGGTTGAATCCAAGATATACATAATTATATGAAGGGTAGCTAAACCGGCGATATTTGGAGAGGAATTTGGCGGTCGCTGCCCTGGTCTCATAAAGGTCAGGGGAAAGCCCTACTTCATCAATATTTCCTGCCTGCAGCTCCAAAAACTGGACTGGCTGGTCTGGAATGACCCGGATCACCAGCCCGGCCAGACCCGGCCTGCCCTCAAAATATTCCGTGTTTACCGAGAGGGTAATTTTCTCATTCGTCTTCCACTCCTTGAACTTGAAAGGACCGGTTCCAACAGGCGCCCGGTTAAAAGCGGCCGTGTTAATATCCTTTCCCTTTAGCAGGTGGGCGGGCAGCATACCCATCCCCCAGGACTCCAGGGCGGGCGAAAATGCCTTTTGATAGCGGACCCGCACCCGGAGGGGTCCGAGGACCTCGACTGACTTAACCATCTCATAATTACTCCGGTAGGGAGTCCGGGTCTCCGGCGCCATAAGGGTGTCAAAGGTAAACTTCACATCAGCCGATGAAAAAGGCTGGCCATCGTGCCATTTAACGCCCTTCCTTAAATAAAAATCGATGGTCAATCCACCATCCTTCACCTCGTAACGCTCAGCCAATTCCCCCCGCAGCTTCATATCCGGCCCATACCTGACTAGTCCGTTGAAAACCCTTGAACAGATATCCCCGCTGGCGGAATCGCCCATTAGAACAGGGTTCAAAATCATCGCGTCCCCGATTGAAGCTGAAACCAATAAATCCCCGCTTTTGGATTCCAACTGTTTATTGGGAGCCGATATGGCCGGCGTCGCCAGGCAGGCAAGCAGGAACAATACTGTTCTCACGGCAAGGATATTGTAGAAGGAAAACATAATCCGGGATTCAAATCGCATCAAAGAGCCTTATATGGGCCAGGCGACCCCGAAATACTACTCGCTCTTCTTGAGACCCAGGTCCGAGGTAACCGTATGGATTATCTCGGAATCAATAAGGGGTTTGCGGGTCAGATACCCTTCCAGCAGGGAATTGTCGCATATAGTATTAATCAGCCTTGGGATTCCCCGGCTGTAGTAAAAGGCCTCGGCCAAAGAGGGCTCAAGGAAAACATCCTTAGTGCATCCTGCAACGCGCATCCGATGCCGGATATATGCACCGGTAGAGGGCATAGTCAGATACTTAAGGGTGAATCGCATGGCGACCCTTTGAACCAGCGGCGGATCGAGTGCCATGTGCTTCTCCAGCTCCGGCAAACCCATCAGCACGATTGAAAGAAGCTTCTTTCCCGGAACTTCCAGGTTCAGAAGCCCGCGCATTTCCTCGAATATCTCTTTGCTCTGAAGCATGTTTGCCTCATCAACAAGAACAACTGCCTTCTTGCCCTGTTCATGAATAAGGTTGAGCTGCTCAAATATCTGTGTCAGCAGGGCCTTCTTGTCATCGCCCGGCTTATCAACGCCAAGGTGAGTGGCTATCCGGCGCAGGAACCAGTCAGGAGTAACCTCACTGTGAATGATGACCAGCATCGCCGCCTCATATTTGGCCGGTTCATTTGAAAGCTTCTCGAGAATTTTCCAGGCCAACAGGGTCTTCCCGGTCCCGGAATCCCCCAACATGACGGTCAATCCCTTCATGGTGTCGATGGAATGCATAAGCCGAACCATGGCCTCGGCATGCTGTTCCGACTCGAAGAAGAATCGGCTGTCGGGAGCGTTGGAAAACGGCTGTTCCTTCAATCCGTAAAATTGCTCGTAGCTCATAGTTAGATATTATACGTAGGAAACGCGCGGTTTGACACGGACAGGAGCAGCTGCCACGGCAGCGGGTGGAACTACCGGCGCAGCAGAAGCCCGGGGGCCACTGGGAAAGAGCCGCTTTGTCTGAATTTCGCTTATTTTCAGCCTTAAATCACCCCTCGCAGGGTCCTTTCGGAGAATCTCTGTCAGGATACGCAATGCTTCATCTTCATGCCCCTGGGATAGATACAGCTCGGCCATAGTCTCGGTAATGTGCTCATCCTCCTGAACCTGCTTGGCTGGCTGAACCGGGACTGGAGCCGCTGCAGGTATGGAAGGGGCAGGCTGCGCCAACACCACTTCTGGCGCTGGGGTCGGCGCAACCGGCATTGATTCAAAAACCGGCTCTTGCGGCACAGCAACATTGGCTTCAACAATCTGCCGGCGAGTCTCCTCCATAATCCGCTTCTCTTCCTCTGAAGGACCGGATGGGGCTGCGGCTTTAGCGGAAATCTCGCGCTCCATCCTCTCCTTCATCTCTTGCTCCACCTGACCGCGGATTCGAGCCTCCATATCAACTGCGGATTCCACCGGAGCTTTCGGGACTGGAGCGGGGGTGGGAGCCGCAGCCTTGGGAGTCGTTACCCCCTTGGCATAACCACGCAGAACCTGTTGATAGGCCGCCTTAATTTCCTGATCCTCTGGCATTAAGCGCTGGGCCTGCTGAAGGAAATCTACCGCTTCATCATATAAGTTCTGGCGCAATGCAGACTGCGCCATGGAAAGAAGTCGTTTGGCCTGCTGTTCAGGTGAAAGCGCAGTCTTCGGCTTAGCTGGCGCAACCGCAACCGGCTTGGGCACAGGCGCCTGAACCGGGGCCGCAGCAGAAACCGGGGCAACAGGGACAATTGGCGCTGCAGCAGCTGCCGGTACTGGTGCAGGAGCAGGTGCGGCTGCAACTGGCGCCGCCGCAACCACTGGTGCAGGTGCTGCTGCGGCGGCTGGTTCGGCAACAGGAGCGGAAACACCAAGCAATGCGGGATTGATTGCTTTGACCTTTTGTTCGCAGATGGCCGCCTCAGCTGAAATATTCTGCGCCTGCGCAGACTTCATCCCGTCCAAATAGGCCTGACCAGCCTCCTGCTTCATCCCCCGCATCTCGAAAAGCTCACCCAGTTTTTTGTAACCATCGATATTCTGCTGATCGAGGTCAAGGGCACGGCGGATGGATACTTCCGCCCTATCCATGATTCGCTGACCAATGAAAATCTGCCCAAGCGAAAGGTGCTGGGCTACCGCATCCTTTACCGCTCCTTTCTTCTGGTATATCTCCGCCATTTTCTCCAATGCATCAACATGATCGGCCTGTTTACCGACAATCTTCCCGAAAATTGCCAGGGCTTCATCGAGCGAACCTTTATGCAGCAGGCAAACTCCCAAACTAAACTGGGCCTGTACATGGCTTGCCTTGATCTTAAGGAAAGCCTCCAACTCGGTTCGCGCCTCATCAAACTGTCCTTTCTTTATTAATATCTCGCCTAACAGGTAATGCGCATCGATTGATTTGAGCTGAATCGCCTTCTGAATGCATTGCTGTGCCTTGTCCAACTGGTCTTGGGTAATGAAATATTCCGCTACCGCCTGGAATTCCTTGCGGGCCTCCAATTCCTGACCCTCCCGGGCCAGAAGATCTCCAAGAGAAAGCCGGGCATCCACATTGGACGGCTCCATCTCAACGACCTTCTGGAATAGTACAAGAGCTTTCTTAAAAAGGCGTATTTCCTGGTAGGATTTCGCGACTGCGAAATATTGGGCTGCCGCCTCCTTGTTCTTGCCCATCCGGGCAAACAATTCGGCCAGTTTGGCGACAACATCCCAGTTTTCCGGGTCAATGTTAACTACTTCCTGAAAGGCCGCTGCCGCCTCCTCATAATTGCCCTGTTCATTGGCGGAGTCGCCCCGCACCATCAGGCTGATTACCCTCTGCTTTTTCTGCTGGGCGGCATCCAGGTTCCCGACTTCCAATTTGGCCATCTTCTTGTATATGGCGTGGGACTTCTCGCCCTCAGCCCGCTTGTTGTATCCCTCAGCGGCATAAGCGTACTCTTCATACGCTTCCTTCATCAGTCCCTTCTTTCCATATGCATCAGCCAGCATGTTGCGCGCGGACAAATCTTCCGGGTCAAGGGCTACCAGGCGCTTGAACTCGCCGATGGCTTTGTCCCAACGCCCTTCCTGGAAATACATGTACGCGGTCTTGACGATCAGTTTTTTATCGTCAGCCATAACGGTCTAATCCTTTCGCCCTAACTGAGCGCGAAAATCCGACAGAGCGCAACATTCCTTCTTAAAGTATAGGTCAAGTTGAAGGAGTGTCAAGAAATGAAACATCCCAGGCCTCCATCGTTGACACCCCGGGCTTGGTTAACCTATCGTATCCCCAGAAAGGTTCAATATCACCCCCAAAAGCCCATATCAAAACACGCCATTAGGCCGAGGAAAGGCCGGCAATCCCAGCCCTGGAACCGCACGATTTGGGGTTCTTCAGGGGATTTCATGCCATTTCCTCCCGGATTCGCTTTGAAACAGCCTGTAAAACCATTCAAACCCGCTTTCCATAAACCCATTGGGCTGTTTGGAGGCACATTTGATCCGCCCCATTGCGGACACCTGTTTGCCGCCTTACTGGCCAAGCGTCGCCTTGGATTGGAGCGGGTAATACTCATTCCATGTGGGCGCCCACCCCACAAACCCAAGGGTGGAATTTCCCCCGCAGCCGACCGCCTGGCCATGACCAAACTGGCCGTAAAAAACCAGCCGGGTCTGGAAGTTTCACCCATCGAAATCCGGCGCCGAGGAACCTCATACACCATCATCACTGTCCAGGCCATGCGCAAACGATTCCCGCACCGGGATATATTCTTCATAGTGGGTGCTGACACTGCCCGGGACCTTTCGACATGGAAACGGCACCAGGAACTAATGAGCCTGGTCCGATTCGCCGTCATCGCCCGGCCAGGTTGCCGGATGCCGGCGCTTCCGGGTTCTTCAGGTAATTTTGTTCTCCTGCGCACCCGCGGAATTCCACTTGCTTCAAACCAGCTCAGACGAAAACTTGCCTCAGGGAAATTTCCTCCAGGCTCCATACCAACTTCGGTCGCGCGATATATCCGCATGCGCGGCCTTTACATCAAAAGGAAGGTTTAAATGAAAAAAGTTAAATCAACAGAATCACTGGCTATCCGCTGTGCCCGGGCGATGGACGAGACAATCGGTGAAAAGATATTGGTACTCGATGTCGCCGGGCTGACACCGATAGCCGACTTTATGGTCATAGCCACTGGAAACTCATCAACGCACATACGGGCGCTCGCCCAGGCCATCGAGGAAGAACTCGATAAGACCGGACAGCGGCCCCACCATGTTGAAGGGGGAACGGATTCGCCCTGGATACTCGTCGATTTGGTTGATGTCATAGTCCATATATTCAGGGAAGACTCAAGGAAATATTACGACCTGGAACATTTGTGGGGCGATGCCAAGAAAGTGGCATGGAAAACGCCAAAACCAGTGAAAAAACGCAAAAAATGACCTTTGCCGGGTGTCCAACCATCCGATACAATAACTGTATGCAACGCGTAAACATACTTAAAGCAACCATGGCGGCGGTACTGGCACTTCTAACCACTGGCTCTTATGCCGAGCCTGCGGCTCCCCCGCCCGAGGTAAACGCATTCTCTGCCAACACGGAAGTACTGGACATTCCAACTGCTTCGACTATGTACGGGAGGATGTTCAACCTCAACCTGCGGATGTTCCGCGGAGGCGGACTGCTGCTAAAGGGAACCGCCAGCGCAAAAGACACCTTTGTATTCGGATTTTCGCTCCTGGCTAACAATGTTATCGGCAGTGGCAGCATCACCGTTCCCGAGGACCCGAAGGTCCTCTTAAAGCTTCGGATCATCAACGACACCCGGAACGGACTTCAAGCCGCCCTCGGCTGGGACGACTCCCGGTATGACGCCACCCGCGGCCGGGGAGTATATGCCGTAGTCAGCAAGGAGCTGTCCGTTTCCAGCTTTTATCTGACTGGGCACGGCGGGGCTGGCATGACGGGCCTCCGTGATGGATACAGGACCAAGGATGACCTGAACCTGTTTGCCGGATTGACCGGTTCATTCAATGAGGATTTCTTCCTGGGCGTTGAATTCGATGACTGGCTTTACACGAACAAGGCGGCGGGCATCAGGAATGGCTCGCTCAACACCCTCATCGGTTTTGCCTGGGATGTCAGCCTCAAACTGGAGATGGGCTTTAAAAACCTGGGCAGGGGCTCCGCTTACAACCGAATTCTCAAGATCTCCTACACCTTTTAATCCGCCGTGGCGTACGAGGCTGAGCTGGATTTCGAACGACCTCTGGTCGAATTGGAAAAAAAGATAGAAGAACTCCGTGCTGTCGGCGAAAAAGGCGGAGTCAACATCCAGAAGGAAATTACCTCACTTGAATCCCGGGCCGATGAGCTTAAGAAGAACATATACGCCAATCTGACTCCATGGCAGAGGTACAAAGTTGCCCGGCATCCCAAAAGGCCCTTCACGCTCGACTATATCGGCCACTTGTTCACCGATTTCACGGAACTTCATGGCGACCGCGCATTTGGTGATGACGCCGCAATCGTAGCCGGATTCGCCAAATTCTCCGGTCAATCTGTCCTGGTATTGGGCCAACAGAAGGGACG
>Ga0315272_10001230_pt1 | contig 12780 bp, 8 predicted proteins | sample C3_middle_MG_FD_203918 | JGI IMG/M metagenome (GOLD analysis project Ga0315272, IMG submission 203918) | Sediment microbial communities from Yellowstone Lake, YNP, Wyoming, USA - C3_middle | ecosystem: Environmental > Aquatic > Freshwater > Lake > Sediment | place: USA: Wyoming | collected...
CCTAAAATTATGACTATAGAAGAAAAAATTAAAAAAGCTTTAGAAAAAGTACGACCAAGTTTGCAAGCTGATGGTGGTGATGTGCAATTTGTGGGTTTTGATGAAAAAACCGGCATTGCCCAAGTTTCACTTTTGGGAATGTGTACCCATTGTCCGATGTCACAAATTACTTTGAAACAAGGGATTGAAGTTGAAGTTATGAAGCTGGTGCCGGAAGTGAAAGAAGTGGTTGGTGTTTAGTATGTAACATCTACAATGATGACAAATAAAAGGGTTTTTCCTAAAGCTAAGTCATAATTATTTGATTAATAATGTTTATTGTTATGACTAAATTATTAATCAAGGCAAGAAATTGTTTGAAAATTGGAATTTGAAATTTTTTGGTTATTGCCTTTTGATTATCGTTACTTAATTAATTAAAAATATGAATAATAAAAAAATATATCTAGATCACAGTGCAACAACGCCAGTCGATAGTAAAGTCTTAGACGCTATGTTGCCTTATTTTAACAACATTTACGGCAATGCGACTTCGATTCATACTTTTGGACAGGAGGCGTTGGCGGGAGTTGATAAAGCGCGACAGCAGGTGGCGAGTTTTTTGAATTGTAAAACTGATGAAGTGATTTTTACTTCGGGGGCGACGGAATCGAACAATTTGGCGATTAAGGGTTTGCTAAGCGCGCTGACAAAAAGTGGGGTGAAAAATCCGCATGTGATTACTTCGATTGTCGAGCATGATGCGGTCCTTGAACCGTTGATGGAATTGCAGAAGCAAGGAGTTGAAGTGACACATATCGGGGTTGGAAAAAATGGGGTGATTGATTTGGAGGAATTAAAAAATTCGATTCAAGATAACACGGTTTTGGTTTCGGTGATGTATGTGAATAGTGAAGTTGGGGCGGTGATGCCGATTCGAGAGATTGGAAAAATTATCAAAAAATATAATGAAAATAAATTGAAAGACTGGAAAAATGCTCGTCCGACTGAGCGCGGTGAAGCGCCACGACCGATTTATTTTCACACCGATGCCACCCAAGGAGTGAACTTTTTTAATTGCGATGTCGAATGGAATTATATTGATATGTTGTCGTTGTCGGCCCATAAAATTTATGGACCAAAAGGGGTTGGCGCTTTGTATCGAAAGATAGGTGTGCCGATGCATTCTTTGCAACGTGGCGGTCATCAAGAAAATAATTTGCGTAGTGGAACTTTGAATGTTTCTGGAATTGTCGGCCTCGGAGCAGCAGTTGAATTATTAGGTGAACGAGTTGAGAAAGGCGAGATGACGGTGGAGCAAAAAAAGAATAATGAAAATATTGCTCGCGTACGAGATTTATTAGTCTCAGAAATTGAAAAAAATATTCCGGATGCGATTTTGAACACTGATCGAGAGAATAGCACCCCGAGTCACGCCCATTTTTCTTTTAACGGCGTCGAAGGGGAATCATCTTTGATTGCCCTAGATATGGAAGGAATTGCGGTTTCAACCGGTTCGGCTTGCGCTTCGGGAAGCTTAAAATCATCTCATGTCTTGATTGCAATGGGAATCAAAAAAGAAATTGCTCATTATTCAATTCGCTTTACTTTGGGGAAGCATACAACTGAAGATGAAGTACTGGAAGTAGTGAAGAAGTTGCGGCCGATTATTGAACGGTTTCGGAAGATGAATCCGTTGTATAAAAAATAAATTTTTATAAATTTCTAAATTATAAATTATAATTTCTAAATAAAACCGAGCAGATTGCTCGGTTTTTGTATTAACATGTCACGTCGTATTCTTGTTTTTTAATTTCCCCCTTGTCCGCCTCTGGAGGAGGGTTGGGGGCCTGCCTGCCGAAGCTTCAGCATAGGTAAGATTATTCTACATTATTAAAAATAAAAATAAATTCCTATATTAGTTTCGCTCATCAATGATATTGAGGTTATTAATAAATATTACAAATTAAAAAATCTGTAGGGGTGCCCCTTGTGGGTACCCAATCAATGTTATTGCAGGGGATGGGCAGGCACAAGGCACTGCCCCTACATTATTAAAATAATTATTTTCAAATCTTTACCACTCATCACCGCGTCAGAGTCCTCTGCGGAGAGACTCTGACGGAGCAATTCCCTTGATTTGTAAATAATTTGGATAACTTCCTTATAATTTGTAGTATTCGGATACCATTTGTAGTATTAGGATTATAAAAGCAGACATGAAAGAGTCTATTTTACGTATTTAAACACATAAACCTCCCCATCCCCAATCTTTTCCCAAGACAAAGCATTAACTTTAGCTTCGTCTAAAATTTTTGGAAACGCCCACCAATATTTATTCAAAACAAAATAACTTAATTTCACGCCGGCTAAGTCCATTGCGCCGTTGATATTGGCTTGACTAGGATGATCATAAACCATTTTTAAATAATATTGATAAAGCGGACCACCAGTTGGGATTGGATAAAAGAAAATATCGGTTTTGTAATATTTTTTAAAACCAAATTCATGCAAGGCGGCGGTGGCAACTTGTTGATCAGATAGAACAATATAATCTTGATTTTTAGCGTCATTCTCAATCCAATTGACGGCGCGGATATCATTGATATTTGTCGAAACACCGTGAGAATTAAAATAATTATCAAAGCGAGGATAAGAAAGATAAACCGAGGTGATTATTAGGATTATTAAAAATAAAAATAGAGAAGCTTTGATGAATTTGTTTTGTTGGAATATTTTTTCAATAATTTTGTGTAAAGCTATTAATACAAAAGGAATCAAGAAAAAAGTCGCGGCGATTATAATGCGATTAGCAAAATCATTTCTTTCATAACTTATCAAATAATCAAACGACAAAGCGGAAGTGAAAAAATAGGCAGAAAATAAGGCGATTGCTGGACAAAGACAAAGTAGCCAGAGGTAGCGATTATTTTTTGTGAGGTAAATTCCAAAAATAATTTATGCCAAAATGATTAAGTTATAATTAAAACTGATTAAATATATAAAATTAAGAATTACATTTTCTTGCCCCGGAATATTTGGCTTGAACCAGCTTAGATAGTCAGATATTTGTGAGCTTGATTGTGTCGCAACTAGCGGTGCAGAGTTAATATTTTTTCCTAGATTTGAAATATAAAAAGCGAGCGGTAAAGCCGTGGCGAGAAGTAAGAAACTTATTATTAAAATAATTTTTTTGATTTTGATTGATAAATTAGCCTGCAGAATGTAATTTATTATCGCGAATAAAACTGCGGGAATGCCGGCGATGGGTTGAATTGTTAAGCTGGAAATTGCTAACAAAGAAATTAAAAGTTGATCATTTTTGTTTCGTCTCAGGCTAATTAGAATAATTAAAAATAAAAACAGAAAAGCCAGATTTTGTGGAGTGGAGAGAATGAAAAAATTGAAGGGTAAGATTAATACAAATAAAATAGCCAGTTTTAGAGTTCTTTCTTTATCTAAAAAAGGTTTAAGGGAATGATAGGCAAGACCAGGAATGGTGATGCTAGCCAGAAGGGGAACGATGATTTTGTTTAAAAAAGAAATTGGGATGAAAAATATTTTATTGATTATCACGATAACGCTGTAAAACCCAAGATAATAAAATGGTTTGGGGGTGACTGAGCCAGTTTGAACAATTAATTTCATCGTGGCTTCGTGGACAAAAGCATCAAAGCCATAACCAAGTTTGTAAATAATTAAGGCCACGGAAAAGGTCAAAAAATAATGAATAGAAATTAAAATCAAAGATGGTCTGGTGCGAAGGATTAAACATAAAAATAGAATAATTGTCGCAAGTGTGTAGAAAATAAAAAATATCGGCGGAACAACTTCCCAAGGTGAGATGAGGGCGACATCGGTTCGGCGTAAAAATAAAATTCCAAAACAGGCAAGCGCAATCAAGGTGTAAGCGCCAGGAAAAATTAGGTCATCAAGACGGTAAGGTTTTGCAATTTTGGTCTCTTCGTTATTTTGGTTGTTTTTTTTGTGGTAGCGAAGTATAATTAAAAAAGAGGAAATACTGAGAATTAAGCTCAAAAATACGCCTAAATAATTCAGAGAATAAAGTCGATAGACGATGGCACCGGAGATTGAAAGTAAAGAAAGAAAAATTAGACAAGATTTTAAAATTACATAAGAATAATCTTTTTGGTAATTATTTTGGATTAAATTATTTACAGGCGCAGATGTTGACATTATTCTTTGGACGAAACGGCTTTTGGTTTTTATAAGCATATATTTAGGCTTTAGCTTTTAGGCGCTAGGCATTAGAATTGTATTTTAAGAGAATCATGAACTTTAGAATCTTAAAGATCTCAATAATCACAAATATCACAAAAATCTTATTATAATTATTTTAGCATAAAAAATGGATAAGTTCACTTTTCAAAAGGCGGATAAGCTCTTTTTTCATGATCCTTTCATGAGAATGACTTTTTTACGATTGATTCCTCGTAATGTTTATCCGAATCATATAACAGTTTTTCGATTCTTGGCAACCCCACTGGTGGCGGTTTTAATGTACTATCAGCATTATGTCATTGGTCTTATGGCGTTTTTAATTGTGGCTTTTTCTGATGTGATTGATGGTTCATTAGCGCGAACTCGTGATCAGATCACCGATTGGGGCAAAGTTTATGATCCGATTGCGGATAAAATTTTAATCGGAAGCATGGTGTTTATTATTGTCTTGAAATATGTTGATATGTGGACATCGTTGGTGATTATAATCTTGGAAATTATGATTGTTGCCTTGGCAATGATTAGAAAACGTGAAGGTTTGGTGGTTGAGGCAAATCGCTGGGGCAAGATGAAAATGCTTTTTCAGGTGTTGGGGGTGACGATTTTGGTATTATCAATTGGGTTTGACTTAGAAAAACTTTTGCCGTTTGCTTCGCGGGCCTTGTATATCGCGATTGCTTTTGCGATTATAAGTTTATTGACTTACGGAATTTAATGTCCCTTGTTATTGTTTTTTCTTATCAAATTTGTTAGGGTGAGGGATATGATTTTAGAAACAATGAAAATTAGTTTAAAAAGGAATTGGCGCGGGCTACTCATATTTTTGGTCGCGGTTTTGTTTTTTATGGGAACGGCTGGTTATAATTATTTGGCTACGCGCGACGGGATGGTAAAATGGGGCGCACCTGATGAAAATGCAAACTATGTTTTTGCTAAGTTGTTTGCGCAAACTGGAAAATTACAGATTTTTGAGAAATATAATTTGCTCGTGAATGATATTATTGTGCCTCGTAGTTTTCGTTCTGATTTGGGAATGATGAAGCCGATGAGTTTTTTGGGAATGACCATAATTTACGGTGAAATCGCTCATTTTATTGGTATTGGTGTATTGCCATATTTGACGCCGTTTTTTGCGAGTTTGGGTATTATTTTTTTGTATTTTGCCCTGAAAAAAGTTTTTCATCCAAATAATGCTTTGATCTCAAGTTTGCTTTTGGCAGCTTTTCCGCCTTATATCTATTATTCTTGCCGAAGCATGTTTCATAACGTATTGTTTGTGGTTTTTATAATTATTTCTTTTAATTTTCTTTTAGAAATGACTGGCAAAGATCGGCGTTATCAACGATTAGCATATTCAGCTTTGGCTGGTTTATTTTTTGGTTTTGGCGTGGCAACGAGAACTTCAGAATTAATGTGGCTACTACCAGTTTTGTTGTTTGTTTATTTGGTAAATATTTTCCGTGTTAATATTTTGCGGGTTTTAATATTTCTCGCTTTTTGTGGTTTAGCGCTTTTGCCTTCAATGTATCAAAATCAAATTTTGTACGGCTCATATTTTTTTGGTGGTTATGCGGAAATGAATAAATCGATTACCACGCTTTCTTCGGCGAGTACTCAATTGGTGGCGATAAGTGTCAAAGGTAGTTTTAAACAAGTTGGACAAATTTTTACCAAAATTGAAAAGACTATTTTTTATTTTGGTTTTCACCCCAAACAAAGCTTGAAGATGGGTTACTATTATTTTGCTAATATGTTTTGGTGGATTTTTTGGCCGGCCTTTTTTGGTTTAATTATTTTGCTTGCGCAGTTTAAAAAAGTTAAACGACGACATTGGATTTACCTTGGCGCCGGTTTTATTACTTCTTTAATTCTAATTTTCTATTACGGCTCTTGGGAATTTCATGATAATCCCGACCCAAAAAGTTTTACGATTGGTAATTCTTATACTCGTTATTGGTTACCAATGTATATTTGCGCCCTACCGCTCGCTAGTTTATTCATCATGAAAATCACTTCCGGACTTTTTAAATTAATTTCTAAAAAAATTAATTTCCAAAAAGGGGAGAAGTTTTTCAGTTTTAATTTACGTCAGCCATTATTTCTCGGCGCCACTCGTGCAGTTCTTGTAATTTTGATAATGTATATTTCTTTGCAATTTGTTTTAATCGGCTCCGCTGAAGGTTTGGTCTATACTTTGGGGCGACAAGGACCGGTTAAAGAAGAAATTAAAACCGTGCTCGCTTCAACTGAGAGTGGCTCGGTGATTATTACCCAATATCATGACAAATTATTTTTTCCGGAACGAAAAGTGATCAATGGTTTATTTGACAATGATGAAATGATAAAACGCTACGCGATTTTGGCAAAAATTATTCCAGTTTATTATTACAATTTTACTTTCCCGGAGAAAGATTTTAATTATTTGAATACCAGAAGATTGGCACCGTTTGGGTTGAAAATTGAGGCGGTTAAGAGAGTTAATGCGGATTTTACGTTGTATCGGGTTTCGGATGGCGTGACGGATGTCGGAAGTCAGATATCGGATTTCTGATAAAAGGTGATTTGTTCGTTCAGAGACCAGGTCTCCAGCTGGAGACCTGGTCTCATTATCGTGTACATTTAAATTCTTGTAGGAACACGCCACGGCGTGTTCTTAGAATCGGATATATTACGAAATTCGAATAAATATCTAGAACAAAAAAACCAGGAAAAATTTTTTAATCGTCTCTCAGGCGAAGAACACGCCGTGGCGTGTTCCTAGAAAATGATTCAAGCTTATTGGTTTTGATTTAAACCAAACTGAAATGATAAATCATTATATTCTTCCGTGTTATAAATGCATACTCCTTTATCGTTCCACAAAACAAACTCGGCAATACCAACATCAAGCGCCATTTTGCTACAAATTGTGCAATAAGGTTCGCCAGCTCGTGATGGATTTTCTTCGTCATCAAGTCGGATAAAATAAAGTCTTGATCCTAGTAATTTATCAGGATTTTTTGCCAAGGCGTCCATGATGGCCCTTTGTTCGGCGTGAACGCAGCAAGTTTTGTCAGTGACTTTAATGTGAAAAGAAGATTTTTTTAGCGAGCATCTTCTTTGGCTTTCGAGGTTATTTGGTGGACTATTAAAACCTTCGCCAATTATTTCGTTTTCTTTAACGATAATAGAGCCACATTTCGCTCGTTCGCAAGTGGCGTGTTTTGCAACTTCAGCGGCTTTTTTGATAAACTCAAGCGCAATTTTTTCATCGTTGTTTTCAAGATATTTCATAGAATTATTATATTGAGATAATTAATTATTTTAATATTCATATTCATGTCTCAATCTTTTCGAGTTTCCAAGATTGCAGAGAATTTCATAACTAATCGAATCACTTTGTCTAGCTAGATCAATCGCGGTATTAGAAATTTTATTCTGTTCACCTAGGATAATTACTTCGTCATTAACTTTGATTTTATTATCAATAATAACCGAGAATTGATCCATGCTAATTCGTCCAACACTTTTTCTTTTGATATTGTTAATAATTGGTGTAAGTTTGTTGCTTAACAATCGATTTAGTCCATCACCATAACCAATCGGCACTATCCCGATTATTTCATTTTCTTTTTTAGTTTTGTAAGTTTGACCGTAGCCAAGGGAATAATTTTTTGGGTATTTTTTGATTAAACAAATTTTTGATTTTAATTCCAATATAGGTTTTAATTTTAATTTTGAATTATCTTCAGGGTAGCCATAGCTAGCAATTCCGGGGCGTATCATGTCAAAAAGGTTTGAATCAAAATTTATTCCGGCGCTGTTGGCAGTGTGGAAAATTATATTTTTGCCAGAAAGATTTAGATTAATAATATTTTTAATATCTTTGAAAATATTAATTTGTTGGTTTGTGAAAATTTTTGCGGTTGATTTTTTTTCATCGGCAACAGCAAAATGTGTCATCACTCCCACTAGATTGATGTGCGAGTAATTGAGAATTTTTTCTAGAATATTAGGAAAATCTTTTAAAAGCACACCTTCGCGGCCCATGCCAGTATCGATTGAAAGGTGGATATTGGCCTTCTTGTCTAAATTTTTAGCTTCTTGATTTAGGGTGAATAAAATATTTTCATCAGAAATTGTTTGCTCAATATTATTTTTAATAATAAACTTAAAATATTTTATTTCACAGCTCGGCTGACCTAAAATTAAAATCGGAGTAGTAATTTTGTTTTTTCGAAGTTCATAGGCTTCTTGAAAATTGGCCACACCGAAATAATCACAAAGTTTCTTTGCCTCAACAAAATTAGCTACTGGAATAATGCCGTGACCATAGGCATTAGCTTTGACGGGAAGTAAAAATTTAACTTTTTCTTTTTTCTTTTTGTTGGCAAAACGAGTTAGTTCGAGAATGTTGCGTTCAAGTTGTCTTAAGTTAACTTTCAGAATCCCGGTTGGACATGGGCAAGATTGAGATTCTTTGGTGTTAAGTTTTGTGATGAGTTGATTTATGTTAGAAAGAGGCATATTTGTGGAGTTCTTGATGATTTTTAATATATAGTCGTATTATACAAAGGTTAATTTTGTTTAGCAAGGATTTTTTTCACATATCACATTTCTCATAACACATATCAATAATCATAGATCACGAGAGGTCGAACCTCCAAGGGGAGGTTTGACCTCATTGTGTTTTAAACGCTTAGAGGCTTGGTCTCATTATTGTATTCATTTAAATTCTTGTAGGAACACGCCACGGCGTGTTCTTCGCCTGAGGAAAGATTGAAATATTGTCTTTGGTTTTATCCTAGATGTTTAATTTAATTCCGTTATATATCCGATTCTAAGAACACGCCGTGGCGTGTTCCTACAAAATATTTATTTTAAAAATGTTCCAGGTTGCGTGTTCTATGTTTCATGTTATAATTAAACCATGACCAATAAAAGAAAAAAAATAGGTCTCGATGCGCGGTTTTATGGTCCCATTGGCAAAGGCTTGGGGCGATATACTAAGGAAGTGGTGGATCGGGTGATTTTGGATACGGCGAATGATTACGTCGTGTTTTTGAGTTTGGAAAATTTTGCTGATTTTGATGTTTCGAAATATTCAAATGTGAAAAAAGTTTTGGTCAAGGGACGTTGGTATTCGCTTAAGGAACAAATTGAATTGCCTTGGCTGATTTGGCGAGAACGGATTAATCTGATGCATTTTATGCATTTCAATGTGCCGATTTTAACTCCGACCAAGTTTGTTGCCACGATTCATGATTTGATTTTGACTAAGTTTCCGACTTTACGCGCCACCACTCTTAGTCCAGCATTCTATTGGGTAAAAAATTGGATGTATCGTCTGGTAATTTGGTTGGCAGTTCATCGCTCGGAAGCAGTGATTGCGGTGTCGAATTTTACCAAAGATGATATTGAAAAACAATTTTCGGTAAAAGGGGATAAGGTAAAAATGATTTATGAAGGGGTGACTGATGCGATTAAAAATGTTGAAAAAAGTAAGGAAGATTTTGGTGACAAAAAAATCCTTTTAGGGTATAATATAGACAAGCCATACTTGTTGTATGTTGGTAATGCTTACCCACACAAAAACCTGGAAGGCTTGATCCGGATTTTTTCTAAACTTGGTGAAAAAAGACCGGATTTGAGTTTGGTTTTGGTGGGTAAAATGGATTATTTTTATACACAGGTAAAAAACTTTGCTGACCAAGAAAAAAATAAAGCAAAAATAATCTTTCCTGGTTATGTTCCGGATGAAGATTTGGCAGTATTTTTTCGACAAGCCGAAGTTTATGTTTTTGCTTCGCTCTATGAAGGTTTTGGTTTACCACCACTTGAAGCGATGGCACAGGATTGTCCAGTAATTAGCTCAGATAAGGCTTGTATGCCCGAAGTTTTGGGGGAGGCAGCAAGTTATTTTAATCCAGAAAATGAAAACGAAGCTAGCGAGAAGATATTAGGCTTACTAAATGATGAAAATTTACAGAATAGCTTGATTTTAAAGGGTCATAATCAAATTAAAAAATATAGTTGGAATAAGTGTGCTGAAGAAATATTAGCACTATACAATAAATTCAAATAACCCCATGCCAAGAAAAAATGAAAAGAATTTATTTCTGAACGACGATCGTGCGTCGCGTTTTTTGGTTGATTTGAAACCAAATCCTTTGCACGTGATTGAGCAACCAAAAAAGAAAAAATCGGTTTTGGGTTTTTTGGATAATCCAGGTGAAGATAAGATTGAATATACTGAACCAAGAAAAAGAATTCCGGAGCCGATTAAAAAAGAAAAAATTAAAAAAGAAAAACTGGTTGAAGTAGCGGGGAATTTTAGTTTGGGAAATTACTTATTTTATAAATTTAAACATTCATTTATCTCCAAACCGAAGAAGGCGGTAAAGTCTTCGGTTTTTTCGGTTCGTCATCATTTTAAACAAAAACGGGCAATTCAAACCGCTACTCCGGGGTCACGCGCTTTGATGAATTCATCATACGAAGCAGTTACGGAAGAAATTAATAAATTCACCAAGAAAAAAGCTTTAGCGTTTGCGATGGCACTTTTTGTGATGATATTGCCACTCAAAGGACTGAGCTATGTCAAAAATATTTACGATTTTCGGGGGAAAGTTTTAGGGGTGAGCGAAGAGGCAGCGACAGAGTTAAAAGGCGCAGCCAAGCAAGCGGCCAATATGAATTTTGATCAGGCAACAAAAGACTTTACCAATGCCAGTACCAAATTTACTAATGCCAAAGATGAGATTGATGTGATTTCAAAATTATTATCAGTGCTTGGCACGGTGATTCCAAATAAAGATATTAAGATGGCAAAAAATGCGGGTTTAATTTTGGATGCTGGAAAATTGAGTTCTGATATTGGTTTAAATCTATCAAGCGCTTTCAGTACCTTGGAGCCAGGTAAGGAAAAAAATATTAAATTAATCGTAAATAGTTTTGATGTGAATACAAGCGAGGCAGCCTTGAAGGCCCATGAACTGGAAAAAATTGTGGCACAAATTGATGTTGATTCACTACCTAGTGAATATCAAGCCCAATTTAAGGAAATGAAAGACAAGTCGTCTTTGGTGACTAGCAGTTTGGATGAGATTGTTGATTTGATTGACCAAATGAAAGTATTTTTAGGGTTTCAATATGACAAACGATATTTATTAGTTTTTCAAAATAATTCTGAACTCCGCGCATCTGGCGGTTTTATTGGTAGTTACGCCTTGATTGATTTTAGAAATGGTGAAATTTCTAAATTAGAAATTCCTGGAGGTGGTAGTTACGATACTGAGGCTGGTCTTAAACATCAAATTGTTGCTCCGTATGCACTGCAAATGGTAAATCCTTTGTGGCATTTTTGGGACGCAAATTGGTGGCCAGATTGGCCAACAACGGCACGGAAATTGATGTGGTTTTATGAAAAGAGTGATGGACCAACCGTGGATGGGGTGATTAGTTTTACGCCAACTGTTTTTGAAAAAATTCTCAAAGCCATCGGACCAGTCGATATGACTGAGAAATATGGCTTGGTGATTAATGCTGATAATTTCTGGGCGGAGACGCAAAAGATTACAGAAGCAAAACTGGATATGGCATCATCAACTGCGACGACAACTTTAGTGATTGCCACTAGCACTACTGATGTTATTAACAAGAAAAATGAACCAAAGAAAATTATTGGTGATTTGATGAACGAAATTATCAAAGAAATTCCGAAACGATTGAATAAAGATATGTTTATAAATTTAGCGGGTGTAGTTGAAGATAGTTTGGATGAAAAACATGTGATGTTTTATTTTACCGATTCTGGCTTAGAACAAAAAACAACTGAATATGGTTGGGACGGAAGCATGAAAAATACCGCTTATGATTATTTGATGGTGGTTAATACCAACGTGGCTGGTGGCAAAACGGATCGAGTGATTCGTGAAAGCATCACCCACAAAGCCGAGGTTGCTTGGGATGGGACAATTATTGATATGGTAACCATCAAGCGTGAACACACTGGCGAGAAGCAACAAGAATTTACTGGAGCGCGAAATAATGACTGGGTGCGAATTTATGTTCCCTTGGGTAGTGAATTAATTAGAGCTGATGGTTTCTCAGTTCCTGATAGTAAATTTTTTCAATCACCGGGGGCAAATTGGGAGAAAGATGCAGATATTGAAAAAACTGAAGGATCGGCGGTGACGGATATAAGTAGTGGTACAAAAATTTATAATGATAATAATAAGACCGTCTTTGCCAACTGGTCACAAATTGATCCGGGCCAAACCGCTTTAATCACTTTGAAATATCGTTTGCCGTATAAAATCGAAAAACCAGTACGTGAAGATACGCTCATGAATAGAATTGGCGCAATACTAAATCCTGATCAAAAAGATTTGGTACCATATGCTTTGCTAGTACAAAAACAACCAGGCTCAATTGGTTCAAACTTCTATACTAATCTTTCTTTGAATTCAAATTTTCAAGCCGATTGGTATTACAAGAATAGTGAAAATAGCAGTAATAATGGTTGGGAATATAATGATACTCTAAATACTGATAAATATTGGGCAACCCTACTGGAGG
>Ga0315272_10001235_pt1 | contig 12756 bp, 8 predicted proteins | sample C3_middle_MG_FD_203918 | JGI IMG/M metagenome (GOLD analysis project Ga0315272, IMG submission 203918) | Sediment microbial communities from Yellowstone Lake, YNP, Wyoming, USA - C3_middle | ecosystem: Environmental > Aquatic > Freshwater > Lake > Sediment | place: USA: Wyoming | collected...
CCGTCCATGGATTCATTCGCCCCTCCTTCGACTCTGACTTTGTGCCTGGCCCGTCCCCAACTCCGGTGGATTGCCCGCTTCTCCCGCGGCACTCATCCGTCACCTTTCCAGGCGATCGCGAGGTCAGGGTGGCGGTCATGTTCCGCAGAGACTGCTCACAGGGTGCGCGGGGCTTCCCGGAACGTTTTCTGGCAGGGCGATCCGAAGATACTGTGAACCTCTACCAACTCGTCCTCCGCCTGAATACCCTGACGGCGGGAGACTCCATTCCGAGTGGGGTTGCGTCTTACCCTGTGAGACGCGAGGGTGAAGCCAAGCGCCCCGAACCAAACGAGAAGGAGATCCATCAAGTTATGACGACTAGCAAGTGCCTGATCACGTTTTCTGGGATGATCGCCATGCTGATTCCGCTGTCTATGCAGGCGGCGACAAAGAACCACACCCCCTTGACACTCGGACAGGAAGCCCGCGACAGGCTGCAGACGATTCAGAACGAGGCAAACGCCGCGGTGACGCAAACGGACCAGCTGCAGCAGTACATCAAGAACCCGATTATCACTCCCGACGCTGAGCTGTCTCCTCTCTTTAGCCTGAAGGACGATGTGAACACGATCGGGAAACTGGCCGGCACGTTGGAGGCAGAGCGGGCGGCCCTGGATCCCTGGGAGCAGAAGGCAATCGACAAAGTCTTTCCCCTGGCCGAGAAGGCCGTCCGCGACACGCAGAATGCCATCGCCTGCTACAACCAGGGCAAGTCGCATCTGTGGACAACGCAATTCGAGGCTTACACTGACAAGCTCGACAATGATTCGCAGGAGATCGCCAAGACCCTCGAGTCCTTTATCAAATACGACAAGGCACACGAAGAAGAGCAGCAGTTGGAGCCAGTCGTCGGCGCGGGTGGAAACTGATGGGTGCGCGCCTGGTTTTCCGGCGGGAGGGTGAGGTCGTCGTTATCGACGCATACGGAAAACTGGCCACGGTCGAGGGGCGGCAATCGCTGCGCAAGGAGCTTGAGCAGTGCGTGGAACGCGGTTGCCGCCGCTTCCTCTTGAACCTGTCCGATGTGCCCTCACTCGACACAGGAGAAGTTGGCGAATTGGTCGCAATTCACGCGATCGTTGCGCGCGCGGGCGGGGATTTGAAACTCCTCAATCCCCGCTACATGGTAGAGCAAGTGCTGCGGGGCGCCAAGCTTGGCAAGGTCCTCGGAATCTACCCGGATGAGGTCTCCGCGATGCGGAGCTTCGACTCGCCGCGGGCGTTCAACGTGACTCACATGGCCGGACGCACACCTCACAGCCAGTGGTCTACGCGGTGATCAGGCAATTGAGCGCCAGTCCTCCGGCGGGTTGCCGAGCCGCGTCTCCACGGGTACAGGCCGAGGTCCAACCGCCGGCGTAGCGCGTCATAAAGCATAGGCAGTAAGAATCCGGCCGGGTCTTTACAGTAGACCGGCCGGTTTCATGCGTATGGCGCGGGTGGTGCGTTTCCAGCCATTGGCGGGGAACGCGCGTGAGCACGGTCGTCCCGGTTCAATTCGCGTCGCGGACTACACTGAAGCTATGGCACGCGGCCTGGCTGGTGACGGAAGACGTCGCCTGTCGCGGCTGTTCGGGTGGTGGTACTTTTGCGTGGGCCTGGGCTTCATCCTGCTTGGTATACGCAATTGGATGGTCCGCGCCCCGCGCTGGTCCGTGGCGTTGCGCTTCGTGATTGCGGCGGGGTTCCTGATCCTTGCCTTCGCCGTGTTCCGAGCGGAGCGCGAGAACCGCCACGGCCCTGGAAACTGATCTGGCTGTACAGTCCGGACTTCACGCCGGCGACCGACGCGCCGGAGGGCCGAACCTGCACTGGGTGCCGCGCGTGATAGGATGCCCGGTATGTTACGGAACGTAGTTGCGCTAATCTTTCTTGCAGCGCTGGCCCAGGCCCAGCAGTACGACCTGCTCATTCGCGGCGGGCACGTGATTGATCCCAAAAACAAGATCGACGCCATGAGCGACGTCGCCATCGCCGACGGAAAGATCGCGCTAGTGGCGCCCAATATTCCGGCAGTACGGGCCAAACGCATCGTCAATGCCACGGGAATGCTGGTAACGCCCGGCTTGATCGACATTCACGCGCACCTTTACGCCGGGACCGGCATCAAGGCGCTCACGGGAGACGACAGCATCTACCCGGACACGTTCTCATTCAGGACCGGCCTGACCACCGTGGTGGACGCGGGGACGGCAGGCTGGCGGAATTTCCCCGATTTTCGCCAGCGTGTCATCGACCGGGCGCAGACGCGCGTGTTCGCCTTCATCAACATCTTCGGCCCGGGCATGGGTACCGGCCCGCAGAACGACCCGGCGGAGATGAACGCCGAGCAAACCGCCGATATGGCGCGCAAGAACTCCGACATCGTGGTCGGCTTCAAGGTGGCGCACTACGACCGCCAGGGCTGGCCGGACGTGGAAAACGCGGTAAAAGCCGGTGAGTTGACGCACCTGCCCGTGATGGTGGACTTCGGTTATACCAACGAGGATCGCAATATCGGCAGGCTGTTCATGGACAAGCTTCGCCCCGGCGACATCTACACGCATTGCTATGCGGGCCATCGCGACGAGGTGCTCGCCAACGGCACGCTAAACCCTGCAATGGTGGCCGGCCGCAAGCGCGGCATCATCTTCGACGTCGGCCATGGCGGCGGCAGCTTCTACTGGAACATAGCCGAGCCGGCCACGCGCGCGGGCTTCTGGCCGGATTCGATCTCCACCGACCTGCACACGGGCAGCATGAACAGCGGCATGAAAGACTTTCCCGAGACAATGTCGAAGCTGCTCGCACTGGGCGCGCCGCTCCAGCGCGTCATCGCAATGTCGACCTGGAATCCGGCGCGGGAGATCCATCACGAAGAACTGGGCCACCTGACGCCTGGCGCCGTTGCCGACGTGACGGTTCTGCGCTTGGAAAAAGGCCAGTTCGGCTTCGTCGACTGCGCCGGGGCGCGGATGGACGGCACGCAGCGCCTGTGGGCCGAAGTGACCATCAAGGGCGGCCAGGTGATGTGGGATCGAAACGGCCGCGCTGCAACGGACTGGAAGACCTTCCACTATACGAAGCGCGAGCCGGCGCCGGTGAAATAGACCGGCGCCTGCCACGTGTCAGCAACGAATCGCCGTCGAGGCCGGCTGTACCGGCGCGAACGCTACGGCCACCTCACGCGAGAGTCGTCCGCGCCCACTCGAGAATGGCCGCGTCCGCCGGGCCTTCCTCTACACGCAGAGAAAGCCTCTCTTTCTCGTTGACGCGCGAATAGGCTTGGACCGCCGGCTCGTACGCCTCACCTACCTCGCTGAGAGCAAGTTCGTTGCCCCGGGGTCCGACCGAGTTCACAAGCCAGATGGGCCGGGGCGCCTGAATAGCGCAAAGCTCCGGCAAGTCGAATCCGCGCAGCATCCCGAACGCCACGGCGGAAGAGGGCAGCTCGTAGTCCTTCGACGCGACCACGGACTCCAGGCTGGCAAGCGTGCGATGGAGCAACATGGAACGGACCCGCCCATCCAGGGAGGCCCCAAACATACACGCCAGACCGCTCGTTCCCGCTCCGAATACTCCAATGCGGTCGCCTGCCACATCCTTCCGGACGGAAAGAAAATCAAGGCCGCGGAGGAGATCCCACGTCTGCTGGCCGATAATCGGGGAACCCAGACCCAAATTGACGACTGCGTACGCGAATTCCACGCCGTAGCCGTAAAAGCGCGGACCTTCCGAAGGCAAGCGCGGCATCGTACTCCCGCACGTGCGCAGGTCGATCGAGCAGATCGCGATGCCCGCCTGGACCAGCCGTTCCACCAGCGGCCACTGGTCGAAGAGTCTGTCTCGCCCCTGGTCCTGGAGCGCGAGAACTACCGGGAAGCGGGGTCCTCCGGCCGCGGGCTTGAGAAACCAGCCGGGCACGCGGATACCCGGTTCCGAGCGGTACTCAAACTGTTCGATAACGACGTTGCTTCGCGTCTTGCCGGAGTGCAAAACCGGCTTGAGCGGATTCGTCGCCGACGGCAGATTCAGAGCGCTCCGAAGTTCCTTTTGCACCTGGCTCTTGTCGAGCTGCCCGCGTTTCATATGCGCCCTGATCGCCCGCAGCCGGTCATGATTCACCTGGACCGCCGAACGTCCGCCAAGTGAGGTCAGCACCTGGCCGGTGGTGGTGCACCACAGCGTTGATTCGGGCGAATCGTCGAATGCCGTTTCGTCCGCGTCGCCCTGCCCATTCAGCAGCCATCTATTGAACCACTCATAGGTCGCTCGGCGATGGAAATAGTCATAGTCGTGGGGCAGCGATGAATCAAAAAGTGCGAGCCGGTCTTTCGCGCCATACACGCCATATATGTTCCGCAACTCTTCAAAAATCTCGTGAGTTCCCTGCACATAGTGCGCGGAATATGTGGAGCCATTGTCGTTGCTGGTGTAACAGATCTTCAAAGGCTTCGGCGCAAATGCGCCCAGAAGGTCGCCGCGATCGAGCGCCGCTTTCAGCCCGCCGATGAGATTCTGCTCCGCATCGGCGTATGCGCCGGGAGGTTGATAACCGGCGCCGGCTACGTTTTCGGTATGGCCCTCCACGACCACGGCCGCCCGGATGCGGGGTTCCAGCGCGCACAGAAACATGGTCTGCGTGCCGCCTCCCGAATGCCCGCAGCAGCCGATCCGTTTTGCATCGATTTCCGGCCGGCTCAAGAGATAGTCGAGCGCTCGAATCCCATCCCAGACTTCGAACTGGTTGGTTGTCGAACCGGTCAGCAGAGCCGGCAAGCCAAACCGGTCATGCTCGCCGGTAGATCCGTAGAGGGATTGATTCGTCTTCGGATTGATATATTGCACGCGTTCCCCTTGTCCAGGCGGATCCCACGCGAGCACCGCAAATCCTTTGCGGGCCAGGTTCTGAAACAGCGTACGGTAACTCGCGTAGGCTTTACCATTGTCTGTATGGCCAAGTGGGGCAAGGATTCCCGGGAAAGGCTTGTTCGCCATTTTGGGAAGATACAAATTCGCGGTAACAAAGAACTCAGGCTGGCTCTCGAATACAATCTTCTCGACTCGATAACTATCGCCGTCAACGACTCCAGTTATCTTTGCATTTAATGGTGATTTATCAAGTTCTCCGCCAATCAGTTTCCATACCTTGGCCCTGACCATGGAAATGCGCGCCTCGGCCGTGGCCGAAGAGGTCACCTTCGCCAGCTCCCCTTTGCGTGTGGCGCGCGCGGCCGCCACGCCCGCGATCATGCGATTGGGCAGATCGTTCCAATAGTCGCCCGGGCCGGAGGGCTCAGGGACACCCGCTTTTACAGCTTGTCCGGTCTCCGCCGCGGCGTCGACCGCGAATGTCGTTAATGCTAACGAGCTTGCTTCCAAGAATTCGCGCCTGGAGTTCATGTGTTGGCCCTCTCCTCAAGCATTAGTGCGCCTGCGCCGCGGCACGCCACACACAGGCGCGCGCACGGTTTAGAGCAGCTTGGAGTCTATCACGGCGCCAGCGGTGCGAGCTCGTCACCAGGCTGGGCCTGGCGCAGCAAGCCCATGATTCCAAAGGAAGATATGTGCCCCTAGGACTCGCCAGGCCCGAAGGACTTGCCGGCAGGCGCCGGCGGGCAATCCCCGGCTCGCTCAGGCGTATATCCGAATACCTGCGCCCGGAAGACGGACAGCCGCGCCCGTGAATCGCGATACGCGCTGCTCCGGAGACCAGCCTTGTGGCATAAGGCTTCGAGGAACCGGGTCGCGGTATAGCCGTGACTGGCGACCTGCGGCAGCAGCAGTTGCGTGCGGCCCTCGTACTCCAGACTCGCGCCGTCCCGCCCGACCTGAAACGACGTCCAACTCCGGATGCGCTTCATGGGCGTGAGCACCGAGATCTCAATCTCCAGTCCTTCCGGCACTCTGGCGCGCGCCGGGAAGCGTGGATCGTCGAGCGCGGCGGACAGCGTCAACTCCGGCGCCGTTTCGGCCAGCGGCTGGTCCGCGGCCCGCAGGCCGACGCATCCAAACAAATCCCCGTCCTGGTGCAAACTGACAAAAATGGCCGCACGCCGCGCCAGCGCCGGGATGGATCGATCGGGCGGGATCGGCTTCCGCTCGCCGGTGGCGCACAGGTGATTGAGGGTCGCCCGCGCGCTGGCCAGCAGAGCGGCTTTCGCCTCCGCATCCAGCCAGAAAGAATCCGCCGGAAAGTAGCCGAGCGAGCCGTAGCTGACGCTGTGCCCGAAATCACCCGTGATCTCGCCCGAGGTCTGGTAGTCCAACGTCTGCTGAAATAAATCCTCGCCCCCCAGCAGACCGAGCGTCTCGAGCAACAGGGCGATCGGCGCCTGTCCGCAAACGGTCGAGTCCATCTCGCGCATGGCGTCGAGGAACAGCGACGGATCCAGGCTGCCCGCCGCTTCAATGGCGCGACCGTCGAGCCGGGACAACCGCAACTCGACATTCGGGCCCGCGGGAAATGGCTCGTAGCCGAAGTCCCGCCCATAATGGGTCAGGTCGGAACTGGCGATCAAAACGTCGCCCGGCTGGACCTGCGCGGTCAGGACCCGCGCCACGGCGGCGCGCCGCGCGTCGTCGAGCGGACCCACGTACAGCGGCACGACTGCCGTATCGGGCGCGGCCCTCTGCAACATCGGCAACTGGATCTCGACCGAGTGGTCGCAGACGCGGCTCTCTTCGACGATGGACAGCTCATTGCTCGACGCGAGTTCCCGCATCGCCGCCCGGTCGACTCTGACTTCACCCAGCGGAGTCTGAAAGGCGTCGATGCCGGGCATTGCAACGCCCGGCGCGCCGCCGCGGTGTGTGAACCCGAGGAGGAACACGCGCTTCGGTTGCGCAGCCTGCAGATGACGGTAGGCCGAGGCTGCGACTGTGCCCGAATAGACCAGTCCCGCGTGCGGGACGACAAAAGCCAGCGGACGAGGAAGCAGGCTGGAACCCGCCCGCCGCAGGGAAGCGGCAAACAGTTCGTCCAGCAGGGCTTCCAATTCAGAGCGCCGCCCTGGATACCAGGAGCCGGCAAATGGAGTCGTATGGGAGGAGGTCATGGGGTCAACCACAGCGCTTCTGAATGGTTATGCCATTCTCGCGAACCCGTTGCCCGCCAGGCCGCCAGTAGCCCGGAATCCCCCGCTGGCAATGCGGGCAGGTCCCGTCGGCCGTGATCCTGTTTTGAATCACATCGAACCCGTAGCGTTCCACGAGCAACGTTTCACAGCCCGGGCAGATTGTGTTTTCGAGCTCGCCGGCGTGGCCCCGCAGGTTGCCCGCATAAACGTAGCGCAACCCGGCCGCGCGCCCGATCGAGACGGCGCGCTCCAGCGTCTCCACCGGAGTGCTGTGCGACTCTGTCATCTTGTAGTCCGGATGGAACGCCGAGACGTGCCAGGGTATGTCCGGAGAGATACCTGCGACGAAGCCAGCCAGCGCTTCGAGTTCCGCCGCCGAATCGTTGAACCCGGGTACGACCAGCGTGACGATTTCCAGCCAGAACCCCATGGCGTGGATTCGCGCAATCGAATCGAGGATCGGCTGCAGCCGACCGCCGAGTTCGTGATAGCGGCGGTCGTCGAAGCTCTTGAGATCCACCTTGTAGAGATCCACCCAGGGGCGCAGGTACTCGAGCACCTCGGGCGTGGCGTTGCCATTCGACACGAAGCCCGTCGCCAGGCCCGCACGGCGGGCTTCGCGAAACACAGCCACTGCCCATTCACTCGTAATCAGCGGCTCATTGTACGTGCTGATGACGCTCGCGGCGTTGTAGCGAAGCGCCAGTTTGACGATCTCGACCGCTTCGATCTCCCGGAAATCCAGCGAGGAACTGATGTCGCGCAGCGCCTGCGAGGTGACCCAGTTCTGACAGTAGCCGCAATGCAGGTCGCAGCCGAGCATGCCGAAACTGAGGGCCCGCGTGCCTGGCAGCGCGTGAAAAAAAGGCTTCTTTTCGATGGGGTCGCTATGCAGGGCGTTGACGTATCCATAAGGGACCAGAAGTTTGCCGCCGCGATTGAACCGGACCTTGCAGACACCCGCAAATCCGGCCGGAATCGGGCAGCAGTGGCCGCAGGCATGGCACCGGATGCGGTTGCCCTCCAGCGGTTCGTACAGATCGCCTTCAACGCTGTGCAGGGCGAGTTGTTCGGCCAGCGTCATAGTCGCCGCCTGGCTCTATTCTAGATCCGGGTCTCGATTCCCGGGCCGTCAAATCCTGCAACTTGAATACGAGCTATAGGGATTTCCACCTCTTCAAGCGCGGCCTCGCCGCTGGCACTGAAGCGACCACGGTTCAATCGAGCGTGTCCGGCACGGGCAGCAGCGTCCCGCGTCCGAGCAGCCAGTGCGGATCCAGCCTGCGTTTCACCGCACACATCGCCTCGATCTGGGCCGGCGAGTATTCGAGCGGCAGGAAATACGCCTTTCTCTTGCCCAGCCCGTGCTCGGCGCTGACCGTCCCACCGAGAGAGACCGACTGCCGCGCGGCGTCAAACAGAAACTCGCGCCCGCGCCGCGCATCATCTTCCGATTCCGGAAGGATGTTGATGTGCACGTGCGCGTCGCCGATGTGCCCGAAGATCACGAAGCGGCCCGCAAATTCGCCTTCCAGGCGCTGCTTGTACCAGCGCATCATGTCGCGGCTGCGGTCAAGCGGTACGGCCAGATCGGTGCTCATCTTCTGGAATCCGTTCCTCCGGACCTTGTCGTTCACTATCTCGGGCAGCTTGTGACGGAAGATACGAAAGCGCTCGCGGTCCGCGTCGGTTAAGCCGAACCAGGAATCTTCTATGGCGTGGGCGGCTTCCATCCTGTCCAGCCAGGCGTCCTCGACTTCGCCCTCAAGCCCGTCCGCGATCTGTTCGATGATCAAAGCCGCACGCGCCGAACGCGGGATCTGCGGGTAGGCGCCGCGCAGCAGGACGAGCGACGGGTCGTCAAAGTATTCGAGCATCCGGAGCCCCGGTACGTCCCGCCAGGCGTCCACGGCGTCAAGCGCGTCGGAATCGCTAACGAAGAACACCACCCCAGTCAGAAGCTTGGCCGGTTGAGGAAGCAGCACGACCTCGGCCTCCAAAACCACGCCTAAAGTGCCCTCGGAACCGCAAAAAAGCTGCAGTAGATCGCTGTTTTCGTGCAGGAAATAGCCTGCCGTATGCTTTCTTGCGCGCGGCTCAGGCAACCTGGCGTACGTGAAGTCGATCTTCTCGCCGGCCCGAAACGTACGCACCGAACCGTCCATCAGCGCGACGGTCAGCGCCAACAGGTGCCGGCGGGTCGAACCGTAGAGGAAACTGCGGGAGCCGCTGGCGTTCGTGGCAATCGTTCCCCCGATGGAGGCCGACCATTCGGTCGGATCAGGCGCGTAGAATTGACCTGAGTTTTTAGCTGCATTTTGCAGATTACTAAGGAGTACGCCTGCACCGGCCCAAGCCCGTCCCGATTCAATCTCCAGACGGTTGAAGCGCTCGGTCGACAGCACCCATCCGCCCTCGGGCACTCGTCCGCCCGTTACGCCCGTACCGGCTCCGGCAACGGTGATGGGCGTGCGTGTTCGAGAGGCTTCCGCCAGCACAGCCGCAACCTCGGCTGCCGTCTGCGGCCGGAACAGTCCATCGGCCCTCCCGGTCAGGCCCGAGGCGTCCTCCAGATAGGAAGGCAGGACCGGCTCCAACGTCAGGCCTCCAGAATCACCGGCATGATCAGCGGGCGGCGTGAGGTCTCTTTGTGAATGAAGCGCTTGAGATCGGTGCGGATCTTCTCCTGCATCACGCCCCAATCCGTGCGCTCTTCCCGCGAGGAGGTTTCAATCGTCCGGGCGACGACCTGGCGCGCCAGAGCGATCAGATCCGAACCTTCGTCCAGCGAGACGAAGCCCCGGCTCACGATCTCTGGCAACCCATCGGCACGGCCCGTATTCTTGTCGATGGAAATGATCGGGATCACGAAGCCATCCTCGGAAAGGTGGCGGCGATCGCGGATCACCATGTCTTCCACAACTTCGTCGATGGAACCCGAGTCGATGCACACGCGGCCGACGGTGACCTTGCCGCCCTTCCGGGCGCCGTGGTGATCGATTTCGAGGACCTGCCCCGATTCAAGGATGAACGTATCCTCTAAGCCTAATGTTCTCAGATGGCTGGCCAGCTTGGCGTGCTTCGACATCTGCCAGTACTCGCCGTGAATCGGCATGAAATAGCGAGGCCGAATAAGGTTCAGCATCAGCTTCAGCTCTTCACTGGAGCCGTGCCCGGACACGTGTACCGGTGGATTCATCGAGCCGGCGACGACCTCGCAGCCGCGCCGCGCGACGTGGTTCAGCATCCGGCCGATGGCCTTCTCGTTGCCGGGAATCATGCGGGAACTCAGTACCACGATGTCGCCGGTGTCCAGCGAGAGATTCTTGTGGTTATCCACGGCAATGCGCGACATGGCCGACATCGGCTCACCCTGGGTGCCCGAGACCACCACGACGACCTTGCTCCGCGGCATGGCCATGATGTCCTGCGGACGGATCAGCGTGTTGTCCGGGACGTGCAGCAGGCCGAGATTGTGCGCTATCTCGGTCGTGGTGAGCATGCTGCGCCCGAGGAAGGCCACCTTGCGGCCCATGGCGGCCGAGATGTCGAGAATCTGCTGCAGCCGGTGGATCGAACTGGAGAAGCACGAGACGATGATGCGATTCTCGGCGCGGTTGAAGATCTCTTCAAAGCGCGGCATCACGGCCCGCTCGCTCGGCGTGTAGCCAGGACGATCGACGTTGGTCGAGTCCGACATCAGCAGCAGGACGCCGCGTTTGCCATACCCGGCCAGTGTGTGCAAGTCAAACAGAATGTTATCGGTAGGGGTCGGATCGACCTTGAAATCGCCGGTGTGAATGATAACGCCCAGCGGCGTGGTGATGGCCAGCGTGACCGCGCTCACAATGGAGTGCGTGACGTGAATGAACTCAATTTTGAACGGACCGAGTTCAATCACCTGCCCCGGCTTCACGCGGTTGAGTTGGACCCGGTCAAGCATGTCGTGCTCGTCCAGCCGCCGCTCGACCAACGCCAGCGTAAACGCCGTCCCGTACACCGGCATGTCCACCTCGGAGAGCAGGAACGGAATCCCGCCGATGTGGTCCTCATGACCGTGGGTCAACAATAGGCCCCGAACAAACTCTTTGTTTTCTTCGAGATAAGTAAAATCCGGGGTAACGATGTCGACGCCCAGGAGTTCAGCGTCGGGGAACATCATCCCGGCGTCCAGAACTATGATGTCGTCCTCGTAGCGGATGGCCATGCAGTTCATGCCGAACTCGCCCAAGCCGCCCAGCGGGATGACCTGTAACTTCTTGTCTGTCATTGGTATGCGGTCCTGAAATAAAAACCTGCGGGGATCATCGATCCAGGGAACCTTCAGGCTAACACACCGCAGCCCAAGACCGTCTCCAGCACTTCTTAAGACGGGCTGAGTAAAAACGAAAGCCCGTCATCAGACGGGCTTTCGCGAAACCCGGAAGTCCGGGCTGATGTTCAATGGGAGAAACAGATTCAACGGTCTCACAACCGGAAAACCTGTATGTGTTTTGAGGTTAGACTCTGGCGGAACTGAAGTCAAGAGGAAAAACCGCGCCCTCAAAATTCATCGTAACACATTGATTACAAAGGTATTTCTACCCTTGACAGAGGGCTGATTTGTTGTTCTCGAAGTGCTTTCTGAAGGATGTTGGGCCATTATATTTTCGTAATTTTTTCGCCCTATCTGAAAGCCCCGTCAATGTTGCCAAAAACATCATCATGCAGCGGCGCGCGCCTGCGTAGCCGAGAACGGCCGTTGATCCAACCATTTACAGGCGGCTGCGTTGCACCCCGCAAATGCCATCGCTATGGCGGGTTTGCATTCTGCCCATTGCCTATCGCCCTACGGGCTATTAACGACGCCATCTTTCACCCCAATGTGCTCGCAACGCGAATCGGGCGATCAGGCCGGCCGCCAGAAAGGATCGCCCGCCGGAATCCATTCGACGGGGACCTCCGGTACCAGCGTCTTCAGCCATTGAGCGCAGAGATTCATGCCCGGCTCTTCCGTCACGACGTGCCCCGCCAGGATCATGCCCTTCCTCTGCCCGCACGCGATGGTATCCCGGGCGTATTCGATGCCCTCCCACTCGGTGGCCTCGCCACAAACGTAGACATCGGCTTTGGGCATCAAGGTCAACTGCATCCCCAAACCCGCCGCACCGGGGCTCAGAGCCACTTTGCTCACCTCGGACCGGGGGTCTCCAATGACACGCAAGGCCTGAGTTCTCAGCCGGCTCTGCATGTCGCCGGCCAGGGCGCCGAGCGTCGTGGGCGGCAACGCATACAGCATCTGGCCCTTGTCCATGCTGTACTTATCCCAGCCCAGAAGCTGCGCCAGCGCCGTATAGATGGCGTCCGGCTTCCGGGCGTGCCAATGGTCGTGGAAGCGCCAGACCACCAGTTTGTTCTTTCCGATGAACTCCATCTTGGCCCGGAAGACGGGATCGGCGGTCAGGTCCTGGGTCTGGTCGAGATGATTGTAGAAAGTCGGTTCGTGGCTGACGATGAAGTTCTTTCCTGCCGCAGCGGCGCGTTGCAGCATGTCCAGAGTCGCCATGAACGACGTCGCGATGCCGACCACGGGCGTATCCGGATCGCCGGCCTTGAACGTGTCGACGGTCTTGGCCTGCCAGGGCACGCCGACGTTCTTCTGGATTCGTTCGACCAC
>Ga0315272_10001236_pt1 | contig 12748 bp, 9 predicted proteins | sample C3_middle_MG_FD_203918 | JGI IMG/M metagenome (GOLD analysis project Ga0315272, IMG submission 203918) | Sediment microbial communities from Yellowstone Lake, YNP, Wyoming, USA - C3_middle | ecosystem: Environmental > Aquatic > Freshwater > Lake > Sediment | place: USA: Wyoming | collected...
ATCAGCTTTTTGGAGGACGTTCGTCTTGAAAGGCAATACAGAATGGCTTGAAGCGGGGAGCAGCAACTGCAGAAACCTTGCTGAGCCCCTGGGGAAGAGGCTGGTTCATACATTCATTGATACAGGGCATATCACCGTTCGATGACAGGGCTGGTGTTGCCGAGTGGCAGACATCAAGCGTTCCCAGCACAGCCTCTCCACCCTGGTCGACCATGAACGACAACGCAGGCGGCACAACAATAGTGAGCGCGATCGCCAGAAGCACTATGATAGCTTTCCATCTCATGTGCTCACTATAGGTACTTTGAAAAATTTGTCAACGTAAAGTTTGAATTTTAGAACTTCAGCAAGAATGACATCAAGCAATTCGCCTGCGCGCATAATGCGCCGTCTCAGGAACATCAGCGCCGAATTCAGCGGATATCCTGCTGAACGAGCAAGTTCGTTATTGACACCTCATTGTAAATACTGTAATTTTAATTATGACAGGTATCATCCTCGCCGGTGGAGAGAACAAGCGCATGGGCGTTGATAAAGCCTTCCTGACGGTTGCGGGAATACCCATGATAGAGCATGTTCTGCGAGCGCTCGGGTCTGTCGTTCACCAGATCATTATCGTGACCAACTCACCGGAACGTTACCAGGCCTACGATGCCAGGGTCGTCACGGACAGGTTGGACTTGCGTGGCCCGTTGACGGGAATCTATTCCGGCATCACCAGTTCCGAGAGTGAATACAACGTCGTGGTCGCCTGTGACATGCCGTTCCTGAACGCGGGACTTCTTTCCTACCTGATGGAACTGGCGCCAGGATACGATGCGGTGGTGCCCGCTTTCGGAGAACTGACCGAGCCGCTCCACGCCGTGTACAGCAAGAGGCTGCTTCCCGTGATAGAGGAGCGGATACGCGAAGACGAGCGCCGGATACAAAGCATATTCGGCCGCGCGAACGTACGATATGTAACTGACAATGAAATCAGCCGTTTTGATCCGGAGCGGCGATCGTTCATCAATCTCAATACCCCGCAGCAATATAAGGAGGCAACATGTTCGGACTCGGAATGCCGGAACTGATCGTAATTTTAATCATCGTGCTCGTGATCTTCGGCGCAAACCGTCTTCCCCAGCTCGGTGAAGGACTGGGAAAGGCCATTAAGGGCTTCAAAAAGGGGCTTTCCGACGCACCATCGCAGGACAGCGGCTCGGATGCAGCCAAGAAAGAGAACAAGGGTTAATTGACCGTCGCTGCTCCGATAAAATGGGTCCTTACTGAATCCGATGCAGCTGTTGCTGCCGCGCTCTCGGGACAGGCAGGGATCCATCCGCTCATCGCAAGACTGATGACCAGCAGGGGAATCGCCGACCCCGCTGACGTTCGGGCCTTTCTCTCCTGCGAGCTCGCGTCCCTGTCCGGCCCGGGGATCTTCGTGGGAATGGAAAAAGCCACCAGCAGGATCAGGGCGGCTATTTCAGGCCATGAGAAGATCGCGGTCTATGGCGACTATGATGTCGATGGTGTGACCGGCGCGGCGATTCTTTTCCTCGTATTAAAAAGTCTGGATGCCGATGTCATCTGCTACATTCCGGACCGTATCAGTGAAGGCTATGGCCTGCATGGCAATGCGCTGAATACGCTCAAGTCCTCGGGGGTTTCGATCGTTATTACCGTTGACTGCGGGATCAGCGCCCTGGACCAGGCAAACACAGCCCGCTCGCTGGCGATAGACCTCATTGTTACCGATCACCATGAGTTTACCAGGCAGACCGACAGCGCTGCTATCGTACTTCCTGATGCATACGCCGTTCTTCATCCAAAGCTGATCGCCGAAGAGACGCCGGACCGTGTTAAAAAAGAAGTGGCGGGACTGACCGGGGTCGGCGTGGCGTTCAAACTGGCGCAGGCCCTTCTGGACGCTCCGACGGACGACCATCGGCTGAGGCAATATATCGACCTGGTCGCGCTTGGCACGATCGCCGATGTAGGCACGATCACTGGTGAGAACCGGATCCTGGTTAAGCACGGCCTGGACGACCTGTCGGCGGACAACGGTTCACAACGGAAGGGTGTGGCAGCGCTCAAACAGGTTGCCGGTCTTGAAGGAAAGAAGATCGGCGTGGGGGCCGTGGGATTTTCGCTCGCCCCCCGGATCAATGCGAGCGGCCGGCTGGATCGTGCCGATGCCGCTTTCAGACTGCTTACCACGGAATCTCCTGACGAGGCGCGTGAACTGGCGTCCATGCTCGACGACATCAACCGGGAGCGCCAGGCCGTTGAGGAGACTATCCAGGAAACAGCCCGGAGCATGTGCAAGGCGCTGGATATGGCCGTGACTGGGGCGCTCGTACTGGCATCAGCGGACTGGCACCCCGGCGTCATCGGGATCGTAGCGTCCCGGATCGTGGAAGAATTCTACCGGCCTGCGGCGCTCATTTCCGTGAAGGACGGCGTCGGCAAAGGATCGGCACGCAGCATCCCGGGGTTTGACCTCTACCAGGGGCTGTCCGCCTGTTCCGACCTGCTGCTCGGGTTCGGCGGCCACAAGTATGCCGCCGGCTTCACCATCGCCGAAGACCGGATCCCGGAGCTTCGGGAACGTCTCGGTTCGATCGTGCTGCGGCAGATGTCCAAGGGTTTTGTGCGTACCCTGGCAGTGGATGGCGCTGTCACGCTCGATGAGCTGACACTGGAGCTTCTGCGTGAGATCGAACAAATGGCGCCCTTTGGCCAGGGAAATCCCGAACCCCGCCTGGGGGCTCGCGGGCTTACGGTCCTTTCATCGAAGACCGTGCGGAATAATCACCTGAAGCTTCTGCTTAAGCAGCAGGGAGGCAGCTCGTTCGGCGCCATTTCCTTCAGCCGGGGAGGGCGACCGGCTAAAACCGTGCTCGAAGGCTCAAAAGTGGCGATCGTGTTCACGCCCCGTATCAATGTTTGGAACGGAAGAACGGCCGTTGAGCTGGAGATCCGGGACATTAAGATAGATGCGTCCGAGGGTAAAAAGATATGAAGTTGAGAAGTTAAGAAGTTAAGAAGGTAGTCAGAGACACCGGCTGTTTCTTACCTTCTTACCTTCCTACCGTCTTACCTTCCCAACTTCGGAATTTCAGAGAGCCTATGTCCGTCGTTCGTCTCGAAGACATCGTAGATCGCATTCAGAGCTATCATCCCGATGCGGATGTGGACCTGCTGAGGCGCGCCTATATCTTTTCAGCCAAGGCCCATCAGGGGCAGATGCGCCTCTCCGGGGAATCCTACCTGGTACATCCCATCGAGGTCGCGGCCATTCTTGCAAGCCTCAAGCTCGATGTTGCCACCGTTGCCACCGGTCTGCTGCACGACACGATCGAGGATACGACTTCCACGCTGGAGGAGATCAAGAGCCTTTTCGGCGAGGAAGTGGGTATGCTGGTCGACGGCATGACAAAACTGAGCCGCATGGAGCTTCAGAGCCGGGAACAGCGCGAAGCTGATAATTTTCGCAAGATGATCGTCGCCATGGCCAAGGACATCAGGGTCATCCTGATCAAGCTGGCCGACCGGCTCCACAACATGCGTACGTTGAAATCGCTCTCTCCCGAGAAGCAGCGGCGTATTGCACAGGAAACGCTCGATATTTACGCGCCCCTCGCCAACCGCCTTGGTATCTCCAAGATCAAGATCGAGCTCGAAGACCTTTCGTTCATGTATCTCAACCCCGAGGCGTATCAGGATCTGGTGCAGAAGGTATCCCAGCGCCGCATTGAGCGCGAATCCTACATTAACGAACTCATGGAGACCATGCGGGGCCAACTCGCGGAGCAGGGATACCAGGGAGAGGTGAAGGGCCGACCCAAGCACTTCTACAGCATCTATCAGAAGATGCAGAAACAGGGAATCGCTTTCGACGACATCTATGACCTGATCGCGATCAGGATCATCACCGATACCAAGTCCAACTGCTACGCCATCCTGGGCCTCATCCACTCGCTCTGGACCCCGGTACCCGGCCGGTTCAAGGATTTCATCGGCGTGCCCAAGTCGAACCTCTACCAGTCGCTCCATACCACGGTCATCGGCCCCAAGGGAGAACGGGTGGAGTTCCAGATCCGGACCGATGAAATGCATCGCCTTGCCGAGGAGGGCATTGCCGCACACTGGCGGTACAAGGAGAAATCCCCGGTAAGCCAGCGGGAGGAGCAGCAATTTGCCTGGCTCCGGCAGCTTATGGAGTGGCAGCGGGACCTCCCTGACGCAAAAGAGTTCATGGACACAGTTAAGGGCGACTTGTTCCCGGAAGTGATCTATGTCTTTACACCGCGGGGCGATGTGAGGGAGCTGCCGCAGGGATCGACTCCTGTTGATTTCGCGTATAGCATCCATACGGACATCGGCCACTCGTGCGTAGGCGGCAAGGTGAACGGCAAGATCGTTCCGCTCAAGCACCAGCTCCGCAACGGGGACAAGGTCGAGGTCGTCACGCAGGCCGGCCATACGCCGAGCCGGGATTGGCTCAAATTCGTCAAAACCTCAAAAGCGCGCACCAGGATCAAAGCCTGGCTCAAGATCGAAGAACGCCGGAGAAGCATTCTGCTGGGCAAGGAACTGCTCGAAAAAGAGCTCCGCAAGCACGACCTGAGCCCAACCAAGGTCATGAAGTCGGACGAACTCACTCAGGTCGGCATCGAGCTTTCGCATAACACCATCGACGACCTGCTTGCGGCCATCGGCTATGGCAAGGTTTCTCCCCATATGGTCGCGAACAGGCTCGCGCCGGACAAGCAGCATGTCGAACCGCTGGTGAAAAAACCCCCGCCCAAGCATGCAAAACCCGCGGGCGACGGGAGCGGGGGGATGAAGATCGGCGGCATGGACAATATGATGATCCACCTCTCAAAATGCTGCAATCCCGTTCCCGGCGACCACGTGGTCGGTTTTATCACCCGGGGCAGGGGAGTTTCCGTTCATACGGCTGATTGCACGAATGTTGGGGAGCTTACCTTTGACAAGGACCGGCTGGTAGAAGTTACCTGGGGAGATTTCCAGACCATAGCGCACGCGGTAAAGATAACAGTCCGAACCATTGACAAGCCCGGCCTCCTGGCAAGCGTTTCTTCGACCATCAGCGCACTGGAGGCAAATATCACGCACGCCGAAGCAACCACGGACGAGAACAAAGGGGCTACGCTCAATTTTACGCTGGACATCAAGGATGTGGAACACCTGAACAAGGTCATCAAGAATATCGAAGGCATTAAGGGCGTTATCGATGTAAAGCGGGTTAAGACCGGGTAGAAGTGTGTTCATAGTTTACTTTAACTTTAAATAGTAGTGCATTATTAGCTACTTACGGTTTTATGTTAAGCAATTAGTGGAGGTTGTATTGTGAAGGAGATTATCTCATCTAATGACGCGCCTAAGGCGATAGGCCCTTATTCTCAGGCGGTGAAGGCAGGAGGCATGGTCTTTATATCGGGCCAGATACCTATCGACCCGAAGACCGGCATGGTGGTCCAATCGGACATAAAAACGCAGACAAAACTGGTTATGGAGAACGTCAAGGCTATCATCACCGCAGCAGGCTGTGCCATATCCGACATTGTCAAGGCAACGATCTATCTGAAGAACATGGACGACTTCGCTGTTGTGAACGAGGTGTATGGCAGCTATTTCCCGGTTGATCCGCCGGCGCGTGCCACGGTCGAAGTCTCACGGCTTCCCAAGGATGTTGCCATTGAGATGGACTTTATTGCTTTCAAGGGGTGAGGTATCATATAACTATTACCGATGACAAGGTTGGAAATACGCTCGATGTATAGCTTGAAAAACCAAGACCGTGCGTGAATGAAGAAATTAGCAACGGTGTTATCGTAAAAATGACTAAACGTTAAGCGACCCATGATGCATGATAGAATCATTAAAGATTGAAGGCACCCATCGTATGACCCTCGACTACGCCACCCTAGACCTGCTGCGACAGCGCCACCCGGCTTGGCGGTTGTTGCGCTCGGATTATTCGCCGCTGGTGGCGAGTTTTCTCAAGCGCATTTTCATCGCGCCCAATGTGCGGGTGATGGCTCAGGCGGATTTGGCTGAGGCTCTTGAGGATGAGCTCTTTGCCCTGCGCGAACGGTTGGGCGCGGATGCATTCCCGAAGCCAGCGCTTGATTACCTCAACGACTGGGCGGGCACCGAGAAGGGTTGGCTGCGCAAGTTCTACGTGCAGGGGTCGGACGAGCCGCATTTCGACCTGACCCCGGCGATCGAGAAGGCGATTGCCTGGCTGGAGACGCTCACCGAGCGCAGCTTCGTGGGCACCGAGTCGCGCTTGCTCACTCTGTTCGAGCTGCTCAAGCAGATGAGCGCGGGCAGCGAAACTGACCCGCAAGCGCGCATTGCGGAATTGCATAAGCGGCGCGACGAGATTGACGTCGAAATCGCCCGTGTACTGTCAGGTGACATTCCGCTGTTGGACGACACAGCGCTGAAAGACCGCTTTCAACAGTTCATTCAAATAGCGCGCGAACTGCTCACCGATTTTCGCGAGGTGGAGTACAACTTTCGTAGGCTGGATCGGCGCGTGCGGGAACGCATCGCGCTGTGGGAGGGCTCAAAAGGCGCGCTGCTGCAAGAAATCATGGGCGAACGCGATGCGATTGCCGATTCGGATCAAGGCCGGAGCTTTCGCGCATTTTGGGATTTTCTGATGTCCAGCAGCCGACAGGAAGAACTGTCGGCGCTGCTTGAGCGCGTCTTGACCCTGCCCCCGGTCGCCGAGCTCAAACCCGACGCCCGCACCCGCCGCGTGCATTACGACTGGCTGGAGGCCGGCGAGCACACTCAGCGTACTGTAGCCCAGCTCTCGCAGCAGTTGCGGCGTTTTCTGGACGATCAGGCTTGGCTGGAAAACCGCCGCATCATGGATATCCTGCACGGCATCGAGGCCAAGGCACTGGCACTGCGAGAATCACCGCCACCGGGTGAGGTGATGAACATTGCGGACACCGCTGCCGACATCGAGTTGCCGATGGAACGGCCACTCTACACCCCAGCCATCAAACCATTGATTGCCGATATCGAGCTGGAGTCAGGCGATGCCGAAGTAGATGCAGCAGCGCTGTACTCTCAGGTGGTGATCGACAAAGCGCAGCTGGCCAAGCATATCCGCCACGCCCTGCAGGATCGTTCGCAAATTACCTTGCGGGAACTGTGCGAGATGCAGCCGCTGCAGCAGGGCCTGGCAGAACTGGTGGCGTATTTGCAGCTTGCCAGCGACGCCTTCAAGAGCGTGGTGGATGAAGAGGTGGCAGAGACAATCGTCTGGAGCCGTGAAGGGCCGGATGGTCAGGAATATGCGAAGCAGGCACGTTTGCCGCGCGTGATCTTTGTGAGGTGAGGATGGCAGAACAAGAACTTGAAAACGCCGCAGCAACGAATGATTTATCGGCCTTGGTTATCATTTTACTCAAAGGCGTGATCTATCAAGAAGCCGACGCCGGCCTTTGGAGTGCCTTGCTCAGCCTGCAAGCCCGTGTGCGCGACTATGTGATGGTACTGGGCCTGGAACTGCTGCTTGACGAAGCCGAGGGTTATGCCTTCTTGCGCTCGCGCCAGGAAAGCGAAGATGACGCAGCTCCAAAGCTTCCGCGTTTAGTTGCGAGGCGTCCTCTGTCGTTTCCGGTGAGCTTGCTGCTGGCGCTGCTGCGCAAAAAGCTGGCCGAGTTCGACGCGAGAGGCGGCGACACGCGTCTTGTGCTTTCCCGTGAAGAAATCGTTGAGTTGATCCGAGTGTTCCTGCCCGAAAGCAGCAATGAAGCCAAGTTGATCGACCAGATTGAAACTCATCTTAACAAGATCGTTGATTTGGGATTCCTGCGCAGGCTTAAACCGAGCGCGGGGCAAGCGGCAATGTTCGAGGTGCGGCGCATCCTCAAGGCTTTTGTGGACGCGCAATGGCTGGCCGATTTCGATGCGCGGCTGGCGGCCTACCAGACGCAACTCCATGCGACATCTGGAGGGGCTGCCAATGAATGATGCGCAAACCTTGGGTCTGGATTTTGTAGCCAACGATGCGCTCTCGGGCTTCCGCTTGCATCGCCTGGAAGTTTTCAACTGGGGCACCTTCGATGGCCGAGTGTGGGCGCTTAATCCTGACGGCAAGAACGCCTTGCTCACTGGCGATATCGGATCGGGCAAATCAACGCTGGTGGATGCGGTCACTACGCTGCTGGTACCGGCGCATCGCATCGCTTACAACAAGGCTGCTGGCGCCGGTAGCAAGGAGCGCACGCTACGATCCTACGTGCTCGGGCATTATAAGTCCGAACGCAATGAGGTGAGCGGCGCCGCCAAGCCCGTGGCGCTGCGCGACCACAATAACTACTCAGTGATCCTGGGCGTTTTTCATAACGCGGGCTACGACCAAACGGTGACGCTGGCACAGGTCTTCTGGATGAAGGACGCGCTAGCGCAGCCTGCACGCTTCTTTGTTGGCGTGGAGCGAGCCTTGTCGATTGCGACGGATTTCGCCCACTTCGGTTCGGACATTGCCGCATTGCGGAAGAAACTGCGTGGTCTGGGCGCAGAGGTATCTGACAGCTTTCCGCCCTACGGTGCCTGGTTCCGTCGTCGCTTTGGCATCGAGAACGAACAGGCACTGGAGTTATTTCTTCAAACGGTGTCTATGAAATCGGTGGGTAATCTGACCGACTTCGTCCGCAGCCACATGCTCGAGCCTTTTGAGGTTGCGCCACGCATCACGGCCTTGATCGGTCACTTCGACGATCTGAACCGGGCGCACGAGGCCGTGCTGAAGGCCAAGCGGCAGGTGGAAATCCTCACGCCGCTAATCAGCGATTGTGAGCGCCATGCATCCCTGGTTTCGCAAGTCGAGGAACTCCGCGCCTGCCGCGAGGCGCTGAGGCCTTATTTCGCCGGCCTCAAGCTCGGTTTACTGGAAAAACGCATCGCGGGCCTTGCCGACGAATGGACGCGGCAAGACGCTCAGGTAAAGCGCATCGTGGAGCGCCGTGATGCGCAGCGTGACGAAGAGAACGAACTCAAACATAGCATTGCCGAAAACGGCGGCGACCGTTTGGAGAGACTGGCTGGCGAAATTCGCAATAAGGATCAGGAGCGCGAACAGCGCGAGCGCAAGGCACAGCGTTACGCCATACTGGTGCGCGCTGTCGGCGAAAGCCCATCCGGCGATGAGCCCGGCTTCATTGGTCAGCGACAGCGTTTTTCGGCCCTGGCCGAAGCCGCACGGGCACAAGATGCCTGTCTGCAAAACGATCTCACCGAGCATGGCGTGAGCTTGCGTCAGGGTAAGCAGGAGCACGACGAATTGTCTGCTGAAATCAACAGTCTGAAAGCCCGGCGTAGCAACATCCCTGCTGAACAGGTGGCCATGCGCACCGCGTTGTGCAAAGCCCTCGGTTTGTCCGAGGAGGCCATGCCCTTTGCCGGAGAACTGCTGCAAGTGCGCGACGATGAGCGCGACTGGGAAGGGGCCGCCGAACGGCTGCTGCGCAACTTCGGTTTGTCGTTGCTGGTACCGGATGCGCATTACGCAGAGATAGCGGATTGGGTCGACAGAACGCACCTCAGGGGACGTCTAGTCTATTTCCGGGTTAGATCGAACGCCCGCGCTGAACTGCCCAACCTGCCCCGGGATTCCCTGGCGCGCAAGCTGGCAGTCAAGCCCGATTCGCCTTTCTACGATTGGCTGGAACGTGAACTGGCGCATCGCTTCGACGTGGCCTGCTGTGCCACGCAAGATCAGTTCCGCCGCGAAACCCGCGCCATCACCCGCGCGGGCCAGATCAAGGCGCCCGGCGAGCGTCACGAGAAAGACGACCGCCACCGGCTGGATGACCGCGGCCGCTACGTTTTGGGCTGGACCAACACGGCCAAGATCGCCGCACTCGAAGCCAAAGCAAAAATACTGGAAGCGCGGCTGGGCGAACTTGGCAGCCTGATTAGCAAGATCCAAGCTGAACAGAACATGCTCAAGGGACGCCTCACGGCATTGTTGAAACTCGACGAGTACGTTGATTTTCGCGAACTCGACTGGCAATCACTGGCCGTGGAGGTGGCTAAGCTGCAGGAGGAAAAACAAAAGCTGGAGTCAGCATCCGATGTGCTAAAGCAACTTACCGATCGGCTGACTGCACTTCGCGGTGAACTCGCCGACACAGAGACAAAGCTTGCGGGAAAAACCCTCGAACTGGGGGCTACCCAAGCCAAGCTCAAAGCCGCCGAAGATTTGCGCGACCAGACTTTAACGCTGGTCGATACTCCCGAGCAAACGAGTCATTCGTCCTATTTCGAGCACCTTAACGCAATACGCAGCGAGGCATTGGGCGAGCATCAACTCGCTGTCGAATCCTGTGACAACCGTGAGCGCGACATGCGCGACTGGCTACAGACCAGGATCGATGCCGAGGACCAGAAGCGCACACGCCTACGCGACAAGATCATCCAGGCGATGGCGGCGTACAAAGAAGAATTCAAGCTGGATACAGCAGAGGTCGATGCCAGTATCGAAGCCGCTTTCGAATACCGGAACATGCTTGTTCACCTAAAAGCTGACGACCTGCCTCGTTTTGAAGCGCGCTTCAAGGAACTGCTGAACGAGAACACCATCCGCGAGGTGGCGAATTTTCAGTCGCAGTTGGCCCGCGAGAGAGAAACAATCAAGGAGCGTATCGCACATATCAACAAGTCGCTCACCCAGATCGACTACAACACGGGCCGCTATATCGTGCTGGAAGCTCAGCCAACGCCGGATACCGAGATCCGAGATTTCCAGACCGACCTGCGCGCCTGTACCGAAGGGGCGCTGACCGGTTCTGACGATACCCAATATTCCGAAGCCAAGTTCCTACAGGTCAAACATATCATCGAACGCTTTCGAGGTCGAGAGGGGTTATCCGAGCAGGACCGGCGCTGGGCGGCCAAGGCTACTGATGTGCGCAACTGGTTCGTATTCGCCGCCAGCGAGCGTTGGCGCGAAGACGACAACGAATACGAACACTATTCTGATTCGGGTGGCAAGTCGGGAGGTCAAAAAGAGAAACTGGCCTATACCATCCTGGCGGCGAGTCTGGCCTATCAGTTCGGTCTTGAATGGGGGGCAGTACGTTCCCGATCCTTCCGTTTTGTAGTGATTGACGAAGCCTTCGGACGTGGATCAGACGAATCCGCACAATACGGCTTGCGACTGTTTGCCCAACTCAACCTGCAGATCCTGATCGTCACGCCCCTGCAAAAAATTCACATCATCGAACCTTTTGTCTCCAGCGTGGGGTTTGTTCAGAACGAGGAAGGTCGAGAGTCCAAGCTGCGTAATCTCTCCATCGAGGAATACCGCGCGGAGAAGGCGAGGATGGTCGGATGACTTGGACAAGGCCGGTAGACCTGCGAGCCCAGGTACAAAAGCTATGGGACCGAGGGGAACTGCTTGCCAGTCTTGTCACTGGTGAGTCGTTATTCCCGAAGCGTTTGGTGCTCAAGAGCCCTACGTCGGCTGAAATGGCTGACCACTTTGAAGAGGCACGCATCTGGGTCAGTGAGCTTCGGGTGATGCCTCACTGCCGGGTGGATATGAGGGAGTTCAAGCACCGGGTGTTCGGCGCAAACGCTGTACCCCATGAGGTATGGATCGATACCGTTGAAGATGCCTTGGCACTCATCGGTAAACAGCGAGATGTGGCCCGCTTCACTGAGTTGATTGACGTGACACGCAAGCGTCAACCACGATTGCTGGGCTGGTTGGCCAATCGGCCAATGCGTGCGCTTGAACTGTTTAACGAGTGGAGTCTGCTGCTGGATATCGTCGTTTGGCTGCAGGCTCATTCACGCCCCGGCGTGTACCTTAGGCAGGTAGACATCCCATGCGTGCACAGCAAGTTCATCGAAGCCCATCGTGCCGTGCTCGCAGAGTTGCTGGACATAGTCTTGCCGCCCGCGCTCATTGATCCGACAGCCTCCGGAACGAGCCAATTCGCAAAGCGTTATGGTTTTTGTGACAAACCGGTGCGCATCCGCTTTCGAGTTCTCGATCCAGAGCACGCCCTATCGCGAGGTGCCTTTTTACAGGACATCACCCTTGATGCTGAGAGTTTTGCTCGACTTGATCCTAAAGTCGCGCGTGTTTTCATTACCGAGAACGAAATCAACTTCCTGGCCTTTCCGCAGGTCAAGGACAGTTTGGTCATTTTCGGTGCGGGATATGGTTTCGAGATGTTGAGCAAAGCCGAATGGCTTTCGCACTGCCGCATTCATTATTGGGGTGATATTGACACCCACGGCTTCGCTATCCTTGATCAGTTACGCAGTCAGTTTGACCACGTGGAGTCGTTTCTGATGGACCGCAACACTTTGCTCACATTTGAACTGCTATGGGGTGAGGAAAAAGAACAGACGCTACGCGACTTGCCTAGGCTGAATCCGGAGGAAAGGGCACTCTACGACGATTTGCGAGACAACCGAATACGCAAGAATCTGCGCCTTGAGCAAGAAAGGATCGGCTTCGAATGGGTGGAGTCTGCATTATCGGCGCTCACGTAGATTGAGCAGGTGAAGACGGAAGAAGTGATCGAAATGGAATGTGCTGAATGTGCTGGGGGTCACTTCTCGATCCTTGATAAATGTACTTCAACTGCGACGTGCACAAAAAGACGAGAGGGCATTGTTGTTGATGTATTATTAGTAGCCTGTCCTGATTTAATCGTCACTCTGGGTTGAATTACCCGCCGCTTGCGGCGTA
>Ga0315272_10001237_pt1 | contig 12747 bp, 11 predicted proteins | sample C3_middle_MG_FD_203918 | JGI IMG/M metagenome (GOLD analysis project Ga0315272, IMG submission 203918) | Sediment microbial communities from Yellowstone Lake, YNP, Wyoming, USA - C3_middle | ecosystem: Environmental > Aquatic > Freshwater > Lake > Sediment | place: USA: Wyoming | collected...
GGAATGTAAGTCCCCAAGGTGCGGTTGCTGCGCAGCAGGTAGCTGCTGGCAACGCGGTTGACGGTATCCAACGTCAAGTCACGCACCTTGTCGCGGCTCAGAAAAAACAAGCGCCAGTCGCCTTGGGCAATCGACTCCGACAAGGCCACGCCGATTTGTTCGGGGTTGGTAAAGCGCAATTCCCAGCCGGTGAGGTATTTGAGTTTGGCGCGCTCCAGTTCGGCCTGCGTCACCGGCTCGGCGGCCAGCGACTCTATGGTTTCAAGCATCGTTTCGCGTGCCTTGTCGATGTCCTGCCCGGGCGCCAAAGTCAGGCCCAGCAGGGTAAAGCCGGGGTCTTGCAAGCCCTGCGAAAAACTGAAAGCCTCGGCCGCCAATTGTTTTTCCACAATGCGCGTGTGCAGCCGACCCGACGGTGTGTCGCCCAGCACCAGGCTCACGACCGAAATAGCGGCATAGTCGGCGCTGGCACCCGCTGGCACGTGGTACAGCGCGTACAGCGTGGTGGCGCCGCCGACGCGGCGCACGGTGACGCTTTTCTCGCCGTCTTGCGCCGGGTCCAGCGTGTAAAGCGGGGGCAGCGCTGATTTCGGATTTTTAAGCGGGCCAAAATACCTGCCTATCCATTGCCGCACCTTGACGGGGTCAAACTTGCCGGTCACGATCAGCGTCGCGTTGGCCGGACGGTAATAGGTGTGGTAAAAATCTTGCAGGCGTTTGATGTTGACGCCTTCGACGTCGGCGCGCGCGCCTATGGTGCTCTTGCCGTAGTTGTGCCACTGGTAGGCGGCGCTGAGCACGCGCTCGAACAGAATGTTGCTGGCGTCGTTTTCACCCATCTCCATCTCGTTCCGGACCACCGTCATCTCGGTGTCCAGGTCTTTGCGGGCGATGAAACTGTTGACCATGGCGTCAGCCTGCCAGCCCAGGTACCACTGCAAGTTTGCCTCGTTGGCCGAGAAGCTGGCGAAATAGTTGGTGCGGTCCAGCCAGGTGCTGCCGTTGGCGCGCAGCCCGCGCTTGGTGAACTCGGCCCAGACCTGGCGGTGCTTGGGCGAGCCCTTGAACAGCAAATGTTCCAGCAAATGCGCCATGCCCGTTTCACCATAGCTCTCGTTTTTGCTGCCGACCCGGTAGGTCACGTTGACGGTGGTGGTGGGCTTGCTGTCGTCTTGAATCAAGAGCACCTGCAAACCGTTGGTCAATCGGTACTCGTCAACGCCCTCGACCGAAGTGATTTTGCGCATGCCCGCAGGCAGGGGCTGCGCCAGGGTGGCGGCCTGGGAGAGCCCAAGCAGGCTGACGGCCAGTGCCGCCGCAAATAACTTGAATAAAGCATGCATTGCAGTCAATCCTTATGAGAACGCGGGAGAGCGTCGATCATAGAGGAGCTTGGGACGGCACGCGTTGTCCGGCTCTGCCGTGTGGGCTTAGCTGCGTGCGCCAACGACGGTGACCGTGGGCAGCGTCGCCGCGCTGCACTTGGCCAGCAGCGCTGCCTGGTGCAGATCTGCCGCGTGGCTAAAGCCCGCCAGCATTGAATTCTGGAGCGTGAGTGCCACCGCCACGGCAGCGAACAACGAAACAACTTTGTGCGAAGTTTGGACGACGAAAGGCATTTTGGTTCTCCGAAAAAAATGCAGGTCCACTTGACCTGTTGCCCAAAATGTAGCGGTGCCACAGCCGTTTTGCACGTGCCTTGAGACGAGTTGCAATCTGGCGCGAGCAACTGCGTTTGGGCGCGACCAGCGGCATGGCGTGGGGCTTACAACGCGAAGGAGGTGACGCTGCTTGCCCTATACTTTGCAGCAGTCAACAGCCGATGCCCAGCACAGGGCGGGCGCTGCCAAATTCCAATTGAGCTGGCAGCGCAAGCGTGCCACTTCGAACCCTGAAAGCTGCCATGTCGCCATCGACACGGATGAGTCCGTATGTTTTGCTGCTGTTGGGAGTCACCGCAGTCTGGGGCACCACCTTCCCGCTGCTCAAGTCGTTGCTGGTGAGCCTGAGCGGGGTCGAGATTTCGGCCCTGCGGTTTGTCATTGCGGCGCTGTGCATGGCGCCGTTCTTAACGCGGGTGCCGCGTCACACCTGGTCGGACGGTTTGTTGCTTGGCGTGCTGGCGCTGGTGTCTTACGTGACCCAAGCCTACGGTCTGGAATTTATCTCCAGCAATCGCAGCGCGTTTCTCACCAGTCTCAATGTTTTGATGGTGCCCTTGATTGGCGCCGCGCTGGGTGCGTCGCTGTCGCCACGGGTGCTGGTGTGCGCTGCACTGGCGTGCGTGGGCATTGGCCTGATGTCGTGGGAAGGCGGCGCCAACCTGCAAGGCGACCTGGCCACGATGGTGTGCGCGCTGGCATATGCCTTGTATGTCATCGTGCTCTCTGGACGCGCTGCCAGGCATGACTTGCGCCAATTGGCAGCAACCCAGATCGCCGTCATGGCGGTGCTGGCCTGCGCCTGGCTGCTCGGCGCGGCGCTCTTGAGTGAGCGGCCTTCAAACTTGCTGGCGCGGGCGGCGCCGCACTGGGTCGCCCTGACTTACCTGGGCGTCATCGCCACGGCGGCCATGCTGTTCCTGCAAGCGACCGGGCAGCGCCGGGTGTCGGCTGACAAGGCGGCGGTGATCTTTGCGATGGAGCCGGTCTTTGCGGCACTGGCCGCCTGGCTTTGGATTGGCGAGCTGATGAGCAGCCGCGCCGCGTTCGGTGGCGCGCTGGTGCTGGCGGCGGTGATTCTGAGCGAGCTTGAACCCAGTCGTTTGAAGCTGCTGTTCAAAGGATAGTACTTTGAAGCCCGGAAATGTCTCAACCTGAAAGCGTCCTGCATGACCTCTGATTCCTTCACCCAAAATCCCCTGCTGCAAGACTGGGCGGGTGCTTACGGCCTGGCGCCGTTTGCTGCCGTGCAAGCGGCTCATTTCCTGCCTGCTTTTGAAGTGGCGCAGGCGGCCCATCTGGCTGAGCTTGACGCCATCGCCAGCCAGCCCGCGCCCGCCACATTTGCCAATACGCTACAGGCTTTTGATGAGAGCGGCCGTGTGCTCAAGCGTATCGAGCTGCTGTTTCACAACCTCACTGCCAGCGAAACTTCGCCCGAGCTACAGGCCGTTGAGCGTGCCATGGCACCGCGCCAGGCGGCGCACGAGAACGCCATTTATATGCATGCGGCGCTGTTTCAACGCGTTGATACGCTCTACCAACAGCGCGCCGCGCTGGGCCTGGACGCCGAGCAACTGCGTTTGCTCGAACGCATCCAACTGGACTTTGTGCGCGCCGGTGCCAAGCTGGCGCCGGCCGATCGCCAGCGTTACGCTGACGTGATGCAGGAGCTGGCCGGCCTGTGCGCCCAGTTCGGCCAAAACGTGTTGGCCGACGAAGCCGGGTTTGCGCTGGAGCTCAAAGACGCAGCCGATTTGGCCGGTCTGCCGCCGTTTTTGCTGGCATCGGCCAAAGCGGCGGCGGTGCAACTTGGCTTGCCGCAGGGCAGCCATGCCATCACATTGTCGCCCTCCCTGGCCGAGCCGTTTCTGACTTTTTCCACCCGCCGTGATTTGCGTGAGACGCTTTGGCGCGAGCGGGTTGCGCGCGGTGCGCATGCTGGCAAGCACGACAACCGTCCGCTGGTCGCGCGCATCATGGCGCTGCGCCAGCAGCAGGCCGCATTGCACGGCTACGCCAGTTACGCCGACTATGCGTTGGTGGACCGCATGGCAGGCAATACCAGCGCCGTGCTGGCGTTGTTGACGCAGGCTTGGGAGCCCGCCAAGGCGCAGGCCAAGCTTGATCGCCAAGCCCTGCTGGCCATGGCCCAGTCGATCGGGGAAGCTACCGACCTTGCCGCCTGGGACTGGCGTTATCTGTCTCAGAAAGTGCGCCAGCAGCGCTACCAGCTCGATGATGCCGAGGTCAAGCCTTACTTTGCGCTGGAGAACATGATGGCCGCCATGTTTGACTGTGCCCATAGGCTCTTTGGCGTGCGCTTCATCGAGCAGCACGGCCACGCCTTGCACCACCCCGATGCGCGCCTGTGGGAAGTGCGTGGGCGCCAGGATGAGTTGGTGGGCCTTTTCATTGGCGACCACCATGCGCGTGCGAGCAAGCGCAGCGGTGCCTGGATGAGCGTTTTTCGCAGTCAATCGGGCCACAACGGCGGCACGCTACCGATCATCATCAACAACACCAATTTCGCCAAAGCGGCCCCCACTCTATTGAGTTTTGCGGATGTGCGCACGCTGTTTCATGAGTTCGGCCATGGCCTGCACGGCCTCTTGTCCCAGGCCCGGTTTGAACGGCTGGCGGGCACCCAGGTCTTGCGCGACTTTGTCGAGCTGCCGTCGCAACTGTTTGAAAACTGGGCCGAGCAGGAGGAGGTGTTGTTGCGCCATGCGCGTCACTTTGCCACCGGTGAAACCATACCGACCGACCTGCTGGCCAAGCTCAAACAAGCGCGCCAGTTCGACCAGGCCTGGGCCACCGTGCAATATGCCGCACCGGCGTTGATCGACCTGGCCTTGCACGCCTTGCCCAACGGCACGCCGGTTGACGTGGCTGCATTTGAGGCCGAGCAATGCCGCTCGCTGGGCGTGCCCGACGACATTGGTTTGCGCCACCACCTTTCGCACTTCCAACACCTGTTTTGCGGGTCTGGGTATGCCGCCGGTTACTACGTCTATATGTGGGCCGAAGTGCTGGAGGCCGACGGATTCGAGGCTTTTATGGAGACCGGCAACCCGTTCGATGCAGCCACTGCCGAGCGCTTGCTGCGCTGCATTTACAGTGCCGGCAACACGCAACCGCCCGCGCATGCCTACCGCGCGTTTCGCGGGCGCGACCCGGCGCCAACCGCGATGCTCAGCAAGCGCGGTTTGTTGCCGCGCGCGTAAAACGGCGCGCAACCCGCAGTGCGTTGTGGGCGGGCCATGATTTTTATCAACGCTGCATGTGCTCGCTGGGGCCCTGTGGCCGCCGGGCTTGCCTTGGCGGCGCTGGTCGTGTTCGTGGGGTTGCGGCCGGAGCGAGACACATGACGCTGCGGTGCCAGCGCAACCGCACGGCTACGGTGCTTGCGCTGCGGCTTGTTGCAACCAGCTTGCAAAAGTCTTGACGACTGGCCGCTCTTCGCTGCGCTCGGGTTGGATCAGGTAATAAGCGCGCTCGCTGGGCAGGCGCTGCTTGCATGCCACCACCAGCTCGGCGCGTGCCAGCTCCGCCTCGACCAGCAGGCGCGGCACCAGCGCCAGGCCCAGGCCGCAGGCGGCCGCTGCCGCGGTCATGGAAAAAAGTTCAAACCGGGGCCCGGACAAGGCTTTGGGAGCGGCGACGCCCATGGTGTCAAACCAGCGCCGCCAGGCGTCCATGCGGGTGCTTTGCTGCAGCAGGGGCAGCCCGGCGATCAGCGCCGGCGTGAGTGTGGCGCGCCGGCCTAGAAACGCGCGACTGCAGACCGGCACCACGTCTTCGGCCAGCAGCCGCAGCGCCCGCGTACCAGCCCAGTTGCTCACCTGCTCGGGTGTGCCGGCATAGAGCGCGGCGTCAAACACGGTGTCGGCAAACATGAAAGGCCGGGTGCTGGTCTCGATATGGACGGCAATCTCCGGATGCAGCGCGGCCAGGCCGGGCAGGCGCGGGATCAGCCAGCGCGTGGCAAAAGTGGGCACGGCCGCCAGGTGGACGGTGCCGCCTTGGCCCTGGGCCGACATCACGTCGAGCGTGTCCTGCTCCAGCGCCCGCAGGCGCGGCGCCACCTGGTGCGCGTACTCGGCGCCGCGCTCGGTCAACACCACGCCGTGGCGCGTGCGGCGAAACAGCGCGATGCCAACGAAGGCTTCGAGTGCGGCGATCTGTCTTGAGACGGCCCCCTGGGTGAGCGAAAGCTCTTGTGCGGCACGCGTGTAGCTCTCGTGTCGGGCGGCGGCTTCAAAGCAGGCCAGTGCTTGCAGCGAGGGGATTTTTCTGCGCATGATGTGCAGAATATACATAATTGCTGCTGCCATCGAGTTTTGCATGGCAAACGTGTAAACGCTTGTTGCGTCAACCTCACATATGAGAAAACCGCATCATTCGGTGAAAATAAGTCGTTTGCCTGCGTTGACTACCCTGGGCTACTATTGCACTTTCAGCGCCGATGCAGCCTGCACCGGCCCCAGTTTTTTTACCGGAGCTCCTTCATGACCCACGCCGCGTTCAATTGGCAAGACCCCTTTTTGTTGAGCAGCCAACTCAGTGAGGACGAGCGCATGGTCCAGCATGCCGCCAGTGCCTACTGTCAAGGCAAGCTGCAGCCGCGCGTGATCGAAGCCTTTCGGGCGGAGAAGACCGATGTGGCTGTCTTTCGCGAAATGGGCGAACTCGGTCTGCTGGGGCCCACCATTCCTGAAGCCTACGGCGGTCCGGGCTTGAGCTACGTCGCCTACGGCCTGATTGCGCGCGAAGTCGAGCGCGTGGACAGCGGCTACCGTTCCATGATGAGCGTGCAAAGCTCCCTGGTCATGCTGCCGATTTTTGACTTTGGCACCGAGGCGCAGCGGCAAAAATACCTGCCCAAGCTGGCCACCGGCGAGTGGATCGGCTGCTTTGGTCTGACCGAGCCGGACCACGGCTCCGACCCCGGCTCCATGGCCACGCGCGCGCACAAGGTGGCGGGCGGCTACAAGCTCAGCGGCACCAAGATGTGGATCTCCAATTCGCCCATCGCCGACGTCTTTGTGGTCTGGGCCAAAGAGGTGAGCGAGAGCGGCAAGGTCGGCCCGATTCGCGGCTTTGTACTGGAGAAAGGCATGGCCGGTTTGAGCGCTCCGGCGATCCATGGCAAGGTCGGTTTGCGTGCCAGCATCACCGGCGAGATCGTCATGGACGGCGTGTTTTGCCCGGAAGAAAACGCTTTTCCCGAAGTGCGCGGCCTCAAAGGTCCGTTCACCTGCCTGGACTCGGCTCGTTACGGCATCGCCTGGGGTGCGCTGGGTGCGGCCGAAGACTGCTGGCTGCGCGCGCAGCGTTACGTGATGGAGCGCAAACAGTTTGGCCGCCCGCTGGCAGCCAACCAGTTGATCCAGAAAAAGCTGGCCGACATGCAAACCGAAATTGCGTTGGGCCTGCAAGGCTGCCTGCGCCTGGGCCGCATGAAGGACGAGGGCAGCGCCTCGGTCGAGATCACCTCCATCCTCAAGCGCAACAGTTGCGGCAAGGCGCTCGACATCGCCCGGCTGGCGCGCGACATGATGGGAGGCAACGGCATCAGCGACGAGTTCGGGGTGGCGCGCCATCTGGTGAACCTGGAAGTGGTGAACACCTACGAAGGCACACATGACATTCATGCGCTGATCCTGGGACGTGCACAGACTGGAATCCAGGCGTTCAATTAATTGGGGTCAGACTCCAATTAATTTCGGCTGTCCGGTGGCCAAGGATGTCAGATCGACAGTCTGTGGCGGCAGCGGGCGGGGGGTGCTGCATCGCACGTCATGTCAATCGTTCAGGCCACTGGGGCCAGGGCGGGGGCCTGATTTCGCAAAGCGCAGCGCGTATGAAGGCTCCCGCCCTGGCCCCAGTGGCCAGCCACAACCAGTTGCCCATCAACGAGCATGAGCCCCTTACTTCAACCTCACCCTAGCAACCGATTCAAACACATCATGACCACACAGTCCGCCGCACTCTCCCACCTCAAGGTGCTCGACCTCTCGCGCGTGCTGGCCGGTCCCTGGTGCACCCAGATGCTGGCTGACCTGGGCGCCGATGTCATCAAGGTCGAACGTCCCGTGGCCGGCGACGACACGCGTCACTGGGGGCCGCCGTTCTTTAAGGACGCGCAAGGCAACGACACCGACCAGGCCACCTATTTCAGCGCCTGCAACCGCAACAAGCGCTCCATTACGCTGGACATTGCCAAGCCGCAAGGCCAGGCGCTGATTCGCCAACTGGCCGCGCAGAGCGACATTCTGGTGGAGAACTTCAAGGTCGGTGGCTTGAAGCACTACGGCCTGGACTATGCGAGCCTGCAAGCCGTCAATCCGCGCTTGATTTATTGCTCGGTCACCGGCTTCGGCCAGGACGGGCCGTATGCCGAACGCGCCGGTTACGACCTGATGGTGCAGGCCATGACCGGCCTGATGAGCATCACCGGGCGCAGTGACGAGGAGCCCGGCGGCGGTCCGCTGCGCGTCGGCGTGGCGGTGGTCGATTTGTTCACCGGTGTCTATGCCTGCAGCGCGATTTTGGCGGCGCTTGAAGTGCGCCACCGCACCGGCGCGGGCCAGCACATCGACATGGCGCTGCTTGACGTGGGCATGGCCATGCTGGCCAACCAGGCGGCCGGTTTTCTGAACACCGGCGCGGTGCCGCGGGCCCAGGGCAACAGTCACCCCAGCCTGGTGCCGTACCAGGACTTCACTACCGCCGACGGCGCCTTGCTGCTGGCCATCGGCAACGATGGCCAGTTCAGCCGTTTTTGCCTGGCAGCGGGCCAGCCGCAGTGGGCTACTGATGCGCGTTTTAGCAGCAATGTTTTGCGTGTCCAAAATCGGCAAGCACTGACTGCCGCCATGCAGACGGTTATTTCTCAGCGCACCACGGCGCAATGGATTGCGCTGCTCGAAGACAAAGCCGTGCCTTGCGGTCCGATCAACGACATCGGCCAGGCTTTCGCCGACGCCCAGGTGACAGCGCGCGGCCTGAAGGTCAGCCAGTCGGTAGATCGGCTGGCGAACACGCACATGGCGGCGGCATCCATCGCCACGGTGGCCAGCCCGCTGCGCCTGCTGGCGACACCGCCGGTGCTGCGCCGTGCGCCACCGGCCCTGGGTCAGCACAGCGATGAAGTGCTGGGGGAGTTGGGACTGACAGCGTTACAAATCGCAGCCTTGCGGCAGGCCGAGGTGGTGTAGCATGGGTGCATCCGGGGCCGGGTGCACGGTAGAATTTTTACCGGCACTGCACCGGAGTTCGCAGTTTGTTCAATTTATCAAGGAAGAAAACATGGCACTTTTTGAGTGGAGCGATGAGCTCAGTGTTGGCAACCAATTCATCGACAGCGATCATAAAAAATTGATCAAGCTGGTCAATGATTTCCATGATGCCATGGAACAGGGCCGCGGCAACGAGGTGATCGGCAAGGTACTGAACAACCTCATCATTTACACCAAAGAGCATTTCCAGCGAGAGCAGGACGAAATGCAAAAAATCAAATACCCCAGGTATTTGGCGCACAAGCTTGAGCACGAAAAGCTGATCAGAGAGGTGATGGATTTGCAGGAAAATTTCAGCAGCGGCAAAGCCTTGCTTTCAATCAAAGTATCGAAGTTCCTGCGCGACTGGTTGCTCACGCACATTTTGCAAACCGACAAGCTGCTGGCGGACGCGCTGCGCCAAGCGTAACCCTGACGATCAAACAAGGCCCGGCTTTGCCGGGCGCATGGAGAGCGGACTTTTGATGAGCAACATCCTTGTCGCCTATTCCACCACCGACGGCCACACGCCACGCATCTGCGAGCGTTTGCGCCAGGTCATGGCGCAGCGCGGGCACCGGGTCACGGTGAGCGCCTTGGCGCAGGCGCCGGCGCTGGACTTGAACGATTTTGACATGATCGTCATCGGCGCCAGTATCCGTTACGGCAAGCACCAGCCGCAGGTGGCCGAGTTCATCACGCGCCACCAGGCGCTGCTGGAGCGCAAAGCCAACGCTTTCTTCACGGTCAATATCGTGGCCCGCAAGCCGGAAAAAAACCGGCCCGAAACCAACCCTTACCTGATCAAATTTCTGCGCCAAATCACCTGGAAGCCCAAGCTGCTGGAGGTTTTCGCGGGCAAGCTCGACTACCCGCGCTACCGGGTTTTTGACCGCCTGATGATCCGCTTCATCATGCTCATGACGAGCGGCCCGACCGACCCCAAGGCGGTGATCGAGTTCACCGACTGGAGCCGGGTCGAGGCCTTTGGTCAAAAGCTCAGCGACCTGGCCTGAGGCGCTGCGCCGCTGCGGTGGCCGGCGCTAAGCCTTACCCCAGCAGGGTGTCGGCATTCACATACTTGTAGCCCAAGGTTTGGGCCACGGCCTCATAAGTCACCTGACCGTTGGCCACATTCAAGCCGTTTTTCAAATGCACGTTGTCTTTGAGCGCTTGCTTCCAGCCTTTGTCGGCCAGCGCGACAGCGTGCGCGATGGTGGCGTTGTTCAGAGCAAAGGTTGAGGTGCGGGCCACGGCGCCTGGCATGTTGGCCACGCAGTAGTGCACCACGCCATCGACCATGAAGGTGGGGTCGTCGTGCGTGGTGGCGTGTGAGGTTTCAAAGCAGCCACCCTGGTCTATCGCCACATCGACGACGACGGCGCCTTTTTTCATGTTTGAGATCATGGCGCGCGTCACCAGCTTGGGGGCGGCGGCACCCGGAATCAGCACGCCACCGACCACCAGCTCGGCGTCGAGCACGGCGTCTTCCACGCTTTGCGTGCTTGAATAAACCGTGCTGATGCGGTTGCCAAACACCAGGTCAAGTTGGCGCAGACGGTCCACACTCTTGTCCAGCACGGTGACCCGTGCGCCCATGCCGACTGCCATTTGCACCGCGTGCGTACCCACCACACCGGCGCCCAGCACCACCACGTGGCCCGCCGGAACACCGGGCACGCCGCCGAGCAGCACGCCCATGCCGCCCTTGGACTTTTCCAGATGGGCGGCGCCGGCTTGTACCGCCATGCGTCCGGCCACTTCACTCATGGGGGCCAGCAGCGGCAGACCGCCGCCGGGGCCGGTGATGGTTTCATAGGCAATGCAGATAGCACCCGATTTGATCAGGGCTTTGGTTTGCTCCGGGTCCGGTGCCAGGTGCAGATAGGTGTACAGGATTTGACCGGGGCGCAGCATGGCGCACTCAGCCGCTTGGGGCTCCTTGACCTTGACGATCATGTCGGCCTGGGCAAACACATCTTTGGCGCTGGTTGCCAATTTGGCTCCGGCCGCCGTGTATTGCTCGTCGCTCAAACCGATGGCCGCACCAGCGCCGCTTTGTACCTGCACCTGATGGCCGTGCGAACAGAGTTCGCGCACGCTGGTGGGCGTCAGACCGACGCGGTATTCGTGGTTCTTGATTTCTTTGGGCAGTCCGATAAGCATGGCTTTTTCCGATTCAAGTTATTGCAGAAGACCCAAGTGTGTTGCAAAAGAAGCGGCTTTGAAACAGTAATCAGACTTATCACCGCATCATTCATGCGGCTAATGATGCGGCCGGATTGGTTCTCCTCGGTCAGTTGTCTGCATCGGCGCTGCGCGCGCCGATTTGCGCGCGCAGGGTTTCCATTTCGTCGAGCAGTTGCAGCGCCAGTGCGGCACCGGCCAGGTTGATGCCGAGGTCGCGTTGCAAGCGCCAGGCCCGCGTGATTTGGCGCAGCTGCGAATCGGCAAAACGCCAGTTCGCGGGTTCGTTGCCGGTCAGCGGTGCGATGATGCCTTCGTCGATCATCTGGGTGACGAAGTCGATCTGCACCGCGCAACAACGACTGACTTCCAGCAGGGTGAGTTCGGTTTGCTGTTGCAGCACCGAGCCGCTTGAACGTGAGCTTGTAGGGTTGGTGTTCATGCCAATGCTCCCAGTTTTGCGCGTGGGTTGAAGGATTTGAACTGTGCCGCCATGTCCCGGTAAACCGCTTGCGCGGCTGCGCTGTCGGCCGCGGGCAAGGCAATTTGCAGCACAAAATAAAAGTCGCCCGGCGTTTTGGCCGGAATGCCGCGACCCTTCAGACGCAGCTTGCCCCCGGCCACCGAGCCCGCCGGAATTTTGAGTTCAACCCGACCGCTGGGGGTAGGAACTTCGATCTGCGCGCCGAGCGCCGCTTCCCAGGGCGTCACCGGCAGATCCAGATAGACATCGTGTTTGTCGATGCGGTAGTGGGCATGCGGTCTGAACTCGACCTCCAGGTAGAGGTCGCCCGCTTGCCCCTGCCCAATGCCCGCGCCACCCTGCCCGGCCAGGCGGATATGCTGGCCTGCGCGCACGCCCTTGGGGATGGTGAATTCGATGCTGTGCTCGCGCAAAACCACATGCCCTTGCGCATCGACTTCAGGCAAGCGCAGCGTGAGCGTGCGTTTGGCGCCCTGGTAGGCATCTTGCAAATCAATCTGGATCTTGGCGTGGTGGTCTTGCCCGTTGGCATGGAACGAGCGTTCGCTGGCCTGGGCCCGGTGGCCGTCACTGAAGCCGCGGCGAAACAGCGATTCAAAAAAATCACTGTGTTCGGCGCCGTCGCGATCATCAAAGCCGGCGCCGGAAGTCTCGAAACCGGTGCCCCAGTCGGGCGGCGGACGGAACTCCTGACCACCCTGCCAGTTGGCGCCAAGTTGATCGTAGGCAGCGCGTTTTTTTGGGTCCTTGAGCACTTCATAGGCTTCGCCGACCTCCTTGAACTTGGCTTCGGCATCGGCGACCTTGCTGACATCGGGGTGGAACTTGCGTGCCAACTGGCGGTGCGCGCGCTTGATCTCGTCCTGCGTGGCGCCGCGTTCCAGGCCCATGGTCTTGTAATATTCTTTGAATTCCACCTGATTTCTCCGGTAAGGCAATGACTGTACTCCAGCAGCGTTGGGCGCGGACGGATTGGCGCCAACTGGCCTTGCGCCGCAACGCGCGCGGTACTGTCAAACAAAGCAGGAGAAGTGGAGATTTTGGCATTTTGCGAGCATGCTATAAACCGGAACCTTTTGGAGAGACCTCATAGACCCGATCACCGACAAGCCAGCGATGCAAGCCCGCGCAC
>Ga0315272_10001238_pt1 | contig 12741 bp, 9 predicted proteins | sample C3_middle_MG_FD_203918 | JGI IMG/M metagenome (GOLD analysis project Ga0315272, IMG submission 203918) | Sediment microbial communities from Yellowstone Lake, YNP, Wyoming, USA - C3_middle | ecosystem: Environmental > Aquatic > Freshwater > Lake > Sediment | place: USA: Wyoming | collected...
CGCTTGGATTTTGACATGGTACCCATGCCTTGAAAGTCCACCGGTTGATCGTCGGCAAGTGCCTTTGCACCGATCAATTTGCTGTCTGCATCATGGATCAACTCCACTTCTTCGGGTGCGAAATACTCGATGCCACCCTTGTCCGTTTTGCGCGAGAAGATGTGGTTGAGTACCATGCCCTGCGTTAGCAGGTTAGCGAATGGCTCGTCGTACTTAACCAAACCGAGATTGCGCATGACCTTGGTCCAGAAACGCGAATAGAGCAGATGTAGAATCGCGTGCTCGATGCCGCCGATGTATTGGTCTACCGGCATCCAGTAGCTGGTCTCCTCGTCTACCATCACATCGTTTTTGAAGCCGCTAGCATAGCGCGCGTAATACCAGCTCGAATCGACAAAAGTGTCCATCGTGTCGGTCTCGCGTTTGGCCGGTTTTCCGCATTTTGGGCAGGCGCAGTTGAGGAAGTCGGCGCGCTTGTGCAGTGGGTTGCCGGAGCCGTCCGGCACGCAATCCTCCGGTAACTTCACCGGCAACTGATCGTCCGGTACCGGCACTGAGCCGCAAGCATCGCAATGGATGATCGGGATGGGGCAGCCCCAGTAGCGCTGGCGCGACACGCCCCAGTCACGCAGGCGCCACTGCACTTTCTTCTCGCCTAAGTCTTTGGCGGAAAGGTCGGCGGAGATCGCGTCCACCGCCTGTTCATAGTTGAGACCGTCGAATTTTCCTGAGTGCACGCAGGTGCCGCCTTTTGTGGCGTACCATTCATGCCAAGTTGCTGTGGAGAACAGGGAAGGGGGAACCTCCGCGCCGTTGTTACTCTTCTCCGCTATCACCTGTTTGATCGGTAACTTGAACTTCTTTGCAAATCCAAAATCCCGTTCATCATGTGCAGGCACAGCCATCACCGCACCATCGCCGTAGCTCATCAGCACGTAGTTGCCGACCCACACCGGCACTTGCTCGCCGGTGAGCGGATGCACCACCGTGAGTCCGGTATCCATGCCTTCCTTCTCCATGGTCGCCATGTCTGCTTCCATCACCGATCCGTGCTTGCACTTGTCGATGAAAGCGGCCAGCGCGGGATTGTTTTGTGCGGCATGGGTTGCCAGCGGATGCTCGGCGGCTACGGCGCAAAAAGTCACGCCCATGATGGTATCGGCGCGCGTGGTGAACACCCATAGTTTGCCGTCATCGATGGTCGCGCCAGCAGTATCGCGGATGTCGTGCGTGAAGGCGAAGCGCACGCCGTAACTCTTGCCTATCCAGTTGGCCTGCATGGTCTTCACACGCTCCGGCCAGCCTGGTAACTTGTCGAGGTCGGCCAGCAGCTCTTCGGCAAGCTGGGTGATACCGAGGTAGTAACCTGGAATCTCGCGCTTCTCCACGACGGCGCCGGTGCGCCAGCCGCGCCCGTCTATGACTTGCTCGTTTGCGAGTACGGTCTGGTCCACCGGGTCCCAGTTCACCACCTGCGTCTTCTTGTAGGCGATGCCTTTCTCCAGCATGCGTAGGAACAGCCACTGGTTCCACTTGTAGTAATCCGGCTTGCAGGTCGCAAGCTCACGCGACCAGTCGATGGCAAAGCCCAGCGATTTGAGCTGTTGCTTCATGTAGGCGATGTTGTCGTCAGTCCACTTGGCGGGAGGTACGTTGTTGGCGATTGCAGCATTCTCGGCGGGCAGGCCGAACGCATCCCATCCCATCGGCTGCAACACGTTGAAGCCACGCATCTTGTGCCAGCGCGCAAGCACGTCGCCTATGGTGTAGTTGCGCACATGACCCATGTGCAACTTGCCGGAAGGGTAAGGGAACATCGAAAGGCAATAATATTTGGGCTTATCCGCTTGCTTTTTGGCGCGGAAGGATTGTGTCTGCTCCCAATATAGTTGTGTTTGTTGTTCGATACTTCCAGGATGGTAATTGGCTTGCATGCGATGTTATTCTATTGCCTGATTTACAAAATGGCATTATAGCGTCATCACCAGTCCGCCGCGAATCCTAACAAGTACCGGGAGTAGACCATGAAGAATATCCTTGCTGTTCTTTTGCTATTGGTTGCGGCACCCATCCATGCTTCACCGAATGTAGTGGTGCAGGGCATACAAATGCCCGCGTGGCTGCAACGCGGAGAAACAAAGCAACCATTGTCGATAGGCATGGGATTAAAAGACGGTGACAGGCTCATCACCGGAGCGAATGCCCGCATCTTGTTGCAAGCCGCCGACGGAAGCGCGATCAAGCTGGGTGAAAATGCCAACCTGACTTTGTTCAAACTCGCGCAACAGCCCGAGAAAAATGGATTATTCAGCGCGTTTCTGGATGTTGCCAAGGGTGCCTTTCGTTTTACCACGGCAAGCCTTGCCAAGCTCAAGCCGCGTAATGTGACTGTCCGGATCGCGGGTGCGACGGTGGGAATACGCGGTACTGATGTGTGGGGCAAGGCGGGAGCACAGATGAGCATATCTGCGATTGAAAAAGCGATGGGAAAAAGTCTGGGGGTTGTGGATAAAGCGAGCCAAATGGACTTCGATACAGTGTGCTTGATCGAAGGAAAGATCAGCGTCGCGCAGGGCAAAGAAACACCTTTTGTGATGGATAAGCCACAATCGTTTTATGTCATGCCCAAGGGCGCGGCACCACTGCCAGTGGCAGGTTTGTCATCCGAACAGCTTGCCGAGTGGGCGGCTCAAACCGAGATTACAGCAGGCCAGGGTGCGGTACATAGTGGCGGCAAGTGGAAAGTACTGTTGCTCACTACAAAGAGCAAGCATGATGCAATGTCCGCGTTTGATGAATTGCGCACAGCGGGATACGACGCGCGTATCCGGTTGTTGCATGGAGGACAATATCAGCTGCGCATCACGCACCTGCCTAGTCGAGAAGAGGCGCAAGTGCTCGCACTCAAACTGACCGGAAAGATGGGCGTTGCCACGCCGACAATACAAGGCTAGATTTTCACGTTAGCCCCGAAGAAGGCATTCTGCTAGAATTGCCGTCCAAAATTTTATAAATCCCTCTCAGGAGAATTCAACTATGTCCCGCAAACATCCCGTGATTGCCGTGACCGGTTCATCCGGCGCCGGTACCACTACCGTAAAACGTGCTTTTGAAAACCTTTTTCGCCGCGAAAAAAGAATGTCCTCCGGCAATACTCCAGCCGTAGCTGAAAGGCGATCATCTACTGGCGCGGGAAAGGGGATCCATGCGGCGATCATTGAAGGCGACAGCCTGCACAGCCTGGATCGCATGGCGTTCCGCGCTGCTGCTGCTGAGGCTGCCAAGGCTGGTAATAATACATTCAGCCACTTCGGCCCGGAAGCGAATCATTTCGACAAGATCGAGGAAATGTTCAAGACCTACGGTGAAACCGGCATGTGCAAACGCCGTTACTACGTGCATAGCGAAGAAGAAGCAGCGCAGCATAACAAGCACTTTGGCCTGACCGACCTGAAGCCCGGCGTGTTCACGCCGTGGGAAAATATAGAAGAAAATTCCGACTTGCTGTTCTACGAAGGACTACATGGCTTGGCGACAGATGGAAAGTACGATGCAGCCAAATATGTGGATCTGGGCATCGGCGTAGTGCCGGTGGTCAATCTGGAATGGATCCAGAAGATCCACCGCGATGGCGCTGAGCGTGGTTATTCTGCAGAGGCGACGGTAGACACCATCATGCGTCGCATGCCTGACTATATCAAGTTCATCACCCCGCAATTTTCACGCACCGATATCAACTTCCAGCGCGTTGCCACTGTTGATACCTCTAATCCATTCATTGCGCGCGATATCCCTACGCCGGACGAGAGCTTCGTGGTGATCCGCTTCCGCGATTCCAAGGGCGTGGACTTCCCGTACATGCTCAACATGATCCCGAATTCATTCATGTCACGCGCCAACACGCTGGTAGTACCTGGCGGCAAGATGAGCTATGCACTGGAAATCATTCTTGCGCCTATCGTGCATGAGATGATCGAGAACAAGAAGAAGTAGTCTTTGGTGAAAGGAGCGATGGGGAAGCAGACGGCAAGTTTGCTTCCCCGTTTTATTTGCAATGGATCTACTGGGTGGCCTTAATCCTGAACAACGCCTAGCCGTCACGCTGCCCCATCAGTCGGCTCTGATCCTGGCGGGTGCGGGCAGCGGCAAGACGCGCGTGCTGACCACGCGCATCGCTTACCTGATCAGTACTGGTACGGTCAGCCCGCACGGGATACTTGCGGTGACCTTCACCAACAAGGCGGCAAAGGAAATGATCACGCGCCTGTCGGCGATGCTGCCGATCAACACGCGCGGCATGTGGATAGGCACGTTCCACGGGCTGTGCAATCGCATGTTGCGCGCTCATTACCGCGAGGCGAATCTGCCGCAGACTTTCCAGATACTCGACAGCGGCGACCAACTTTCCGCGATCAAACGCTTGATGAAAGCCATGAACGTGGACGATGAAAAGTATCCGCCACGCGAAATACAATGGTTCATCAGTGGTAGCAAGGAGCAGGGCTTACGTGCGAATGAGGTGGAAGCCTATGATCCATACACGCGGCGCAAGGTGGAAATATACGCCGAGTACGACGCGCAGTGCCAGCGCGAAGGGGTGGTGGATTTTTCCGAGCTGTTGCTGCGCAGCCATGAACTATTGTCGCGCAACGCATCTATCCGCGAGCATTATCAGGAGCGATTCAAGCACATTTTGGTGGATGAGTTTCAGGATACCAATCCCTTGCAGTACCGTTGGCTGAAGTTGCTGGCCGGGCAAAACAATGCATTGTTTGCGGTGGGTGACGATGACCAGTCGATTTATGGATTTCGTGGCGCGACCGTCGGCAATATGCAGGAGCTGCTGCGCGACTTTCATGTCGAGAACGTCATCAAGTTGGAACAAAACTATCGCTCCCATGCCAATATTCTCGATGCCGCCAACGCGTTGATCAGCCTCAACCGCAGCCGTCTCGGCAAGAAACTGTGGACGGCGGAGAGCGGCGGGGAGAAGTTGCGCATCTACGAAGCGGCGACCGATGTGGATGAAGCAGGGTTCATCGTCGAGGAGATCCGGCAGTTGAAATCCGAAGGGGTCAACCTCAAGGAGATCGCGCTGCTGTATCGCTCCAACGCGCAGTCGCGGGTGCTAGAGCATGCGCTGGTCTCGGCAGGATTATCGTACCGGGTGTACGGGGGGCTGCGCTTCTTCGAGCGGCAGGAGATCAAGCACGCGCTGGCTTATCTGCGCCTGATGGAAAATACGGATGATGACAATGCGCTGCTGCGCATCATCAATTTCCCCACGCGCGGCATCGGCGCGCGCAGCATCGAACAATTGCAGGAAGCGGCCAAGATGAATTCGACCACGCTGTGGGATGCTGCAGCTCGGGCCGGTGGCAAGGTTTCGGCGTTCGTCGCGTTGATCGAATCGCTGCGCATTGCAACCCGCGAACTGCCGCTCCCGGAGATCATCGATCATGTGCTGGAACACAGCGGGTTGACCGCGCATTACCAGAAAGAAACGGGCGCAAAGAAGCGCGAAGCGGAAGAACGGCTGGAGAACCTGAATGAACTGGTCAACGCGGCAACATTGTTCGTGCATGAGAACGAGGATGACAGCCTGACCTCGTTTCTCACTCACGCTTCACTGGAGGCAGGAGAACATCAGGCGGGTGACCAGGATGATGCGCTGCACCTGATGACGGTGCATGCAGCCAAGGGTCTGGAATTTCACACCGTGTTCATCACCGGACTGGAAGAGGGATTGTTCCCGCACCAGAACAGCCTGAATGCGGATGGCGGGCTGGATGAAGAGCGTCGCTTGATGTATGTGGCGATCACTCGCGCGCGGCGGAGGCTCTATCTCAGCTTTGCGCAAAGCCGCATGCTGCACGGGCAGGTGAGTTACGGCATGGCATCGAGCTTCTTGCGCGAGTTGCCGGAGGAATTGCTGCACTGGCTGACGCCGAGATTCGCAGCGCGGAAGAGCTTTGATAGCTACCAGCCCGCCGCTGCCTTGGCATCAGCGCCATTCTTCGGTGATGGCGCAGCGCCCGCTCGGTCAGCGGATGAAGGATCATGGCGTATCGGCCAGGCGGTATTCCACACCAAGTTTGGCGAGGGGATGATCGTCAATCTAGAAGGTAGCGGCGCAGATGCGCGTGTGCAGGTGAATTTCCGCAAGGCCGGGACAAAGTGGCTGGCGCTGGAGTATGCGAAGCTGACTGCGGTGTAGGGGCGAGATGAATCGTGCCCCTATGAAAATGTTGAATCATCCTGTTTAAAAGACTCGTTTTGAGGAGGTGCGCTTTCGACTTCTTTTAGCGGCGGGAAAATGTCGGAATAGCTGGCATACAACGAAGTAAACACGAGAGGGAGCAGGACCAGCCAGCCGAGCAACATCGGGAGGCTGGCGAGTACCGCCAAAAGCATGAACGTCACGCCATACACCAGCATCGGCATGACGTTGAAGAGAAACGCGCGCAAACTGAGTTTCATCGCCTGCACTGGGGGGACATTGCGGAAGTACACCAGCATCGGCGCGAACTGCATCGCCATCATCAGCAAACTGAACAACACAATGCCAAGCAGCACCGCAAAACTCGCTCCCGCGACAGCCTGCATTATCACGTCGGGGTTTGTTTCCGGTGGGCCGCTCACTAATATGCTGACCAGTGTGGCGCCGCCGACTGCCATCATCAGTCCGAGTATCAGGTATTGCCCGACCAGCGAAATTCCACCCAGGGTAACAAGTTGCGAAATGTGTTGCTTGAAACCGCTGAACAAATGAGCCAACTCCAACTCTTCGCCCTGGCTAAGTGCGCGGCAGCCGGACATCAAACCTACGATTATCGCCGGCATCAGCAGGCTTACAAATGGCTCACCTATAACGGGCACGCTGGATATGGCCAGCGCGGTGACCACGCAAATGATCAACAAAACGACCCACAACAGCGGTGCTTTCATGAACAATGCAAACCCTTGTTTGATCCATTGCCAGCCTTGTCCGGCGCTTAAGCGTTGCGGTTCCATCATTTCTCCTTTAGGCGTGTACTTTACAGCCAAACAGCTTGTGTTGATGCAATGTGATTTTGCAGGATGCGCTCGAAGCGGCGAGGGTCGTGCGCGTTCACCAGTTCGCCATCGCGCGGCAAGTGTTTGTCGAACAGGCGCGACAGCCAGAAACGCAGCGCAGCGACGCGCAGCTGCAGCGGCCATGCGCTGTGCTCGCTTTCCAGCAGCGGGCGCACCGCATGGTAGGTGCGCAGGAGTGCTTGCGTTCTGGCTGTATCCAGAGTGCCATCTGCATGCATGCACCAATCATTCACGGTGATCGCCACGTCATAGAGCAGCACATCGCTGCATGCAAAGTAAAAATCGATCAGGCCGCCAACGCGGTCCTCTTCCAGCAGCACATTGTCGCGGAACAGGTCAGCGTGGATCACGCCTTGCGGCAAACTTGTCCAATCCTGTTGAGAGTGCAGTGCAACTTCGCTTTTCAGCAATGCCGCTTGCTGCTTATCCAGAACAGGCAGCACCTTCAAAGCTGTTGCAGCGCGCCATGCTGCGCCGCGCGGATTGGGCATGACCTGAGAGAAACTTTGTCCCGCGATATGCATCTGTCCGAGCATCGCGCCGATCGCGGCACATTGCGCAGTGCTGGGCGAGGTGGTGGACTTGCCATTCAGGCGGCTGACGATGCAGGCAGGCTTGTCCTTGAGCCTACCCAAGAATTGATTGAAACGATTGGCCACAGGATTGGGGCAAGGGATGCCGTGTCTCGCCAGATGCGCCATCAGGTTCAAGTAGAACGGCAATTCGTCGGCGCCGAGTATTTCGAACAGCGTGAGCACAAAGCGGCCATTGCTGGTCGTGACAAAATAGTTGGTATTTTCGATACCGGAAGCGATGCCCTGCAAGTCCTGTAGTTGGCCAAGAGAATAATCGGCCAGCCATGCAGTGAGTTCCGTTTCGGAGACGCTAGTAAAAACCGCCATGCTTAAAAGTGGTGAATGATCCAGCGCGGAGGACGAAAACCCGAATCCAGGCTCTCCTGGCGGGCAAATTTACCGTCGCCCTGATCATCGACCAGATAATAGGGCGCACCGATCTTGGGTGTTATCTTGATCATGTACAGTTTGCCGCCCACGCGATATTCCTCGACGGTTTGCTCGGTCTGCTTGATGATCGTTACTTCTGGCTCATCGCTGGGAGCGCCATCCATTGCGGGGGGAGGAGGCAGAGGTTCCAGATTGTCTGGAACCGGACTTGCGGCGTATGCGGCAAGAGAAAAACCGCTCAATAGCAACAATGACAGGAGGCGCATCGAAGGACTCGTCATGATTTTGTCACGAGGAATTGGAATGCGTGCATTTTAGCCGATGCGCAAAGAGTCTGCGCGAGTTGCTTCATCACACGGCAGACATCGTACACATCGGGATAAATACTACAAATATAGCTGTTTCTCGCGTTCTGCCTCGGTGGGCTCAAAGCCACGTGTCTCGTAGTGCTTGAAGATCGCTTTGACCACAGCCTGAGGTTCGTCTATCACTTGAATCAAGTCCATGTCCTCCGGGCTGATGACTTTTTCATCTATTAGCGCGGTGCGAAACCATTCCAGCATGCCACCCCAGAACTGGCTGCCTACCAGGATGATCGGTATCCTGCGCGTCTTACCTGTCTGTACCAGCGTCAGAGCCTCCATCAGCTCGTCCAAAGTGCCGAAACCTCCAGGCATGACGACGTAGGCGCTGGCAAATTTCACGAACATCACCTTGCGCGCGAAAAAATGCTGGAAGGTCTGGCTGATATTTTGATATGGATTGCCGGATTGTTCGTGAGGTAGCTGGATGTTCAGCCCGACGCTGGGCGATTTGCCATAGAACGCACCCTTGTTGACTGCCTCCATGATGCCGGGGCCACCGCCGGAGATGACCGAAAATCCGGCATCGGAAAGCAACCTAGCGATCTGCTCGGCGAGTTGATAATAAGGCTGATTCGGCTTGGTGCGTGCGCTGCCGAAAATACTCACGGCAGGATGAATGCTGGCTAGCCGGTCGGTGGCAGAAACAAACTCTGACATAATACCGAACACGCGCCAGGCTTCTTTGGAATTCCACGCTTCAGGTATCACGGATTTGGGCAGTTTGGACAATATGGGCATGCGGTTTCCTCAGGCAAAAAATTAGACAACAAATGAATATAAATGAAGTGAGCTTTTCCAAAACATTACTGCTGGTTGACGGTTCTTCGTTTCTGTACCGTGCATTCCATGCGATGCCCGATCTGCGTAACCGCCACGGTGAACCTACCGGTGCGATCTACGGCGTACTCAATATGCTGCGCAAACTGCGCAACGACTACCCGGCGGATTATAGCGCGTGCGTATTCGACGCAAAAGGTAAAACATTTCGCGATGACTGGTATCCCGAATACAAGGCGCACCGTCCCTCTATGCCGGCAGACCTAGCGCAGCAGATCGAGCCGCTGCATCAGGCCATCGCCGCCTCCGGCTGGAATATCCTGATGCTGGATGGCGTGGAGGCTGACGATGTGATCGGCACGCTGGCGAAACAATCACAGGACGGCATGCGCTGTGTCATTGCCACCGGCGACAAAGACCTCGCTCAATTGGTGAACGAGCGCGTGATCCTGATCAACACCATGAACAACGAGACGCTGGATGTCGCGGGAGTGAATACAAAATTTGGCGTACCGCCGGAACGCATCGTGGACTACCTGACGCTGACCGGCGATGTGGTGGATAACGTGCCGGGCGTAGAGAAGGTCGGCCCGAAGACAGCCGTGAAATGGATCACCCAATATGGCACGCTGGACAACGTGATTCAGCACGCCGGCGAGATCGGCGGTGTGGTCGGCGAGAATCTGCGCAAGGCGCTGGACTGGCTGCCGCAGGCGCGCCGTTTGATCACGGTTAAATGCGATGTGGAATTGCCGCAAACTTATAGCGAATTGGTGCCGCCCCCGGCTGACAAGGAACAGCTGCGCAACTTGTTCGAGCGGTTTGAATTCAAGACCTGGCTGCGCGAGCTGGATGGTGGTAAGAATTCGAACTCTGTGACTTTGCCATCAACAGGAAAGGGTGGTGAGCCTGCCTTATCAGATTTGCTGGGCGATCCGCCCGCCCGCACCGACAGCTCACACTACGAAGCGATATTGACCGAAGCGCAGCTGGCCGCGTGGATGGAAAAAATACTCGCCGCCAATCTGGTCTGTGTGGATACCGAAACCACCGGGCTGGACATGATGAACGCGCAACTGGTCGGGATGTCGTTCGCGATCACGTCCCACCAGGCTGCCTATCTGCCTTTGTCGCATATCTATCCCGGTGCCCCGGACCAGCTCGATCGCGCGCATGTTCTCGCCAAACTCAAGCCCTGGCTGGAAAGCACCAAGCACAAAAAACTTGGGCAGAACCTCAAGTACGACATGCATATATTCGCCAACCACGGTATTGCGTTGGCGGGCATTCACGATGACACGTTGTTGGAATCCTACGTGCTGGAAAGCCACAAGCCACATGACATGGACAGCCTTGCGTTGCGTCATCTCAATGTGAAAACCATCAGTTTCGCTGAAGTGGCAGGCAAGGGTGCAAAGCAGATCTGCTTCGACCAGGTGGATATCGACACCGCCACGCACTATGCCGCCGAGGATGCCGACATCACGCTGCAATTGCACCAGAACCTGTCCCCGCAGATCGAGGCGCAGAGCGGTTTGCTTCATGTGTATCGCAATATCGAGATACCCAGCTTGCATGTGCTCTACACAATGGAGCGCAATGGCGTGTTGCTCGACTGCGCGCTGCTACAAATACAGAGCCGCGAGTTGGGCGAAAAACTCATCGCCCTGGAAGCTAGAGCGCATGAGGCAGCCGGGCAGCCGTTCAACCTGAATTCGCCGAAGCAGATACAGGAGATCCTGTTCGACAAACTCGGCCTACCGGTGGTGAAGAAGACACCGAGCGGTACACCTTCCACTGACGAAGAAGTGTTGCAGGAACTGGCGCTCGATTATCCGCTGCCAAAGATTTTACTGGAATATCGCGGCATGGCGAAACTCAAGTCTACCTACACCGACAAGCTGCCGCAGATGGTGGACAGAAAAACAGGGCGCGTGCATACCAGCTATTCGCAGGCAGTAGCGGTGACCGGGCGGCTGGCTTCCAGCGACCCTAATCTACAGAACATCCCGATACGCAGTGCGGAAGGTCGGCGCATCCGCGAAGCGTTCATTGCACCGTCAGGCAGTCGCATCGTGTCCGCTGATTATTCGCAGATCGAGTTGCGCATCATGGCGCATCTGTCCGGCGATGCGGGTCTGCTCACGGCGTTCGCCAACAATGAGGACATTCACCGCGCAACTGCTGCCGAGATATTCATGATCACCCGGGAAGAAGTCTCCGCTGAGCAACGCCGTTATGCCAAGGTCATCAATTTTGGCCTGATCTACGGCATGTCTGCGTTCGGTCTGGCTAAGCAACTTGGCATCGAGCGTAGTGCTGCAACGGCCTACATCGATCGATATTTTGCGCGCTACCCCGGCGTGAAGAACTACATGGACAGCACCCGCGAACAGGCCAAGCAACAAGGCTATGTAGAGACCGTGTTTGGCCGCCGCCTGTGGCTGCCGGAGATCAACAGCAGCAACGGCATGCGCCGCCAGGGCGCAGAGCGCGCCGCGATCAATGCACCGATGCAGGGCACGGCAGCAGACCTGATCAAGCTGGCGATGATCAAGGTGCAGCACTGGCTGGAAACCGAAAAATTGCATAGCCGCCTGATCATGCAAGTGCATGATGAACTGGTGCTGGAAGTGCCCGAGGCGGAATTACATCTGGTCAAAGAAATGCTGCCAAAGCTGATGTGTGGTGTCGCCGAACTGCAAGTACCGCTACTGGTGGAGCTGGGCGAGGGGAAGAATTGGGACGAGGCGCATTAGGTTTTGTAGGATGGGTGGAGCGCAGCGATACCCATCATTTACACAACATTTGCTATGGGTATCGCTGCGCTCCACCCATCCTACAGCGGGTTTTTACACCGCAATCTTGAAGATCACCTTGCGTATCTGTCCGCTGCCCACCAGCGGTGCATGTGCATCCTCCGGGAAGAAGATGCAGAAGTGGTCAGGAGGCACGGCGATCCACGACGCGGGGACATCGTGGAAAAAACGGATGTCTTTTTCCATGCTGTAATCGCTCGCCGGATCCCGGCAATCCGTAAGCGGTTTCCAACCCATCTGTTCATCGCCATCCAGCACCAGCTGGATATCGATATAACGACGATGGCACTCAAGCTGAGCATCAGCCGGGGAACGTGCCTGTACATGTTCCACGATGGCGAACAGATCGTCGCCAACGATGTCATATCGACCCGGTGCAAGTGACCGCAGGTCAGTATGGCGGATGTACTCGAAAGCGCGGAAAAATAGCGGGTGCAGGGCTATGTAACGACCGGCAGTAGAGAGGTCGGAAAAAATCATGTTATGAACCTCGCCACCATGCCCTTGGCTAAATCGCCCTGCAAGGGTATCTGCACGTGATGCCCACTGCCGGGTGCTACGGCGAGCGCTTCGCCCTTGAGGCTCCTCATCTCGTTCAACACGATGATGTGATTGCCGGAGGGATGAATGATCTCCAGCCTGTCGCCAACATGAAACTTGTTCTTCACTTCGATCTCAGCGATGCCGTTTGTGCATGCCACGATGTCGCCGACGTATTGCTGGCGGGAATTTTCCGAG
>Ga0315272_10001239_pt1 | contig 12740 bp, 9 predicted proteins | sample C3_middle_MG_FD_203918 | JGI IMG/M metagenome (GOLD analysis project Ga0315272, IMG submission 203918) | Sediment microbial communities from Yellowstone Lake, YNP, Wyoming, USA - C3_middle | ecosystem: Environmental > Aquatic > Freshwater > Lake > Sediment | place: USA: Wyoming | collected...
ATACGCAGAATTTCGGCTGGGCACTCGGGGTGCGACGCAACCAGCGCGCCGGGATGTTCACTGCGGGCGGCAACCACGCGCCGGGCCGGAAACGTGGCGTGGACGATGCAGGCGCCCTGCCAGATCTTCATATTCTCCCGCCCGGTCTGCTGCTTGACGTAGTTCCCCAGGTTGAGATCGGGCACGAACAGGATTGGCTGGTCCGCGGGAATCGAATTCACCACAGCTACGGCGTTGCGCGAGGTGCAGATGATGTCGCTCTCCGCCTTTACCTCGATGCTTGTGTTGATATAACTCACCACGACGTGATCGGGATTGTGCGCCTTCCAGGCCCGGAGCTGATCCACCGGGCAGGCATCCACCAGGCTGCAGCCCGCCTCACGGTCGGGGACGATGACGACTTTCGACGGGTTCAACAGCTTCGCCGTCTCCGCCATGAACCACACTCCGCAGAAGGCGATGACGTCGCCCTCGTAACTCTGCGCCTTGCGGGCAAGCTCCAGGCTGTCGCCAACGGCGTCCGCCAGCTCCTGGATCTCGTCCTCCTGGTAATGGTGGGCGAGCAGCATGGCGCCGCGTTCGCGCTTCAGTTCGAGGATCTCTTCAGCCAGACTGCTCGTAAGAATCATGTAACCAGACGTCTCAGTCCAATTCTATCAGTGTCATTTCAATTAGATGCACAGAGGGGCAGTGACGGATCCGGGGAAGGCCTGACCGCCCGCGTTTGTGTGTCCCGGCCGGCCCGGACCGGCGCATGAAGTTCGTCACTTTCTTCGGGCGAACCTGGAGCGCAGCGCAGGTTCCCCTTCCTGGCAAATTATTGATTCTCAATCGAGGTCCAGCGCACCGGCGCCCGAGCGCTTTCGGAACACTGACAGCCTGATCGGCCCAATTGCCGCTTAAACGGCAGCGTGGCGACGCGGGCCGTCTGCCGGAGCGCACCGGACGAGTGTTCGCCTGCAAGCACCAGGAACGGAGATACCGCCGCTCGATACCGCGCCTGTCCGGGACGCCACCGTGCGCATTCTCGCCGCATTGGCGCTTTTGGGCCAATCTGGAGCTTGGAGTTCCCGGGAGCCGCCGGCGTCTCTATTTCTCGATGTCGCGATGAGAAATTCGCACGGGGTAGCCCTCGCGCTGGAGGTAGAGCGCCACCTCCTCGGCCATCATCACCGACCGGTGCCGCCCGCCCGTACAGCCGAACGAGATCGTCAGATACGCTTTGCCCTCCGCCACGTAGTGCGGCAAGAGGAAATCGATCATGCCGTGGACGTGCTTCAGGAATTCTCCGGTCTGGGGAAATCCCCGGATGTAGCGCGCGACCCGGGGGTTCTTGCCGGAAAGCGGCTTGAACTCCGGCACGTAGTTCGGATTTGGGAGAAAGCGGACGTCCAGCACCAGGTCGCTTTCGGCCGGGACGCCGTGGCGGAAGCCGAAACTCATCACGGCAATGCGCAGCGAGGCGTCGCTCGTCGCCGAGAACGCCTCGCCAATCATCTTCCGCAACTGCGCCGAGGTCAGATCGGAGGTCACGATGACCTGATCCGCCATGTCGCGGATCGCCTCGAGCTGTTTCCGCTCTGCGTGCACGCTCTTGAGCACGCTGCCGTGGCCCAGCGGGTGCGGACGGCGTGTTTCGCTGAAGCGCCGCACCAGCGCGTCGTCCTCGGCGTCCAGGAACAGCAGGCAAGTCCGCAGTGTCCCGCGCAGGCGCGAGTACACCTCGGGGAACTTGCTGATCAGGTCGCCTTCCCGGATATCCACGACAATGGCGGCGCGCCGGATGCTGGCCGATTCGGTGACCAGCCTGGCGAAGGTCTCAAGCAACGCCATCGGCAGGTTGTCCACGGCGTAGTAGCCGAGGTCCTCCAGCGCTTTGAGCACCGTGCCCTTACCGGAGCCGCTGACCCCGGTGATGACGAACAGTTCGGGTCTCGCGCCCAGGCTCTTGCCTGCCTGTTCCTGCGCGGGGACCGGCGCTTTCCGGCGTTGTGCCATGAACTCGGGTCTCAGGCTTCCACAAGGTCGATCTGGCCGTCGCGGCGGCGGATCAGAACGCGCACCCTGTCGTTCTCGGCGTCGCGATAAGCGATGTAGTCCTGGCCGCCTTCGAGTGCGATCATCGCCTCATCCACAGTCATAGGCTTGCGGTCATCCCTGGAGGTCTGGACAACTTGCGCGAGTTTTGCCGCTTTGGCCGCCCGCTTTTTGGACGCGCCCTTGCGTTCGGCCGCAACAGCCGCCTTGGGCGCCTTGGCGCTCCGCGGCGGTTCTACAGGTCCCGGTTCCAGCACGGCTTCACCCGTCGAGCGCGCTTTCCGTGAAGGCGTCTCGCGCTTTGCGTCGCGCCATTTCTCGCGGCTCTTAAGCGCCTGCCGCTCCAGGTTCTCTACGGCCTCCATCAGGGCCGTAAACTGGTCCGTGCCCTTGCCTTCTCCGATCATTGTCTGGTCGAAGAAGTTCAAGCGGACTTCCGCCATTTGAAGATGGCGCTGTGAGGATAAAGCGACCAGGGCAGCCTTCTCCCCACCGCGTTCGATCAGCTTCGACAGCCGCGCGAACGCGGTCGCCAGCTTGCGCTCCTGGGTCGGCGCCAACTTCTCCTGTTTCCCTGTAAAGGTGATTCTCATGGAGTCCTTTCTCCTCGATTACGCCGGACAAAACGGCCAATTCGGCGTTTAATTCCGCACGCGGCGATGATGCGTTGAAGGAATTCTCAGATCCTCGCGGTACTTGGCGACGGTGCGCCGCGTTACGTCAATACCCTGATCCTTCAGACGCGCGGCGATCTGATCGTCGGTCAAGGGCTTCGCGGGGTCTTCTTCATCGATCATCTTTTTTACCATGCGCTTCAGAGTTTGCAACGGAATTCCGCCTCCGGAAGGCCCTTGCACGGCCTCCGAGAAGAAATACCGGAGCTCAAATACGCCCTGCGGCGTGTGCACATACTTGCTCGACACCGCGCGGCTTACGGTCGAAGGGTGAACGCCGACCTCCTCGGCGACTTCCTTGATCATCAGGGGACGCAGCGCATCGGGCCCCTGTTCCAGGAATTCGACCTGCCGGCGCACAATCGCCTGGCACACCTTTAAGATCGTCTGACGCCGCTGCTCGATGTTCCGAATCAACTGCAGCGCCGAATTGAAACGCTCCCGGACGTAATTGCGTGTGGTCTTGTCGGAGCTATGCTCGGGCTCGAGCATGCGGCGGTAGCTGCCGTTCAAACGCAATTGAGGAACGTCTTCATCGGAGAGCTGGACCACCCACGCGTCGCCATCCTTGAAGATTTCAACGTCTGGCTCGACTTCGCGCGCACCGGGACCGGAGTAGCGCAGACCCGGCTTCGGATCCAGTTTCCGGATCACGTCGAGTGCGATCTGGATGTGCTCCTGAGGCCGGCCGAGCAATTTGGCCAGTTCCTTCACGCTGCGGGACTCGACCAGCTTCAGATGGTTTTCGACAATCTGCCAGGCCACGCCGCCCTTCGCATTGCGGCTTTCGAGTTGCAGTAACAGGCACTCCTGCAGCGACCTGGCGCCAACGCCCGCGGGCTCGCACGTCTGAACAGCCTTCAACGCCGCTTCCAGGTCCGCCACGGACAGGGAGTCACGCGAGGCTATTTCCTCGATCGGGGTGGACAGGTATCCCGTATCCTCGAGGTTTCCGATGATGGAATCCGCCGCCTCCCGCACTGCCGGCGGCAATACGATCATGGCCAACTGGCTCATGAGATGGGAAGTCAACGTCACCGGTGAGGATAGGAAGAACTCGAAACCCGGCTTGTCGGATTCCTCTGACGATTGGCTGCGGAATCCCGGTTCGTTAAAGTCGCGGAAAAAGTCGTCCAGGTCGACCTGCCCGAAGGCGTCTTCCGCGGGGGCGGCGTCGGCCACCGGTTCGGCGGCGACGGTTTCGGACTCGCCGCCAACGCCTGCCGGCTCGGCGGGCTCGTTGTCGCCTTCGTAGGCCTGTTTCAGGGCGTCCTGGGTCAGCTTCAGGACTTCGTTATCAACCTGGTTGGGATCCCGGTCCTGCGTTTCAAGCAGGACCTGGAGTTCGGCGGGAGTGAGCTCTTCGCCACCCTCGCCCACCTCTTCCAGAAGCGGGTTCTGCGCGATCTCCTCGGCAATCATGTCCTTCAACTCCAGACGGTTGAGCTGGAGTATCCGGACCATCTGCATGAGGGCAGGGGTCAGGATCTGCTTTTGCCTGAGAACGATCTGCAGCTTGTGCGAGATCGGGTTCATCCTGTGGTCAATGATACCACTCGCAGGGCCTATTCAACCCACGAGAAGAGCTTCTCTTTCAAAGGCTTAACAGGTCGCTGAAAAACAAGGTCGAACGCGGCTGAATTCCTCTTGACACCGCGCGGCCGCTGGCTGTCGATTCCAATGTCGTGCTGCCGGTTGACCTTCCGAGTGCCTCGGGAGCCGCCTTCAGCGGCTGCGCACGGACTTCTCATCAGGCGGCCGCTGAAGGCTCGCGATTCGCAGGATCGGGAGCCCGGCCAGGCGCCGTCCGGTCGAGGCGCCCGCGCGGAGCCCGGTCCCCACACCGTGCCAGATGGCTGACGCCACATTTTCGTCCGCCGGCGAGGGGCGGGAATGCGCTGGCAGCGCGGGAACCCGGCACTCAACGGACGGTTCGGACGATCACGTTCTCGACGGCGATGCTCTGCCCGGCGTCGCAAGCATCCAGCCCCTTCAGGTCGGCCAGAGGAATCAGGTGAACGAAATCGGCATCCGGTGGGACGCGCTGAGAGGCGCTCGCACGGATGACCGTCCCGTTCCGGCATTGCACGCGCACGTTCCAGGAGACGTTGGCCATTTCACCGCCCTTCCGATTCGTGACGGTACACTCCAGGCCCAGGTTCGTGCCCCGGCAGACCACCTCCGCTTTGGTCTGCACCCGGCTCCGCTGCAGCAGGAGTGCGGCAAGCAGGGCGGCGAAGGGGATGAAGAGCCGGATCGCTTTCATGGCGAACGAGTATCAGTCTAGCGGATGATCCCACGAGGGCGAATGCGGAAGGCGCATCGTTGTCCGGGCCAGGGGAGTATGGCGGGACGCTGGCGACGGTCAGTAACCGGAGCCGGCGATCATTTGCTTCAGGTCGGCCAGGCTCGAATCGACGGCATCCCAGGCTGCCGGATAGAAGGACAGGTCGACGCACCACCAGCCGACCGTGCAAACGGTGAGCATCTTGGGCATGACGACGCGCCACGGAATGATGCCGGCGTGGAACGGCCGGTGCGTGGATGTCTCGTCGCTGTAAAGCGACCCGTCGGTGTCAACCACGTGAACGCTGCCGATGCGGCCCTTCAAAAGATCGAGGAATTCCACGACGCCGCCTTCCAGGACCTCTTTCCGCCCATGCTGCCGCGCCCCGACGACGCCGCAGAGGTAGGCGTGCGCGGTGTCAAACACGAGCTGGAACCAGGGGTGGCCGACCTTGTCGTGCAGCGCGATAACTTCGGACGGTTTGTTGAAGACGAACCCGGGTTCAAACTCCCAGACAATGGTGACCTGGGCCTGGCGGCCAAGGTCGGCACAGTCGCGCCACAGGTCTCCCAAGCGGTGGAACGCCTGATGATATTCGCTATCGCCGAGCGAGCCCGGCGCCGCGACCGTGTCTATGCGGATCGACGGCGACCCAATGTCGGCGCAAAGGTCGAGCATCCGCCGGAAGAGTTCGAGATAGCGTTCGCGGTTTCCCGGAACGAGCGGGTTGACCGAGGTGAGATCGGCGGAATAGCCGGAGATTCCCAGGCCATAGTCAGACAGCATCCGGCGCAGTTGCGCTCGCTCAGCCGCGCCGGAATAGGCTTCCAGCGTGACATGTGGCGGAAAGCCGCATAGTTCTATGCCCTCGTATCCCGCCTTGGATAACCGCTCGCAGATCTGTTCGAGGGACCGCGGCGTGGCAGCGTGCGGGCCGAAGGTGAACGACCAGGCACCCATCGATATCTTCATGACTTTAGTTGTCCGTACCATCTTGACAGGTTCCGCGAAGGCGTGGTGGCGGAGGAGTTGCAGCCGGCCCGATCGAGACCGCCCATGTTCATCACGGGAGGCCGGTCCGGCTCCCCAGCCGTCTGACCGAGTATCAGGCCGGCGCCTCTTATCTTGACTTATCTCTTGCAGATACAACAGAATGGGGGAGATTTCCCGCAGTGGCCCGGAAGAATTGGGTAGCGTCCGCGGACCCAGTGACAGAAATGACAAGTTTCCTCAGAATTGTTCTCGGTGCTTCGGTGGCGCTGGCCATGGCGTGGGGAGTTACGTCCACACAGTCCACACATCACAAAGCCCACAAAAAGGGCGTTCAGTCCTCTGCGTCTGCCGCGGCGAAGTCCCGGAAACCGTCGAGCAAGAGAGCGGCGCGCCCCGTGGCGGTGTCCGCGACCTCAAAGACGTCCGCGTCCGCAAAGGCGCCCGCGCGGCCGTTACGAGTCCGTAGATCGGCCAGCCCCTGGGATGTGCCAACTTACGCGGACTCCACCGTGGGAGACGTATTGGACGGCGAGGATCTTCAAGTCCGGCGCGCCGCCGTGGATGCGTTGGGCGCGTTCAACGGATCTGTGGTTGTCGTCGATCCCAATAGCGGCCGCATTCTCAGCATGGTCAACCAGCGTCTGGCGCTGACTGGCGCCTACCAGCCGTGTTCCACCATCAAGTTGGTCGCCAGTCTCGCGGCGCTCACCGAGGGCATGATCGACAAGGATACGCGCCTGCGGATCTCGCGGAACGTGTCGATGGATCTGACCACCGCGATCGCCCGGTCGAACAACGCCTACTTCTCGAATCTGGGGGAAAAGCTGGGCTTCGAGCGGGTCCAACAATACGGACGGATGTACGGCCTTGGCGAGAAGGCCGGTTATGGGCTGGAGGGAGAAAGCCCCGGGATCTTCCCCGATAAGAAGCCGCGCGAGATTCCCGTCGGCATGATGACGAGCTTCGGCGAGGCGATTGGCATCACCCCGCTGCAACTCGCCGCCTTGGTGACCTCGATCGCCAACGAAGGAACCTTGTACTTCTTGCAGTATCCGCGGAACGAGATGGAAATCGAGCAATTCGCACCCCGCGTGAAGCGCTTCCTCGACATCCGCGAGGCGGTGCCCAAGCTGAAGCCCGGCATGCTCGGCGCCACCGGTTTCGGCACTGCGCGGCGCGCCGCCTACGACCCGGCCGAACCGATCTTCGGCAAGACCGGCACTTGTTCGGACGCTCGCACGCACCTGGGATGGTTTGGGAGTTTCAACGAGGTAGCGGGGCGGAAGCTGGTCGTCGTGGTTCTGCTGACCGGCGGCTACGGCGTGAGCGGCCCGGTGGCCTCGGGCATCGCCGGCCAGGTGTACAAGAATCTCTCGCAGCAGCGCTACTTTGCTCCGCGCGTGACAGCCTCGGCCGCGAGCGAGCCCTGATTCGGGACGAGTCCCTAATTGAAGAAAGAGCCGCCTCGACGGGCGGCTCTTTCGCTATTTCAGAGTATCGAGAAGATTGTTCAGACGACGTGCGGCGTAATCATCTTCACGATGTCGCCCTTGCCCACCGCGCCAACCCGCTGGTCAACGACTTTGCCGTCCTTGAAAAGCAGCAAAGTGGGAATGCCCCTGATGTTGTAGCGCATGGCGGTTTGGCCATTCTCATCGACATTGAGCTTTCCGACCTTCATCTTGCCGGTGTATTCCTCGGCGACGCCCTCGACCGTCGGAGCGATCATGCGGCAGGGGCCGCACCACTCCGCCCAGAAGTCCAGCAGGACGGGGACGCCGGACGCAGCTACTTCCTGCTCGAAATTCGCATCGGTAATTTCAACCGTAAACTTACCCATTGACTTGATTCTCTCTCCAATTGGCTTTGATGTCCCTCACACGCGCCGGGATTCAGACTCGGCCCAACAGCTGCTCGTACAGCCGGGAGTACGTATCCGCGGAGACGGCCCATGAGAAATCCTTCTTCATCCCCCGGATCATCCTTGCTGTCCAGGCATCGCGATTGCGGTAGGCGCCCAGGGCCGCGCGCAGGCAGTCATAGAGCGCTCCCGCAGAGTACCAGGAGAACTTAAACCCGGTGTCATCCTGAATGGTATCATCCAGTCCTCCGGTGGCGCGAACCACTGGCACGGTGCCGTACTTCAGGCTGTAAATCTGGTTCAAGCCGCACGGTTCATAGAGGCTCGGCATCAGGAACAGGTCGGAGCCGGCTTCGATCTTGTGGGCCAGCGCGTTGTTGTATCCGATCCAGACTCCGACCTTTTCGGGGAGCCTGCGCTGCCAGTCGTTGACGAGCTGCTCGTAGCGCCATTCCCCGCTGCCCAGCACGACGAGCTGGACGTCGGTCTCTTCCAGGAACGGGACCAGGCCGGCGATCAGGTCGAATCCCTTCTGCGGAACGAAGCGGGAAATAATGCCGATCAGGGGCCGGTCGGGATTGGCGGCAGGGAGTCCAAATTCTTTGAGAAGTTGCAGCTTGCAGGCCCGCTTCCCCGCGAGATCGGAGGCGGAGTAGTTCGCCGGGATCAGCGTGTCGGCGGCCGGATCCCATTCGGCGTAATCGACCCCATTCAGGATGCCTGTCAGAGAGCTGGAGCGAAGCCGCAAAACGGGGTCGAGCCCGAAGCCGCCGTCGGGGGTCTGGATCTCGCGCGCGTAAGTCGGACTGACCGTGGTCAGCCAGTCGGCCATCGCCAGGCCGCCTTTGAGGATGTTCAGATCGCCGTGGAACTCCAGCTTATCCGGTGAGAACCACCCGCTGTTGAGCCCCAGATCCCAGAAGGACTCCTTTCCATAACGGCCCTGGTAGCCGAGGTTGTGGATGGTGAGCATTGTCCGGACGTGATCGAAGATGGGGTTGCCGTGCTGCTGATCGGCCTTATAGATGGGCACCATCGCCGCCTGCCAGTCATGGCAATGCAGGATGTCGCAGGGGAACACGGTCTGCGCCACGCCGAGGGCGGCAAGGGAGAGTACGGCAAAGCGCCGGTGGTTGTCGCTATACTCGCGGCCGCCGTCGTCGTACAGCCCGTTCCGGTCGAAAAAGTAAGGCGCCTCAACGAAGAAATAGGTGACGCCGTTGCGGACTGCCTTGCGGATGTCCACGCGGTACGGCGTGGAGCCGGCATAAACCACCATGTTGTCAAAGGCGCTCTCGGTCTGGTCCCAGGGGATGCGGCGATAGCGCGGCATCACGATAGCCACTTCGTGGCCAAGTTTCATCAGCTCAATCGGCAAAGCGCCAGTCACGTCGGCAAGTCCGCCCGACTTGGCGAAGGGCGTTGCCTCGCTGGCCACCATCAGAATCCGGCTCATTCGCTACTCTCCGTACTGAACAATTGCGGTAGGTCTCTCGCCTGCCATCATACCCGCCGGAATTGCGCAACGTTGCCCTGCCGCCGGAGTCGCCGGAAATCAGCCGGATGCCGAATCAGTAGGACCACCTGACGCCGATCTGGAGGGTGCGCGATTCCAGCACCGAGGTCGCAGTCAGCGGCGCGCCGGCGATGATGCGACCGGACGAGTCGACCTGCGCGATCGTATCCAGGCCGGTGATGTTGGAGCGGTTGAAGAGGTTGGAGCATTCGACGAACAGCTCCGTTTCCAGGCGCTCCCAGACGGGCACGATCCGTCCATAGCGGACATTCATCTGGACCAGCGCCGGCGCGCGCAGAGTGTTGCGCCCCACGAAAAGAGGTCGCTGCAGCGCCGCGGGAATGCTCGCATCGCCGTTCAGTACACGGTTCGAGCCGAGATTCAATGCGTCGCCGCTCGATGCGGTGAGAATGAATGAAAACCGGTTGTGATCCGCCAGACGGGCAGCCAGACCGGGAGCCATCCTGACGCGCGGCTCAAAGACTCCGTAGGCCGTCACCACGTGCCGCCGGTCGGTCAGCGAATTGCCCCGGTCGCGAGCGCGGTTCGAAGGATCCGAGGGCAGCAAAGCCAGCGAGTCGAGGACGTTTTGTTCTGGCGCGTCATCGATGGCGTGGGACCACGTGTAACTGATCGAATACTCTCCGTAAGAGGCGACGCGCCGCCGCAGCGTTGCCGTGAAGGCGTTGTAACTGGAATTGCCCACCGACTCGGCCGAGAGGATGTTGTTGAACTGGGGCCAGATACGCGTCGCGCCGTAAATGGGCCGGCCGTCAGCCAGTGTGTTCCCCGAGGGCACAACATTGATATTCCGGTAGACCGGCAACGCAGTGGCCGCAACGCCTGAGTAAGTGAGCGCCAGATAGGTGTTCTCCGCCAACTGGCGGCTGATTTGGGCGCTCCACTCCGCGGCCCGCAAAGGACGAAAGTCCGGATCGACCGTCGTCACATCGAGCGCCGCGTCTCCGTAGCCGGCCGGTGCGGTTCTCACAACTCCGGGGAAACTTGGCGCAAAGCCTGAGTCCGGGCCCGTAGTGAGCGTGAAGAATCGCGGGCGGCCGTCGTTCTGAATCGCTCGCCGGTACAGGTCGGTCTGCGGCGGATCGTAAAAGATGCCGCCATTCAAACGAACGACGGTTCGCCGCGACCGGCCGGGAGACCAGGCCAGACCGAGGCGCGGCGCATAGTTTTCCGTCGCCGTCCGGAACTGCTTCGACCAGGCGAAAGCTGCATCGGAGCTGCCGCCCGGCACGCGGTAGAGATCCCAGCGCAGACCGGCGTCGATCGTCAGAGACGGCCGCACCCTCCAACTGTCCTGCACGTACAGGCCAAGAAAGAGCGAGTCATAGCCGATCGTCGGGCGTCCGAAGGTTTGCGTGTAGTTCTGATACGACTTCGGGTTGGCGCCGCTGGACGCCGCCAGATAATCCTCCACCGTGGCGAAGGTGTACTGCGCGTAAGCCGGATAGGTGTTGTCGTCCAGGACGTAGCGCAGGGAAAACCCGGCCTTCAACGCGTGGGCGCCCCTGCTATGGGCGATGTTGCCCGTCACCTCCGGAGTCTTCTCGCTGAAGCGGTAGCCCAGCGACTCGGGCCCGCCGAAGCTGATCACGCCGGGGATGACGTAAGCCGGTCCGCGCAGGCTGGCCGCGCCACGCGAGTTCTCCAGGGTGCGGGCCGGCGTCTGAAACCGGAACTCCCCGGTGGTCCCCGGGCCGAGCGACGAAATCCATTGCGCAGCCAGAGCCGGCGCCCGGTCTCGCAGCGTGTAGGTCTGTGTCAGCACTTGCAGGGAAGAGGCCGCTCCAGAGTACGGGGCGTCGTCGGCGTAGCCGGTGTATCGAATGAACGCGCGGTTGCGGTCGTTCCATTGCCAGTCGGCACGGCCCATGATGAACCGGTTCGACTGCGCGTGCGGGATCGGATTCGCATAAGAAGAGGGAAGACCCAGTTCTGACAGAACCGCCGGGTCCACGGTCAACGGCTGGGGCAGCTCTTGTTTTACCCACTCATAGCCCGCGAAAACGAAAAGCCGGTCGCGGATGATGGGGAATCCGGCGTTTCCGTAGGGATTGTTCATGTTGGCGTCGGGCACATCCTCGGAGTCCCGCAACAACCACGAGCGGGAGGCGAAGTCGGTGCGGCGCATCAGGTAGGCGAGTTCAGCGTGCAAATCGTTCGATCCGGAGCGCGTGATAGCGTTGTAAACGGTTCCGGCCGTGTTGCCAAACTCCGCCGGGAATCCGCCCCCCGACTGTTGCACCTCCTCCACCCAGGTGTTCGAGATGGTCATCAAACGGTTGCCGGACTGGTCGCTCTCCGTGTTGCTGGATCCGTCGAGTTGATAACTGACGCGGTTGGTGAGCCCCGAGGTATTCACCTTTGAGGCCACCCCGAACTGCGGATTGTCGTGGCCGCTCACGCCCGGCTGCAGCAGGACAAAATTCAGGTTATTGCGCGAAACCAAGGGCAGACCCTGAATGGAATTAGCCCCGATGTTAGTCCCGAGATCGGAGCGTGCGCTCTCCAGCACGGGCGCGCCGCGCTCGAGCGCGATGGTCTGTTGGATATTGGCCACCGTAAGTTCGAAATCCGCGGTGACCACCGCGCCCGCCCCCAATTGGATCCCCGCCTTCTCGACTCGCGCGAAGCCCGGCGCCCGCACCTCCAGGCTGTATTCCCCAACCGGCAGCAGCGGAAAGCGGAACAGTCCCAACTCATCGGTAAGTGTCCGGCGCCGCAAGGAAGTGCCTGCGTTCACTACCTCGAGTGCGGCATTGGGCGACGGGAATCCCCGCGCATCGAGAACGACTCCCTGGATCACGCCGTCGACGGCGGAGGATTGGGCCCAGGTCGCTGGTAACCCGCCCAGTGTAAGGCAGGCCGCGAGGGTCAGCAAGAGTCCCTTACGGTCACCGCGCAATCCCGGTAAGTGGACCATTCCAGGCCAGACGCCGTCCACACACCCACTATTCCATGGGAGCGGTGTCAATCCAACCTGCGGCTCAAACCCCACTGCTTGAAACTCATTTGACAAGTTTGGGTTGACGAGGGAGACTCACCGGTCTTATTCTATCTTTAGATATCGATCTAAGGATAGGATATCTTGGTTGGGTCCGTGATCAGGGCGCAGCGTCCGTTGTGAACCCATAGATTTGCTTCGCCGGAACAACCCTGCCTCCGGCGAACTTTTTACGGCCGTCGCCGGAGCCACACCGGTGACGGCCATTTTTAGTTGTGCCTCGTCGCTCCCCCCAATTCGGCGGTTGCAGGCAGCGATTCCGCAACCGATTTCTGTGGGCTGCCAAGACATCTGATTCTATTGTTGTTTTGACTTGAGGCCGACTCCAGTGCACATTCGCATTGTGTTTT
>Ga0315272_10001242_pt1 | contig 12723 bp, 14 predicted proteins | sample C3_middle_MG_FD_203918 | JGI IMG/M metagenome (GOLD analysis project Ga0315272, IMG submission 203918) | Sediment microbial communities from Yellowstone Lake, YNP, Wyoming, USA - C3_middle | ecosystem: Environmental > Aquatic > Freshwater > Lake > Sediment | place: USA: Wyoming | collected...
GCGAGCGATCTCATCTTCCGAGCAGTCGAATCGTAATGGTTTATTTTTCGGCAACCGCTCATTTGAGCGGTTTCTGGTTTCTACCCCAGGCTGTCAGGATGCCAGGATTCCGCGCAGCCGCACCACGCCCTGGTCCAGCGACGGGCCTTTTTGAACGTTTCTCCGCTGCAACCCGATCAACTCGTCCGTGAACGCAATCGCCTCGCGAATCCAGGCGAAGTTGACTCTCGCAGCCAGCTTCGTCAGATCGCCGGCAATGTCCTGGTTCCGGACCGATGTCCTGCCATGCATCAACAGCAGCAGGTCTTCAAGCAGTCCGTAGAGGATTTTGAAGTACAGGTCCAGCTTTTCCGATTTGCTGGCGATCAGGCTTTCGGAGCGTTGCACCCACTGCGCAAACGAACCGCCCGCGGCTGCGTCCAGCAGCGCCAGCAGGGTGGTTCTCCTTTTCTCATAGGTCGGCAGGTCCATCGAACACGCCAGGCCAGGGCAACCGCCGGAGAGCGCCAGCCTCTTCTTCGCATCCGTCAGCCCGCGCGAATTCGAGAAGGAAAGCATCTCCTCGTCCGATAAGGGTGACAGATGAAACTGAACACTGCGCGAACGAATCGTGGGCGGAAGATCGAAGGGATTCTCCGCGGTCATAAAGAGAATCAGGTGCGGAGGCGGCTCCTCCAGAGTCTTCAGCAGGGAGTCGGCGACCTGGTGGCTGGCCCGGTCGAACTGATCGATCAGGAAGACGCGCCAGTGGCCGCGCGAGGGCAGCAATTGCGCCCGGTCGCGGACCAGCCGCATCTGCGGAATACTGATCTGGCGCAGTGGTCCTTCCGGGCAGAAAGTCACGAAGTCGGGATAGCTGCTGAAGAAGAGCGGATCGTCTCCGCGCTTCTCTCCGGTCCACTTTTCGCGGTCCACAATCATCGCCCGGTTCTCTTCCCGGCTGAGATCATCCTGCTCGATCTTCTCGTCTAAGCTGAGTCCGTGGTGGCTGCCGGGGGCGGTCATCTGCGAAGCCGTTTGCGCCGCAGACTCGCCCAGCAGACGCGCGGCAAAGCGCCGCACCAGCGTGGATTTGCCCACGCCTTCCGGCCCGGACAGCAATATCGTTTGCGGAATACGGTGCGTGGAAATCATCCGCTCGAGCGTCGAGGCCGTGCTGGCGTTGCCCCAGAATTTCTCAAACATGGCGGGCCTCCAGCCGTGCGTACGCTTTCTTCACGCGCTCGGCCACCTCATCGAGCGTCCCATTGCCGTCCACGCGGACAAAGCGGGCTGGCTCGCGTCGGGCGAGCACCCGGTAGCCTTGCAGGACCCGCTCGTAAAACAGGCGGCTCTGTTCGTCCATCCTGGTTCCTTCGGCCGACTCCTGCGCATTTCTCGAACGAGCCCGATGCAGGCAGGTCTCCAGTTCGACGTCAATCCACAGGGTCAGGTCGGGCCTCCGCCCGCGGCAGGCGATCCCGTCCAGGTCCGCGACGATTCGTTCGCCCAACTGCCGGCCATGGCCCTGGTAGGCGAACGTGGAGTCGGTCCAGCGGTCGGAAAACACCGTGACGCCCCGCAGCAAAGCGGGCTCCAGCACCTCGTGCACGTTCTGCGCGCGCGCCGCAAAGTACAACAGCATCTCCGCGATTGCGTCCATGTGATCGTGCGCCGGGTCGAGCAGGATGCGCCGTATGGCCTGGCCGATCTCCGTGCCGCCAGGCTCGACCGTCTCGACGACTTCCATGCCGCGCTCGCGCAGATACTCGGCGAGCATCCGCATCTGCGTCGTCTTCCCGCTGCCGTCCACGCCCTCGAACGTGACGAAGTGACCGCGGCGGTCAGTCGTAGACATGGTGCAGCACCTTCTTGAGATCCTCCCACGACTCGCGCTTGGCGTTCTGCGAGTACGGCCTGAGCAGGAACGACGGGTGGTAGGTGGGCATCACCGGGATGTCCCGCCAGTTCTGCCAATTGCCGCGCAACTTAGTGATGCCGTCGCGGGTGCCCAGCAGCGCCTTCGCCGCTGTGCCGCCGAGGACGCAGATCGCCTTGGGCTGAATCGCCAGTAGCTGGCGGAACAGGAACTGGCCGCAAATCTCCATCTCATCCGGCAAAGGAGTACGGTTTTCCGGAGGCCTGCACTTGACGACATTGCAGATGTAAACGTCCGTGCGCCGGATGGCCAGCCCCTCTTTGGCGGCGGTGCCATCGATCATCTGGGTGAGCAGTTGTCCGGCCCGCCCGACGAACGGCAGCCCCGTCGCGTCCTCGTCGGCGCCGGGACCTTCTCCGACGAAAACCAGCTTCGCCTGGGGGTTGCCGGAGCCGAAAACGATCTTGTTGCGTTGTTCGCACAGGCGGCACCGGCGGCAGTCGCCGATCTCGTCGCTGATCTTTTCGAGCGTGTCGCCGGATGGCGCAACGGGCAGGAGTGAAGGCGTCATGATGGCTGCCGGGCGCGGCGGCGCGGGCTGGACGGGTACGGAAGCCATACGGGCCGGAGGCGGCGTGCGGTCCGTTGGCGCTGCGCTGCGCGGGGCGGTGCTCACGGGCCCGCTGACCTGACTCGCGGCCGGAAGAGCGCTCGCGGGGATGTTCAACTGGCGAATACCCAGGTCCCGATAGAATTCGAGGTGGCGCTTGAGGGATTCTCGATCCATGCTGAGGCTTCCCGGCGGTGCTAGTTCGTGGCTTTGTGCAGCGCCAGCCGCAGGATCAGGGCCTGATCCAGAACCTGATCGGCAATCATGCGTTTCGGCGCCTTCGCCAGGTTCAGGATCTCGCCGGTTCGTTGCACCAGCGCCACTTCGTTCTCTTCCGACTCGAAGCCCACGCCGTCCTGGGAAACGAGGTTGGCTACCACCATATCGCAATGCTTCGATTCGAGTTTGCGGCGTGCTTCCGGAATCAGGTTCTCGGTCTCGGCGGCAAACCCGATCAGGAGCTGGTCTTTTTTGCGCCGGCCGATTTCCGCCAGAATGTCCGGGGTCGGGTCCAGCTCGAACGAGAGCCGCATCGGGGTCTTCTTGACCTTTTGCTTGGGTACGTTCGCCACGTAGTAGTCGGCTACGGCTGCGGCTTTGATGACGATGGTCGCCTCGTCCAAGCGGCTCATGACGGCGTGGTGCATCTCCAGTGCGGTCTGCACCTGAATCACTTCCACGCCTTCGGGGGCGCTCAGATGCACGGGGCCGCTCACCAGAATCACGTGCGCACCGCGCGCTGCCGCCGCTTCGGCCAGCGCGTAGCCCATCTTGCCGCTCGACCGGTTTGAAATGAACCGCACCGGATCCATCGGCTCGCGCGTCGGGCCAGCCGTGATCAGAACGGTTTCGCCGTCGAAATCGTGACGCTGGTGCAGGATTCTGGCGGCCACGGCCGCGATCCGCTCCGGATCGGGCATGCGTCCCGGACCCACCGTGCCACAGGCCAGACGGCCCTCGTCGGGATCCATAATGTGGTGCCCGCGCTCGCGCAGAATCTCCACGTTGCGCACCGTCGCCGGGTGCTCCCACATGGCGGTGTTCATCGCCGGGCAAAGCAGGACGGGCCCCTGGAAGGCCAGGTAGAGAGTGGTCAGGAAGTCGTTGGCTATGCCTTGAGCGAAGCGCGCCAGCAGGTCCGCCGTCGCCGGAGCGACCACCAGCAGGCGATTATCCTGAGCGACGCGGATATGCTCCACGGAGCTGGACAGCACCTCATCGGAGCTGCCGCTCGCGAACATTGCGGTGATCACCTTGCGTCCGGTGAGCGCCGCGAATGTCAGCGGCTGGATGAATTCCCTGGCGGCCGCCGTCATGACAGTCTGCACTTCGCAGCCCTGTTCCATCAAGGCCCGCGCAAGCTCCGCCGACTTGTACGCGGCAATCCCGCCACCGACTCCGAGAATTACAGGAAGGCCGGGCATTTCAGTGCGGGGATATGGCTCAGAGTTGCTCTTCCGCGGGTTGTTCCGTCACAGGCGAACCGGGATCGTACCAGCTCACCAGACCGCGCCGTACTTCCTCCATCGCTGCCACAGTCGGCTTCTTGGAGGTGCTGGGCAGGAACGACCGGGCGCCGCTCTGCAACTGCCGTGCGCGTTTGGCCGCGACGATGATGAAACGGTATGCGCTCAATTCCGGATCGTCCGGAATTGCGTAAACAGGACTGCGATTCGTCCGTTCGGCCATATTGCTCTCCTTCAGACTTCTTTCCCTGCAAATGACGCCAGAATCTGCTCCACACGCTCGGTCACCGCGGGGTTGGCCCGGCGGAGCGATTCCACGCTTGGGCTGTTCTGCCCACTGCGCTCCATTTTCACGATCTCCTGGAGCCGTTCGCTCGCCTGATCGACATCGTCATTGACCAGAACGTAGTCATACCGGCGATAGTCCAGAATCTCCCGGTTAGCGCCGGCAAGCCGGCGTTGAATCACTTCCTCGGAGTCTTCCGAGCGGGCACGTAAACGTTTTGCCAGTTCGTCTCTGGACGGAGCCAGGATAAAGATACTGACGGCGTCCGGGATTTTCTCCTTCAATTGTCGCGCACCCTGAACATCGATGTCGAGAACTACGTCCTTGCCCTCGGTCCTGCCCCGATCCAGGATCTCCCTGTGCGTTCCGTAGTAGTTGCCGAAGACCTCGGCGTGCTCCAGAAACTCTCCGTTGGCGATCCGCGCCTCGAATTCCGCGCGGCCGATGAAGTGGTACTGCTGGCCGTTCACCTCAGCTCCCCGAGCCTCTCGCGTGGTGTAGGAGACGGAAAAAATTAGATTCTTGTCGCGCGCCATTAACCGGTTGACCAGCGTGGACTTACCGGAGCCGGAGGGCGCGGAAATGATGAAAACGCGACTCATTCGAGGTTCAATGCCTGCTCGCGGATGCGTTCGATATTCGTCTTAAGCTCCAGCCCCAGAGTCGTGATCTTCATGCCCGGTTCACCGGCGCCCGAGGTCTTGGACAGAGTGGTATTCGTTTCGCGGTTCATCTCCTGCAGCAAAAAGTCCAGCTTCTTGCCGAGTTCGCCGCCACTGTTGAGCAACTGATCCAGTTCGCGCACATGCGCGTTCAGCCGGTCCACTTCCTCGGTCACGTCGCTACGGTCGGCGAGGTAGGCGACTTCTTGCGCCAGACGCTGCGGATCCAGAGGCATCCCATTGAAAAGCTTGGAGATACGGTCGCCGAGACGGGCTTTGATCGTCTCGTTGACCTCGTTTCGCAGCGCTTCGATCGCCTCGGCGTTCTGCCGGATCAGTTCGTTGTGGACACGCATGGCCGCGGCCGTTTCCGCGCCTTCGCGGGTCCGGAAGCGGTTCAAGGCCTCCAGAGCGTCCTCCGCCGCCTTGATCGCTTCGGCTTCAATCTCCGCCGGCAGGGCCGCGGCCTCGCTCTGCGCCAGCATGCCCGGAATTCGCAGGGCGCGGTTCGGATCGGGATCGGCGAGCACGCCGCTGATGTCCGAGGCCTGCTTCAAGGCGCGCAGGTAGGCGTCGAAGAGAGCTCGGTTCAGCGCCGGCCCGGCCATGTTCTCCGACGGCCGGAAGGAGAGTCTGAGTTCGACGTGACCGCGCGAAATACTTTTCCGCACCACCTGCCGCAGGGCCGGATCGATGCTCTCAAATTCCATGGGCAAGTAGGTATGGAGGTCGAGCGCCCTGTGGTTGACGCTCTTCACCGTCGCCGTAATCTCACCCCAGGCGCCTTGCCGCCGTACCTGGGCGTAACCTGTCATACTGCGCACGCTCATGTATTAGTGCTCCAAGTCAACATACTGCAAACGATAGAGCCGCTCATAGATCCCGCTCTTCGCGAGCAGTTCTTCGTGGGTTCCCGTCTCCACAATCTGTCCGCCGTCCAGGACCACGATGCGGTCGGCGCGCCGGATGGTCGAAAGCCGGTGCGCGATCACGATCACCGTGCGGTTGGTCATCAGGTTGGCCAGCGCGCGCTGCACCAGCAACTCGCTCTCCGTGTCCAACTGCGAAGTGGCTTCGTCCAGGATCAGGATGGGCGCGTTCTTGAGCAGCGCCCGCGCGATCGAGAGGCGCTGGCGCTGACCGCCGCTCAGCATGGTCCCTCGCTCGCCCACCCGCGTGTCATAGCCCTGCGGCAACGCGTCGATGAACTCATCGGCCAGGGCGTTTCGCGCGGCCTCCCGGATGTCTTTATCGCTCGCCTCCGGCCGTCCATAGCGGATGTTATTCGCCACCGTATCGTCGAACAGAAACGTCTCCTGCCCGACCAGTGCGCAGAGTTTCCGCAGCGAGCCCAACGAGGCTTCTCGCACGTCGACGCCGTCCAGTTTGACGCTGCCGCGTTCCACGTCGTAAAAGCGCGGGACCAGGTTCGCCAGCGTGGTCTTTCCCGCGCCGCTCGATCCGACCAACGCCACAACCTCGCCGTGGTTCACTTCGAGCGAAACGCCTTGCAGCGAATAGGTCTCCGCGTTTGGATAGCGGAACCACACGGACTCGAATTGGATGGACTTCTTCAAGCCCTTCAGCCGTTTTGCGCCCCTCACTTCGGAGATCATCTGCTGACGATCGGCGTATTCGAAGACGCGCTGCGCCGCGCCGATCGCCTGCTGGAAGATGTTCGTGATGCCGGTTAGCCGCTTTACCGGCTCGTAGAGCAGCAGCAGTGCCATGATGAACGCCGTGAAGTCACCCGCGGTCATGTGCTCCGACTTAACCATTGTCCGCGCGTACGTCAACAGGCCCACGATAGTCAGTGCGCCGAAGAATTCAATGATCGGCGAGGGAAGCGCCTGCTGGGCGATGTAACGCAGGTTGTTTCGTTTGAACCTGTGAGACGCCCGCCGGAAGCGCTCGCTTTCGTATTCCTCCGCGCCGAATCCCTTCACCACCGCGTGTCCGCTGAATGCTTCCTGCAGGATCTGATTGAGTTCGGCCGCGTTGTCCTGCGCCGAACGCGTCGTTCTGCGGATGCGCTTGCCAAGCCGGGCGGTAGGCAACAGGACAAAGGGCAGTACGGTGATCGCCACCAAGGCGAGGCGCAGGTCACGGCTGAACAGAACGCACAACATCGCGATTGCGGTGAATGACTGCCGGAAAAAGTCGGCGAGCATTTGCGACACGGCGAGCTGGATCTTGTCGATATCGCTCATGATGGACGACATCAACATGCCCGTCGAGTGCTGCTGGAAGAACTCATGTTCCTCACGCACGACCTTCTCGAAGGTCTTCTGGCGCAGATCGGTGACGGCGGAGAAGCCGACGAAACTGATCAGGTAGTTGCCACAATAATCGGTCAGACCTTTGATGAGAAAGATCAGCAGGATGGCCGCCGCGACCAGCGACCAGACATTATGCAGCGGGAAGGGAATCACCTGGTCGAGGTAAATGATGTGGGTGGTGAATGGCACCCGTACCAGTTCGGCACGCGTATCCAGAGCGCGAGGCACGAGCACCTGGTCGATGACGGGCTTCATCAGCAAGGGGAGCGCCCCGTTCATCGCGCCGGCGATCATCATCAGGAAGACCGAGAGAGCCAGCACCGGCGAGTAGCGTTTGGCGTAGCCGAGCAGCCGGAAGAGTTCCTTCATGAGCGTGCCCTCAGTCTATCGACTGCGTCGCTCACGCGTTCGAATGGCACTTCGCCGAGCCCGGACGGCTCAACGATCACCTCGGAGTCCGTGCGCCAGGGCGCCCAGACCTGCGGGTCGGAAGAGCCGTAGAGCACGACGGAGGGCACGCCGAAGGCAGCCGCCATGTGCGCCGGACCGCTGTCGTTGCCCGCGAACAGGCTGGCTGCTGAGAGCAGCGATTTCACCTCTCCCAATGGCGCTCCGCGTAAGCACTCGAAGCCCGCAAAGGGTGAAAAATCGTCGTCGTTACCGCCAACAATCACCGCTTCCAGACTATGTCTCTCTTTCAAGTAATGCGCCAGCGCGACAAAACGCCCGACCGGCCAGGCTTTCGACGGTGCGGAGGCAAACGGATGCAGCACCCCGCAATTGATCCACCGTGCGACTTTCTGAGCATACAACCGGGCGCGCGGGACTTCGGTCTTTGGGACGCCCAGCCAGAACATCGCCGACGCCAGGTGCTCGGCCGTGTGCACCTTTCGGTCTTCCCCCAGGATCTGCTGTGCGCTGGGAATCCGAAGGTTATATAACCGCTGAAAACGGAAGTGGCCGAACCCGGCGCGCCACGGCGCCAGCGAGGCCGCCGTCAGCGCCGCGCTGCGCGTCCCGCCGTGAAAATTCAGGGTCAACGCGGGCCGCCACGCCATGGCGCTACCGGCGCGGGGAGCCAGGATGGTCTCAATCTCCGGATTTCCGGCGAACACGGCGGCGAATCGTTCTTCCACCATGACGGCAAGGCGCAGGTCCGGGCGCGCGAGTTTCAGCAAGTGCAGCGCAGGGGTGGTCAGGACGCAGTCGCCGAGCGACCGCAAACGGATGATGAGCAGGCGGGACGATGACGGCAGCGTATGGAGCACCGCCCGCATTGCCGTCCGCTTCAGTCCTCGATCCGCGCCTCATCCACCAGCATGACGGGGATGTCGTCGCGGACCGGATAGACCCGATGGCACTTGGGGCATTTCAGCCCGCTGTGGTCCTCAGTCAATTGGACTGGCTCTTTGCAGACCGGGCAGACGAGGATTTCAAGCAGGTCCTGACTCAGTGCCATACGCCACCTTCCGGAAACTCACAGTTTACCAGACGTTTTCAGGCCTTCATCTCCGCACGGGCCGTCTTTACGACTTCCAGGAAGCGCTTGGCGCGTTCGGTGAAAATCGGGTAGTTGCCCTCTTTGATGGTCTTGGCGTCCACCAGTTCTCCGCCCACGGCCACGGCGCACGAGCCCGCCTTCAGAAAATCGCCCGCCGTGGTCAGGCTGACGCCGCCGGTCGGAATCATCTCGATCTGCGGGAAGGGTCCCTTCAGCGCTTTGATGTACTTCGGACCGCCCACGTTATCGCACGGGAAGATCTTCACGATGTCCGCGCCCGCTTCCCACGCCGCCAGAACTTCGGTCGGCGTCAGAGCGCCCGGGATGATCGGCTTCGAGTAACGGTGCGCCATCTCGATCGTCTTGAAATTCAACGCCGGCGTCACGAAGAACTGTGCCCCGGCCAGCATGCACGCGCGGCAGGTTTCCGGGTCGAGCACGGTCCCCGCGCCCAGCAGCATCCGGTCTCCGAAATGGTCGGCCAGCTTCTCGAGCGCGCGTAATGCGCCCGGCACCGTCATGGTGATCTCCGCGGTCAGGACGCCGCCTTCGTAGATCGCTTCGATGGCTTTGAACGCGCTATCGGCCGAGGCGGTGCGGACGACGGGCACCAGGCCGATTTCGCGAATTGTGGACAGGATCGTCTGTTTCGTCATACTGCGACGATCCTATCACGCGTGAGCGGGCGGGAGAGCTACGTCGCCAGCAGCAATTTGCCGGTCGTCCTGCGGCCTTCCAGGTCCTCCTGCGCGCGTCCGGCTTCGCTCAACGGATAGACCGCGTGTATGTGCAGCTCGATCTGCCCGTCCAGCAACCAGTGGAAGACGTCCGTGGCGCGCCACAGCAACTCTCCACGCGTGGCCGCGTAGTTGGCGAGGGTGGGGCGCGTCAGGAACAGAGACCCCTTTTGGCTCAGCACGAGCGGCGAGACCGGGTCCACGGGTCCGCTCGCATTGCCGAAGCTCACCATCATGCCGCGCGGCTTCAGGGAATTAAGGCTCTTGTCCCATGTGAGCTTTCCGACCGAGTCGTAGACGACCTCGACGCCTTTGCCGCCGGTCAGGCGTTTCACTTCCGCTTCGAAATCCTGCTCCGTGTAGTTGATGACTTCGTCGCATCCGGCCTCGCGGGCCATTTCGGCCTTCGCGGCCGTCGACGTGGTCCCGATCACGTTCGCCCCCCTCAGCTTGGCCGCGGCAACGATCCATTGGCCCGCGCCGCCTGCGGCGGCATGCACCAGCACCGTCTCTCCCGCCTTCAGGGGATAGGTGGAATGCGTGAGGTAGTGCGCCGTCATGCCCTGCAGCATCGAGCCGGCGGCAACGTCGAAGTCGAGCCCTTCCGGGATCTTGACCAGTTGCCACGCGGGAACGACGGCATATTCCGCGTAGGAGCCCCGCGCCATGGCGTAGGCCACCCGGTCGCCCGGCGTCACTTCGGTTACGCCCGCGCCCACCTTCTCCACGACGCCTGAGCCTTCCATGCCGAGCACGATCGGCGGAGGGGCCTTGTACAGGCCCGTGCGGAAGTAGATATCGATGAAGTTGACCCCCGAGAAGTGGAGCTTGACGAGAGCCTGCCCCGGCCCCGGCTCGGGCACGGGCAGCTCTTCGTAGCGCAGCTTGTCGACGCCGCCCGGTTCCGTTACGAATATGGCTTTCATGCCGATCTCAACCACCTCCTGAAGTGGACTTGCGCAGCGTATAGCAGCAGGAATGTGAACGTGAAGGGCAGCAGCAGGGCCTGCCCGAGATGGGAGAGCGCATCCCCGCCGCCCAATCCGGCTCGCGCCATGAGGAATCGGACGAGGATTCGCCAGTGCCCGCGGTCAACCCAGAAATAGTCCGAGTTTTCGTTGACCAGAAACAGCTTGGAAGGGACGCTCCACGCCGTCAGCCACTTCCACGCGGTCATGATCGGATCGCCGGTGCACAGCAATCCGCAGATGTCCGGTCGCCGGCCCTTCAACTCGCGAAACAGCCGCCGCCGCGCCGCCGCGCCGCGATATTCCTGTACATGGAAAATCCGGCCGCTCCGCGCGTCGAAGCCGTCGGGGACGCCGGCGTGGCAGGTCAGGATGTCGAGCTGTTCGAGCTCCGGGTAGTTCCTGTCGAGCGCTGGCAGCAGCCGTTCCAGCACGTGCCGGGGACCGCTTTCGACCACCAGAACGCGGGAGGTCGGCGGATGCCTGCGTGTGAGAACGTAACGCACTGTTTATATTGTGGCGCAGCCTCTTGACGGAGTGCTCGCCTCCGGATCCGCCGCCCGGCTGAAGAGCGGGAGGAACTCTCCTGACCGTCTCCGCCTGAAGGGCCATCACACCCGGTAGCAGCCGAGCACTCGCAGCATGTCCGCGAGTTCCTGTAGGTGCGACAATGCGCGCTGAACACGTTCCTCTTCTGTATTACCCAGAAAATCGACGTAGAACAGATATTCCCAGGGCCGGCCGCGCAGCGGGCGCGATTCGATCTTGATCATGCTCAGCTCGCGCAGCGCGAATGCGCTGAGCGCCTTGAAAAGCGTTCCCGGTTGGTTGCGGATGGTGAAGACGAGCGAGGTCTTCCAGCCCTTCTTGCCCTGCTCGTTCAGGACCAGCGCCTTCTGATTGGGACGTCGCAGCAGGAAGAAGCGAGTGAAGTTCTGCCGGTCGTCCTCGATCGACCGCTTCAGGATCTTCGCGCCGTAAATCTCGGCCGACACCGCGCTCGAAATCGCGGCCGCGTCCCGTAGACCCTCGGCCATCACCATCTTCACGCTGCCGGCCGTGTCGTAGAAAGGCTCCCGCTCCACCTGCGGGTTGGCCTTGAAGAAGTCGACACACTGGTTCAAGGCGACCGGGTGTGAGAAGACGCGCTTCACGTCTTTGAACCGGACGCCTGGAGCGGCAATCAGGTTGTGCACGATGCGCACGTTCGTCTCGGCCACAATGCGAAAGTCGAACTGCAGCAGATGGTCGTAGTTCTCGTGCACCGAGCCGTGTAGCGTGTTCTCGATGGGGATCACCGCGGCGTCGGCCTCGCCGTCACGCAACGCCGCGAAGACGTCCTCAAAGCGCTGGCGGGGCTCCACGGCGACGTCCGGGCCGAGCAGGTCCATCGCCGCCTTGTGGCTGAAGGCTCCCGGTTCGCCCTGAAACGATGCGCGCAGGGCGGATTGCTTCTTTCTAGTGGCCATAGTTCAGTTTGCTCCATCCCCGGCTTTGGCGATTCGAACCGAAGTGGCTAAAGACTCCGGTAATCCCGTCCAGAGTAACTGATCGGCTCAGCGGCTGGTATCGTTCAGGCTCCAGTCCCAGTCAGCGTATTTCAGCTTCCAACTCCTGGAAACGAACTGTGCGCCGTCGTCCCGGTATTTCGCAATGAACGTCAGGCGCTGGGCCTTGTCACCGCCGAAGTCTCCTCCGAACCAGTCAAATATGCTGGACAGGGTAATAACGCCGTGCGCCGGATCGACGTCTACGTTGCGTTTCTGATTCAGGAATCGCCGGGCGGCATCGTTCAGCAGCGTGTCGACATTCTTCGCCGTGAAGGCGGTCCGGCCGAGCCAGGGGCAGCCGCGCGATGCGCAGACGATGGCGAAGTGGATGCGTGGATCGTGAAAGCCCTCGCGCAGTTTGGCCGTTTCGATCGCGTCCAGCGTGGTCGCGCGTCCGCCGGCGCGCACGCTCATCAGCTTGAAGAAAATACCGCGGCCCAGCAGCGTGGAGAGGCGCTTGCGCCGTTCCGGATACCCGTCGATCACAGCGTCCATAACCAGCGCATTGTAGGCGTTGATCCAATAAGCCAAGCGGTCCTCGCGGGCCGGAAAGAGCGCGGGATGAGAGTCCGGACTCACGGCGCCTATCTGTGCGACGAACTTCTTCAGCGCGCCCGGGTTGTTCTTCAAAGCGGCATAACGGACGCTGCCGTCCCCGGTCACGTAGTTCGCAAGGACATCCTGCCAGAGGCGCGAATCGGGCGGCGTTTCCGCCGGCGATTGCCACGCGCCCGCGCTCAGGACAACCAGTAGTGCGAGTGAGCCGAGGCGCACAGCTTCTTCAGAATCTCCTTGGCCTCTTCCAG
>Ga0315272_10001243_pt1 | contig 12722 bp, 12 predicted proteins | sample C3_middle_MG_FD_203918 | JGI IMG/M metagenome (GOLD analysis project Ga0315272, IMG submission 203918) | Sediment microbial communities from Yellowstone Lake, YNP, Wyoming, USA - C3_middle | ecosystem: Environmental > Aquatic > Freshwater > Lake > Sediment | place: USA: Wyoming | collected...
GCCGAGTATGCGCAGCACGATCTCGCGGTCGGAGAACGAAGTGTAGTTATACGGGATTTCGCGAAGTCTTGCGGTCATGGGGATTCTCTAGCTCAACAAGTCGCGCATTTTACCTGAATGCGGGGCACCTCTCGACCATGATGATGCAACAAGCCACTAGAGCAGGCTATCAAAGAACAATTACCTAATCGCTGGTTATGATTCAGATATGGCTAAAATGCCTACATATGAACCACCCATCCGGCAATACAAATGTGCGGGTCTTTTTTGCCCTGTGGCCTGCCGACGCAGAGCGCGATCAGCTTGTCGCCTGGCAGAAACCGTTGCATCACCTGTGCGGCGGGCGAACCATGCGCGGTGAGACGCTACATACCACGCTGGTGTTTATCGGCGATATCGAACAGTCCAGGCTAGAAGCGTTGCAATTGGCGGCGAAGGAGGCGAGCGGGAAAGCCTTCGAGCTATGCTTTGATGTGGCCCACTACTGGGGTCACAATCACATCGTGTATGCCGCTCCCGGGGAAGTGCCGAAACAGCTGGTTCAACTGGCAGTTACGCTGGAGCAGCGTTTGGCAGGGCATCATTTCAGTTTCGAACGGCGTGAATATAAGCCGCACGTCACGCTGTTGCGCAACGCAAAGTGGACTGATGCACTGTTGCCGGGGATGCCTCCGGTGCGCTGGCAGATAAAGGACTTTGTGCTGGTGCAGTCGATGCTTCAAGACGGCATGACGAGATATCAGGTGCTGGCGAAGTTTCCGCTGAGGGTGGGGTAAAATCAGTGCATCCATTCAATAAGCAAAACACACATGCAGACCGAATTCAAACCACTTACCCATTATGAGCGCATCGGAGGCGAGCAGAAAGTTCGCACGCTGGTGCAGCGCTTCTATCAATTGATGGATGAGCTGCCGGAGGCCTATGGCATCCGCAAGCTGCACGCGGAAGACTTGCAGGGCGCGACAGAAAAACTGTATAAGTTCCTGACCGGCTGGATGGGTGGGCCGCAGTTATATGTAGAGCAATACGGTCATCCCATGCTGCGTCGCCGCCATCTGCCGTTCACCATTGGCAACGCTGAGCGCGACCAGTGGATGTTGTGCATGAATCAGGCATTGAGCGAAGTCGTGGAAGATAAGGCTTTGCGCCAGGAACTATCCGACGCATTTGCCAAGGTCGCGGATCACATGCGTAATCGGGAAGGGAATCCTAGTGTTTCATGAATACACATAAGCACATGTGGGAGCGGCTTCAGCCGCGATAGACTAGAACGAAAAAGTGGAACAATTATCGCGGCTGAAGCCGCTCCCACAGCAGGGTTAACTTTAACTCGCCGTCAGGATGATCTTCCCCATCACGCCCCCTTGCTCGATCATGCGATGCGCCTGTTGCGCTTCGGCGAGCGGCAGCGCGAACGAGACTAGTACGCCGAGTTTACCGTCTTCAATGAGCCGCGCGCATTGTTCGAGTATCTTGCGCTGGCGGATGCGTTCATCGTGTTGTTTCATCACTTGCGGCGTGAGCATCAGCTCGTAACAGATCGACAGGTTGCGCTTGCGTACAAGCTGCACGTCCTCAAGTGACATCGGGGTAGCGAGCAGTGTGATCACCTTTCCGCCGATACGCGCCGCATTCATTGAGCGCAAAAAAGTTTCGCCACCCACCGTGTCGAACACCACGTCTACACCTTTGCCGTTGGTCCAGGCTAGCGCTTCCTGCACGAAATCCTGTTCCTTGTAGGGTATGGTTTTTTCAGCATCGAGCCCCTGCACCAGCATGTCCTTTTTGTCGTCACCGACCGTGGCGGCAATATGTGCGCCGAGGTGATGGGCGAGCTGCACCGCGATGTGTCCCACGCCGCCGGCAGCGCCATGGATCAGGATGGTTTGCCCGGCTTGCAGGTTGACGCGCTCGACCAGCGCTTCCCACGCCGTGATCAACACCAGCGGCAGCGCGGCGCTGTCCTGCAAGCTGAGGTTGGCCGGGATCGCCGCGCAATATTCCTCGTGCACGGTCGTGTATTCGGCATAGCAGCCCGGCTCGTCGCCCTGATTTCCGCCCAGTCCGCCGTTGTTGAAATACACCGGATCGCCGACCTTGAAACGCGTCACCGCGTTGCCCGCTGCCTCGACGATTCCGGCGCCATCACAGCCGAGTATCGCGGGCAAGCTGTTCGGGTAATAAGCCGGCTTGGCACGCAGCTTGGTGTCCAGCGGATTCACCCCTGCGGCGGCGAGCTTGACGCGCAGATGATGCGGCGAGGGTAGCGCGGGAATTTCAATATCGCGCAGGGCCAATACTTCGGCGCTGCCTGCGGCGGTCATCAGAATGGCTTTCATCGATCGATCTCCGGGTTCGTCATTCCAGCGAGTGCGGAAATGACGGTGAGCGGTATGTTAAACTTGCAGCATAAATTTAGCGAGGCAAGTCTATGTCTGGAAACACACTCGGCACTTTGTTCACGGTGACTTCGTTCGGCGAATCTCACGGCGCGGCGATCGGCTGCGTGGTGGATGGCTGCCCGCCTGGCATGGAGTTGTCTGCGGCAGACCTCCAGCATGATCTGGACAGGCGCAAGCCCGGCACCTCGCGCCATGTAACGCAGCGGCGCGAATCGGACACCGTGGAGATCCTCTCCGGGGTGTTCGAGGGCAAGACCACCGGCACGCCCATCGCGCTGCTGATCCGCAACGAAGACCAGCGCAGCAAGGACTACGGCGCCATCGCCGAAACGTTCCGTCCCGGCCACGCCGACTATACCTACTGGCAGAAATACGGCATCCGCGACCATCGCGGCGGCGGGCGCGCCTCCGCGCGCGAGACAGCGGCGCGTGTGGCTGCGGGAGCCATCGCCAAGAAATGGCTGAAGGAACGCTATGGCGTGGTGATACGAGGCCATCTGACGCAGATCGGCGAGATCACCATACCGTTCAAAAGCTGGGACGAGGTGGACAACAACCCGTTCTTCGCCGCCGATGCCAGCGTGGTTAAACCACTGGAAGACTACATGGACGCACTGCGCAAATCAGGCGACTCCATCGGCGCGAGACTCACCGTGGTGGCAGAGAATGTCCCGGTCGGCTGGGGCGAGCCGGTGTTCGACAGGCTGGATGCCGAGATCGCTTATGCGCTGATGAACATCAACGCGGTGAAGGGCGTCGAGATCGGTGCGGGCTTTAACTGCGTGACACAGAGGGGGACTGAACACGGCGACGAACTTACGCCGCAAGGCTTCTTGTCCAACCACTCGGGCGGCATACTCGGCGGTATCTCCACCGGGCAGAATATCGTCGCGCATATCGCGATCAAGCCCACCTCCAGCATCCGCCTGCCGCGCCGCTCGATCAACAAGGCGGGCGAGCCGGTAATCGTGTCCACCGAAGGCCGCCACGACCCCTGCGTCGGTATCCGCGCCACGCCGATCGCGGAGGCGATGCTGGCGTTGGTGTTGATCGATCATGCATTGCGTAATCGGGGGCAGAATGCGGATGTGATTTGTGCTACGCCAAAATTACGTTAGGCTGCTCATGCACGAGTATATTGTTATCCGCGATGCAATCAAAACCCTTGGCGCATCAGTTGTCGAAGAGCACTTACACCCAGAATCCTTCGGCAGTGCCTATTGCATTTTCGAAGGCAGCGATGGACTACGTTTTCGCCTTGTATGGGATGGAAAGGAAGGCTATGGGTTCTTGCAATCACTTAAGCAAAACAACACTTGGCAAGATGCAGGGCCGTTTGTGTCAGGGGTCTCAAATCCCCTGTCCCCTAAGTTCGTTGCACTCTTGGCAGTTGCTGAAACATTCGTTCGAGGTCATGCCGCAATCTAACCCGGCGGTCGAGCAAGCGTAGGATGGGTTAATCGTAGCAAGCGTAGGATGGGTTGAGCGTAGCGATACCCATCGCTGTTGAGATTGTTTCAAAATCAAAACCGCCGGGGGTTGCCCGGCAGCAAGTCACTTTTCTTGTCTTGCCAAGAAAAGTAACCAAAAGAAATCGCCCCCGGTTTACCGCCCCTGCGGGGTGCCCTGCGTTGCTCGACTGGTCAGGCGGCTGCGGAACTCGCGCTACGCGCTCAGACAGTCCTCGCCGACACCCCCTGACCAGTCTGCGCTACTCGGCGGCGCTCAGGGGAGGAAAGAAAAACGGTTTTGTGTGCGCTGCGCGCACGGCTTTTGTTGTTGTAGTTGTCGGGCTCTGCCCGACATGGTGGGCATAGCCCACCTGATTTTCGGTTTTGACTTTTGCTTCTTAACCCATGTGCACCGCCTCGATCAGGCGCAAGGAAGCGGAGGTTTAGGCGAGCACTGTTCGAGTCCCGCAGTGGGGCGCGGGGTGTGCGCCCCGCCAGGTCGAGTTGCGCAGCCCCGCTTGCTTGCGGCTGATCGAGGGAACCGCGCAGCGGCGGCAAACCGGGGTCGCCTTCTTTTTGGTTACTTTTTCTTTGGCGAAGCAAGAAAAAGTGACTAGCTGCCGGGCTACCCCCGGCGAAGTTGAAGTTGATTTTGTTTGTGTTGGGCACGCTACGCTTTGCCCAGCCTACGAATTCCGAACTGCGAATTAAACGGAGGACGCAACATGCAAACCACAATAGAAATACTTGGCAAAAAAGTCCTGGTGGAATGGAGCGCATCCGCCGACAAAAAACTGCAAGACCTCGCCGAGCCATTGCTTGTCGAGATGGAGTTGTATTTCAGTTGCCTGATCAGAAAAGCGGTGAGGTTCGGGCAAAATGCCCAGGCAAGTAGTTTTTGCTTGGCCGCCCCTAAATTGAAGATCGGTTTTCGTCCGGTGATGAGCACGGTTTGCCGTGTCAGCGACCATGAAGGCGCGGGTCCCTTAGAAGATTTCCCCATCGTCAAACCTGAGGCCTTTGTTCCGAAACGACTCACGATCGACTATAGCGGGGGTAAATGGATCGGCGAGTTTTTTCTGCAGAAGAATCAACCTGCTTAACGTTACGTATTATGCCCTGCCGCTTTTTTCCGTCTCCCGATGTGTGTCTCGCCACGTTGTTTGGCTAATTCGACTTGTTTTTGTCGCTCCAGCGCGGTGAGGCGTTTTTCGGGCGTAAGGTTGTCGTAGCAATTCGGACATGAAACACCCGCCTGATATTTTGGGGAGGCTTTATCTTCCGCTGTGATCGGGCGCGAGCAGCCGTAGCAAAGTTCGTAGTGTCCCGGCGCCAGTCCTTGTCCCACTGCGACGCGCTGGTCGAACACGAAGCATTCTCCCTGCCACAGACTCTGTTCTGCGGGAACGTTTTCCAGATATTTCAGTATTCCGCCTTGCAGGTGATAGACCTCGGAAAATCCCTGTTTCAGCATATAGGCCGAGGCCTTTTCGCAGCGTATGCCGCCGGTGCAGAACATCGCGACGCGTGGTTTCTGCTTAGGATCGATGTGTTCTTTAACGTATGCGGGAAAATCGCGGAAGGTGGTGATACGCGGATCGAGTGCGCCTTTGAACGTGCCCACTTCCACCTCGTAGTCGTTGCGCGTGTCCACCAGCAATACGTCGGGATCACTGATCAGCGCGTTCCAGTCTTCCGGCTTGACGTACTGACCCGCTTGTTCAGTGGGATCGATTCCGGGCACACCCATGGTCACGATCTCCTTTTTCAGCTTGACCTTCATGCGGTAAAACGGTGGGTGGTCAGCGGAGGATTCCTTGTGTTCCAAATCTGCCAGGCGAGGGTCGCTGCGCAAATACGCCAAGATATTATCGATGCTGGAACGCGTGCCGGCGATCGTGCCGTTGATGCCTTCCTCCGCGAGGATCAGTGTCCCGGTTATGCCCAGCGCATCACACTGCGCCAGCAAGGGTTCACGCAACGCCGTAGAGTCTTTGATCTTTACAAATTTATATACCGCAGCAACTACTAGAGCAGTCATCCCGATTATTCCCTTACTTGATCTGTCGATACAGCCGGTAGCGCTCGATCTTGTCGCCCTTGCGGCTGCCTTCCCAGATTTTTTTCCAGCGCGCTTCGTCGAGCAGCGGCTTGGATAAAGTGTCGCCTTGGATCAAGCGAAAATCACAACGCAGCTTTGGGTCATGTCGCGTGATGATATTGCCGAAATAATGCAGCATGGCGCGCTGGCCCTCGCCGAGATGCTCGCTTGCGACACAATCATATTGCTTCGGCAGGGCTTGTTTCAGTGAGGTCACCATGTTGCGATAACTCTTGCCGGTGTCCAGCCAGGGCAGCCACAACGTCATCGCAAGTATCCAGATCAGCGTAACGCCGGATGCCCAATTGGTTACCGAGCGGCGCATCGAGCGCCCGACGCGCCAAACCAGCACGACCCATACCACAGTGGCGATGATGGCGATAATGAACGGGGTGGTATGCAATTCCGGCTCGAAACCCGGCTGATAATCTTTCAGCCAGTGCGTGATCTTGGCTTGGTTATCCAGCAGCAGCCCAGCCCAGCCCCACCACATCAGGATGGCAAGCAGTGCAAAAGTCATGATCCCGAACCAGTCCAGGGCGTTCGCCGCGCCGCGTTTAAGCGCGGATAGCGAGGCGGCCGCCAAAAGGGTCAACGGCAGCAGCATCGGCAGCGCGTAGACCTCCTTGATGTTCGGCACCAGACTGAGCGTGACCAGCATCACCAGGAAGCTGACCAGCGGCAATTGCAGGTCGTCACGTTGTTCCAGGCGCTTGCGAGAATTCCACACCACCCAGAATGCCAGCGGCAGGGCTGGCCATGCCAGCCAGGGCAGGATCTGCAGGTAGTAGAAAGATTCCTTATTGGGACCGGCTTTAACGTAATTGAGCCAGTTGCCGATGTTGTGCGACCATGCCCACGCTTCGAATAATTGCGGGGAACGCAGATACAGCAACAGCGGCCAGATGGTCAGCCACGGCAAAACAAAGATGAGGGAAATGGCGAGGCTGGAATAATATTTGCGCACGCGCCACTTGTTAAATATCGCGGGCAACAGCGCGGCGGTCAAAATGAACAGCACCGGAGCTATGAACCCCTTTGACATGAAGCCGATGCCAACGCCTGTGCCGATCAAAATGCCGGCGCGCTTGACGCGTTCCTGGCTTAAAGAGAAGCCAAACAGCATCATTGCGCAGCCGGTGAGCAGCGCGAGGTCAGTGATCATCTCATGAGCGCGCACCAGCATGCCGAGACAGCCGACCAGAATGATCGCCGCAGCCCAGCCGCGATTCTCCCCATACAATTTGCGGCTTGCGAGGCCGGTGAACAGCAGGGTCAATGCGCTGTAAAAACCGCTGGCAAGGCGCGCACCATCATGTAGCGGAAGTAAGGGGGAAAAGAGTTTCGCAAACAGCGCGGCGGTCCAATAGAACAGCGGAGGCTTATCCATAAAGGGTTCACCCGCGAGCGTGGGGACCAGCCAGTCTCCACCCTTCAGCATGGAATAGATCAGTCCGAAACTGTACGCCTCATCGGGTTTCCAAGGGTCATGCCCGACCAGTCCGGTGCCCAGCCAGACCAGGCACAGCAACCCGAGAAACACCGCCTTGACAGGGGTGACGGGGTTGGGATCTGTGGGTTTTATGAAGTACATGCGTCAGCTTATCCTAATAAAATCCAGATTTCATCCCAACTGATTAAACTACTAGCCATTCGACTACGCTGTCATAAAGACGACAGCCAAGTCGCTGGTTATGCTGTGTCGCGGGGAAAGTTTTTTGTTTGCATATAATACATTTGCGGCGCTGCAAAACTTTCCCCGCGCCTTGCATTTTGGCGAACTCTGAATTTTTCGAGACATTCCAAACTGATACGACACTGTCGCCTCAAAAAACAAAAAGGCAGCAAACGCTGCCTTTTGATGAAACACGTGCACTAAATCGCTTTATGCAGCAGCCTTGGTGCCGTACTTCTGGCGGAACTTGTCGATGCGGCCGGCAGTATCCACGATCTTTTGCGTTCCGGTATAGAACGGGTGGCACTCGGAACATACTTCGACGTGAAAGGTCGGTTTGCCCATCACAGACTTGGTCTTGAAGCTGTTGCCGCAACTGCAGGTCACGGTGACTTCCTGATAATTCGGGTGTATATCTGCTTTCATTTTTTTTCCTTGCTATTAGTTTGGTGCGGCTGGTGTACGCACTTACAGGGGCGCGCATTATCCATAAAAAGAGTAGGTTGCGCAAATTTTTCTGTGGGCAAACACGCTCTTCGGCGCAGACACAGCTGGATTGCGACGCCCACTAGCCCGGACGGCTTGCATCACATACACTCTGCTCGGCGATAGGATTATTAAATTTTGCATAATTCATGGGGGTTGAGAGAATTACAAGGGCGGGCTGTGCCCGCCGCGTCGGGCGGAGTCCGGCCTACATAACGCCAAGCCACTGCCTTCAATTTAGTGAACATCAATAACAAGAAATGGGGCATATGACTACGTTGAATCGCAGTGACTACCGGACGCTGGTGCTGGCCGCGCTGGGCGGCGCACTGGAGTTTTATGATTTCATCATCTTTGTGTTTTTTGCGGTGGTGATCGGGAAGCTATTCTTCCCGCCCGACATGCCCGAATGGCTGCGCCAGTTGCAGACTTTTGGCATTTTTGCGGCGGGTTATCTGGCACGTCCGTTGGGCGGAATCGTGATGGCGCATTTCGGCGATCTGCTGGGACGCAAGCGCATGTTCATGTTGAGCATCTTTCTGATGTCCGTGCCGACGCTGGCGATCGGATTGCTGCCGACCTATGCCGTTATCGGTATCTGGGCACCTATACTTTTGCTAGCCTTGCGCGTGTTTCAGGGCGCGGCGATTGGCGGGGAGGTGCCGGGCGCTTGGGTGTTTGTCTCAGAACATGTACCGCCGCGCCATGTCGGTTTCGCCTGCGGCACGCTGACCGCGGGATTGACCGGCGGAATCCTGCTCGGTTCACTGGTGGCGACCGCGATCAACAGGTTGTATGCGCCGGCAGAATTGCTCACCGAAGGCTGGCGTGTGCCGTTCATCATCGGCGGAGTGTTCGGACTGGTGTCGGTGTGGTTGCGCCAGTGGTTGCATGAAACCCCGGTGTTCAAGGAGATGCAGGCACGGCAGGCATTGGCAGATGAATTGCCATTGAAGACGGTGATACGCGCCCATCGCCCCGCCGTGATACTGACCATGCTGATGACTTGGCTGTTGTCAGCTGCGATCGTTGTGATGATATTGATGACTCCGACATTGGTGCAGAAGCTCTATGCCATTCCGGCGGCTACCGCCTTGCAGGCGAATAGCATCGCAACATTGTTCCTGAGTCTGGGTTGTGTAGTGTTCGGTGCGCTGGCCGATCGTTATGGCGCTGGGCGGGTGCTGGTGGCGGGTTGCGCGATGCTGGGCATCACCTCGTGGCTGTTCTACCAACAGATGTCGACTGCCCCGCAAAATATCAATGAGCTGTATGCCTTGTGCGGGTTTTTTGTCGGTGTGATTGGCGTGGTACCGAGCGTTGCCGTGAAAGCCTTTCCGCCGGTGGTGCGCTTTTCCGGATTGTCGTTTTCCTACAATGTAGCTTATGCGGTGTTTGGCGGACTCACTCCAGTTGTGGTGAGTATGTTGCTGCCGCTCGACCTATTGGCTCCGGCGCATTATGTTGTAGCGCTGAGCCTTGTCGGTGTGCTGATCGGCATGTATCTTTGGCGGCGAGAGTAGGGGCACGGCGTGCCGTGCCTTTGCATTTTTATGCGACAATGCGCGCCGCGAAAATGGCGCGTACGATGTCTACCTCGAGTAGGACACGGCGAGACGTGCCCATACAAATTTCAGGATAGAACGTGTTTATAGAAAACCTCAAACAATTACTAGCGGCGGACATGGCGGCGGTGGATCAGGTGATACGCACGCGCTTGCGCTCCGAAGTTCTGCTGGTCAATCAGGTTGGCGAATATATCGTCAACAGCGGCGGCAAGCGGCTGCGCCCGGCACTGGTGGTTTTGTCCGCCGAGGCTTTCGGTTATCGGGGCAAGTACCACCACGATCTGGCGGCAGTGGTGGAATTCATCCATACCGCAACGCTGCTTCATGATGATGTGGTGGACGAGTCAGAATTGCGCCGCGGTCGTGCCACCGCCAGCGCGCTGTTCGGCAATGCCGCCAGCGTGCTGGTCGGAGACTTCCTGTATTCGCGTGCTTTCCAGATGATGGTCGAAGTGGGTGAGATGCGCGTGATGCAGACGTTGGCCGATGCCACCAACACCATCGCCGAGGGTGAAGTATTGCAGCTGTTGAACTGTCACGATGCGGATGTGGATACGGAAAACTACATGCGCGTGATCCATTGCAAGACGGCCAAGCTGTTCGAGGCGGCGATGCGCCTTGGTGCGATCCTGAGCAAGGCCAGTGCAACGGATGAACAGGCGGTGGCCGAATACGGCATGCATCTCGGCACTGCGTTTCAATTAGTGGACGACGTGCTGGACTACTCGGCCGATGAACTGCAAACCGGCAAACATCTAGGAGATGATCTCGCCGAAGGCAAGCCTACGCTGCCGCTGATCTATGCGATGCAGCATGGTTCTGCCGCACAGGCCGCAGTGGTGCGCAGCGCGATCGAGGAGGGTGATATGGGGAAATTTGTCGAAGTGCTGCAAATCATCCGCTCCACCGGCGCGCTGGATTTCACCCGCCAGCAAGCCCTGCGCGAAGCCGAGTTGGCGTGTGCCACCATTGCCTCGTTGCCTGATTCAAAACACAAACAATGTTTGCTAGAATTGGCGCACTTCGCCGCGACGCGGCAATTCTAAAACCAACCCCTCCCGGCCTCCCCTTGTCAGGGGAGGAGACAACCGGCTACCTCCCCTGACAAGGGGAGGGCTGGGGAGGGGTTAAGCGGGGTGTAGCTCAGCCTGGTAGAGTACTGCGTTCGGGACGCAGGAGCCGGAGGTTCGAATCCTCTCACCCCGACCAGATTTCAGAACATCTTTTCAATATCAGCGTCTTAATTCGGAGTTGGCTTTTTTGCAGAACTGAAAGGCCCCACCCATGACTGATCAATCCACCATCGTCCCTGTCACTGACACGCTGCAACGGCCCCTGCACGACCTGCGCATCTCCGTCACTGACCGTTGCAACCTGCGCTGCAGCTACTGCATGCCGCGCGCAGTCTTCGACAAGGATCATGTGTTCCTGCCGCGTGCTGAGCTGCTCGGCTTCGAGGAGATCGAGCGGCTGGCCAGATCGTTCATCGGGTTGGGCGTGGAAAAGATCCGGCTGACCGGCGGCGAGCCGCTGTTGCGCCGCCACATCGAGCAGCTCGTCGGGATGCTCGCCGGGCTGCACACTCCGGCAGGCAAGCCGGTGGAAATCACGCTGACCACCAATGCCGTGTTGCTCGCCGGAAAAGCTCAAGCCCTCAAGGACGCGGGCTTGGCGCGCATCAGCGTCAGTTTGGATGGGCTGAGCGACGAGACCTTCCGACGCATGAGCGATTCGGACGTACCGGTCAAGACCGTGCTGGACGGCATCGCCGCCGCGCAGCGCGCCGGGTTTGCCGCGATCAAGGTCAATATGGTGGTCAAGCGCGGCGTGAACGATCACGAGATCATCCCGATGGCCGAACACTTTCACGGTAGTGACATCGTGCTGCGCTACATCGAATACATGGACGTGGGCAGCACCAACGGCTGGCGCATGGACGAAGTGGTCACCGCACAAGAGATGCTGCAACAGGTTTCCGGCCGTTTTGCGATCAGCCGGATAGAGCCCAATTATTCCGGTGAAGTGGCGGAGCGCTGGGGCTATGCCGATGGTGGTGGCGAGATCGGCGTGATCGCCTCCATCACCCGCGCGTTTTGCCAGACCTGCACCCGCGCGCGACTCTCCACCGACGGCAAGCTTTACACCTGTTTGTTCGCCGAAAACGGGCTGGATCTGCGCACTCCGTTGCGCGCTGGTGCAACCGATCAGACCTTGACCGCGTTGATCGCAGACTGCTGGCAACAGCGCACCGACCACTACTCGCAATTGCGCTCCGCCGCAACCACCATGTCAGTTAGCCAAAAGAAGATAGAGATGTCGTATATCGGTGGATGAATTTGGTATCGGGGAATGAGTCCCGGAAACTGAAGTTGCACGCGGAAAAAACAGGTGTGGAGCGGGCATTGCCTGCTCAACAACGGCCGAGCAGCCCTAACATGTCTTCAAGACAATCCGGTTAATTCCGCTGTTTTTATCTGTTGCAAAAATACCACACCAGTTGAGGTTCCCCTTGCCCTGTTTATCTGGTTATGCATAATGCCTACCTTGAATTCTCCGGGTCTTGGGGATTTTCAATGGGTCGGTGAAGCAAGCTGCCGATATAACCAAGAAATTTATTAAAAACTTAAGAGGAGTTCTATATGCAAAAGAAAATTATCGCTCTGGCTGTCGCCGCTGCCCTGACTGCACCTGCAATGGCATTCGCTGAAGTTACCGTGTTCGGCCAGGCAAACGTATCTTATGACGCGCTCAAGGACGGTGCCGTTACCACCAGCCGTTCCTATAACCAGTTGAACAGCAACAGCTCGCGCCTCGGCTTCAAGGGCTCTGATGATCTGGGCAGCGGTCTGTCCGCGATCTTTCAGATGGAAGCAGGAGTTTCAGTAGATAGTGGACAAGCTGGCGGTAAAGTTACTACAGCTAGTGCTGCAGCGAGTACTCCGGCTCAGCTATTCAGCCGTAACACCTATCTGGGCTTGAAGAGCGCCGACTTCGGTACTTTAATGGCGGGTAATAACGACACGGCTTACAAGACCTCTA
>Ga0315272_10001245_pt1 | contig 12706 bp, 12 predicted proteins | sample C3_middle_MG_FD_203918 | JGI IMG/M metagenome (GOLD analysis project Ga0315272, IMG submission 203918) | Sediment microbial communities from Yellowstone Lake, YNP, Wyoming, USA - C3_middle | ecosystem: Environmental > Aquatic > Freshwater > Lake > Sediment | place: USA: Wyoming | collected...
TTTGAGTGTGAGCGTTTTTCAGCAAGACACTCTGCCGCAACTATTTACGAAAGATGTCGGAGTATTTCCAGAAAGCGACTTCCCTAACCAGTTGGTATTGAATGGGATATGACCGGACGCTAGTGATATTTTTATTGCGTTTGGGTTTCAATGGTTGCAGTGGATTCACCTCCTGTTCCTTTTTAGCGATAGACATATTTTGCGTAATGGCTGCAATCTCCTAGTTTCAATGTGCATGGTTGTTTTTCGATTCAACTCTTCGAGACGCTTTCTTTGCTCACAAGTGGTACGCCTTTTATTCCTTTTTGATCTCTCACGAGAGTTTGAGTCCGTCGAAACCTTGTTTTTGGCTTTTTCGACGCCTTCGAAACAGGCATGGAGGCGTTGAAAGGCGTGGTGTTGATTGGCGACCTTTCCTTTATTGGCACCTAAATCATGCACTTCGTGCTCGTTTGCGATGTTCATAATTTATTGTGCGATTGCGATTTGAGGATTCGTGGGACTCGATACTGGTTGCCCGGTTTGGAATTTGGACCCGCTGACAAGGACAGTCTCAGTTGTCTCAATTGTCTCGCGGACTCCAGCAGGTTGTTCCTCAATGGGACCAGGTATGATCTCGATGCTTTCAGCGACTTCAGGGGGTTGATTGGCGGTCACAGGATCCACTTGCACATCGACGATTCCCTGTGGTGATCGAGAGCACGTTTTATCCATCCTGTTGAATTGGAATAGATTATCTGAATCGAGCCTCTTCTTCATCCTGAAAAACGTGGCTCGTGAATAACCTTCGTCTTTTGCTGCTTTCTCCCACGCCGCAACCGTTAAATGCTTTTCGTCCAGCAGTGCCAGCAACGGTTCGAGGTCGTCTGATACCTGCTCCCCTTGATCCGTCGCCAGGTCGGAAGGGTTGAGATCTTGTCGTTCGATCATCACTGGATAAACGAATTCAACGACAAACGGCTCTTGCGGTGGGAGATTGCGTAGCGTCATCTCCACCGCGAAGCATTTCTCCTCCTCGTGCTCGGTATAAGTGATGATTGTGTCCGCGTCTCTGGAAAACACACCACTGCCACTCATCCGATCCCTCGCCTTCTTCTTGGAGGCATTCCCTTTGGTGAAGTGATGTGCATAAATAACCGCCGCCCCAGTGCTCTCCACCAAGCGTTCTACATTGTGGCAGAGCTTTCCAACGCTGCTTGCTGTTGTTTCTGACCGGCCAACCATCAATTTATAAATGGGGTCCAGTACGATTAACGAATATCGGTCTTCGTTGAGACTATTGAGGATTTTCTCCATCAATTCGTCGAAATCAACCGTTTGGCCTCTTAAAGTCCAAATGCTCAGATTGTCGAGGTTGGCTAACTGCTTTCGTTCCTTGATGTGTTCGAGACGTTTTTTGAAGAACGCTTCATGAATCTCGAAATTAACGTAAAGCACCTTTCCAGAGGTCGTCTTCCATCTGAGAAACGGGATCCCTGAGGCAACACTGGTGGCCAAATCAAGAGGCGCACACGTTTTTCCCATTTTACTGGGACCGGCGAGAATTGCTTTCGTTCCTGCGTGCAATAGGCCTGAGATGATTTCAGAAGGAACGATCAGTTCTTGATTTGAAAGCAGGTTGTTCGCCTGGTTGATTCTGGGCAATCGATTCCCATTGGCCTGGAGAATGATTGGCGCTGGGAATGGAAGCGGTGTTGGAATGGCTAAAGTTTCGCTTGTCATAGATTTATCGGGCTATTCAATTGACGACAGTACCCCCAGCCGGTAGTGTGGTGGGGCTGTGAGCGAAGATTATCCACACGACCAACTGGAATTCGAGGAACGGTTCGCAACCGATCAAGCGTGCCGGGAGTACCTCGAACAACTTCGGTGGCCTGAGGGCTTCGTGTGTCCGCGTTGCCGCCGAACCAAGGCGTGGCGAGACAGACGTGGGCGGCAGATGTGTGCCGGGTGCCTTTATCCGGTTTCCGCCACGAGCGGAACTGTTTTTCAAGACACTCGCAAGCCTCTGCGCCTGTGGTTCCGCGCGGCTTGGTATGTGACCAGCCAAAAGCATGGGGCCAGCGCCTTGGGCATGCAACGTGTGTTGGGCCTGGGAGGCTATCTGACAGCTTGGAGTTGGCTGCACAAGTTGCGCCGCGCGATGGTGCGTCCAGGGCGGGATACCTTGTCGGGCACGGTGGAAGTCGATGAAACGTATGTGGGCGGCATGGCCGAAGGCAAGCGCGGCCGGGGAGCTGACCACAAAGCGTTGGTGGTGATCGCCGCCGAATCAGACGGGAAAGGGATCGGGCGCATCCGGATGTCACGCGTGGCTGATGCCTCAGGTGCGTCGCTCGAAGGTTTTGTGCAATCCGCGGTGGCACCGGGCAGTCGAATCCATACCGATGGTTGGGACGGCTACGCGGGATTGTCGGCCCTGGGCTACGCACATGAACCGAGCGTGCTGCGGGGTCTGAACTCCTCTGCCCCCGCAAAACTGCTGCCGCGGGTTCATCGGGTGGCGGCGCTGTTGAAACGATGGCTGTTGGGAACCCACCAAGGGGCGGTTCGTCCGGACCACCTGGATTATTATCTGGACGAGTACACGTTTCGTTTTAACCGGAGAACCTCCCGATCCCGCGGGAAGCTCTTTTACCGTTTGATTCAGCAGGCGGTTCATGTGGAGCCATCACCATACAAGCAAATGGTGGGCGGAAAGCCGCTGAAAACTCGCTCACCCCAACTGGCTGGGGGTACTGTCGTCAATTGAATAGCCAGATAGATTTATATGATTTAATTCCGCAGCCCCTCCTGGTTGAAGGGGCTGCGATTAGGTTTCGATCAAGCGGCGGCTGGTTGGGAAACCGTGGTGGTTGCCTTTCCAAGGATGACACTTGCGGCCGGGACCGTCTTTCCACCTGCTCCAGCCTTGTGCAAGACAAGGACATCGGACTCCAGATTTATCATACTTTGAAGGATCTCGATCATCATCACGAGCTTTTCATTCAAGCCACGAAGATGCTCCACATGCTCAACTCGTTTTCCTTCAAACGCAAATCCAATGGAATATTTATTTGGCCTGGTTTCGTCATAACTGCAATCGATGGCGGTAACCCTCGCTTGATTATTGCCTTCGTTGACGATGGGACTTTTCGTGTTTTTCGTTTCGCTTTTCATATTTCAGTCTTATATTTCTGCCCTTTGGGCTCCGGCGGGCGTTTTCCGGTCGGTTCGTGTTTAAAAAGTGCTGGGGTCTGAACCATTGAACTCCAGTCCTAAATCTGATTAATTATTTGCTTGGTTCGAGGTTGTGTTCTGGTCATTAAGGAGGGAAAGCAGGTATTCGCTAATCCTTGGCTTTTCTTAATTGTTCTCAAAAATCTTACCCGGCTTGGAAGCGATGGCGAATTCACCAGCGGTAGCCCTACGATTAAAATCACCGATGGCTTCCTCGGAAATATAAAGCCGTCCGTAAATGTTGGTCGCCTTGAGGGCCCCTTTCTTTCGCCAACGCCAACCAGTCGTGTTGGTGACGCCCATTTGGTAAAGCCACTTGTTAAGGCTCACCAATTTCGAAACGTCTGCTGTTTTCTCCATATTTTTTATTCTGCTTTTCCAGAAGCGGGTTTTAACCCGCTCTTTTTGTTAATCATTCAACACGTCCGAACAAAACCATTTGCTCGAACGGATTCAAATTATCACGGGTTTTTGAGGCTTAAACTTGTCAGGTGGAATTCTAACGTTATCTGACGAAAAGGAATGCATATCTTGGATAAGAGAGGAGAAGTTCTAACGAAAATTGACGAAGGATTATTTGACAGGGGGTTTTATAAAAAATTGTTGCTTAGCCGATCTTGTTGCGCAACATGTTCATTATATGATTCTTGCGAGTGTTGTGAAGAAGGATGCGGTGCTTTTCGACCCTTGGTGGCAAAACACGCTTGATGGCTTACGGCGGGCCAAAATCACCGTTTTTCAGTCAACCTCGATACCAAAACCACTAAATACTTGCCTTTCTGCGTATCAAAAGATGCCCCCATCGATCCCGGAAAAGTCCGGGTCAATCGTTGGAATATCTGTCCGTTTGGCCTCGTGGATTCGTGAAATTTCCACGACGGCGAACGTGGGGGAACTGTGCTAGATTTGTGCTACTTTTTTTCAGGGAAAATGCAGGTTTTCACAAAAGCACTAGATTCTCGGGTTAAAATTGGCAAAGCGCACGAATGTCCCGTTTTCCCCAATGAAACCGCATTTTTTGCTTTTTTTTGGTCTGTGCTAGTTTTTGTGCTAGAGACGCCTGCTTTTCGAGGGCCTCTGCAGTCATTGAGGATTTTGCTCGAATCGCATGGTTAGCCTTTAAACACAGGGGTTTATGAAATCTTTAAAGTAAGGCCAAGTAGTGCTGAGAATCAATAAAATCAAAAACCTGAATCTAGCGCGTCTGCCAATTCCGCCACGCGGGCCCGAGGCGCATCCGTGATGCGCCGGTGAAACTAACAGGAGAATTCGGGCCAGCGCAAGCCCGCAATTGGTAATTTGTCCTGCCCTCGTGGGCGCGAATTGAGACAAAAGTTTTGTTACCGGCGGCGGGGCGGGAAAGTTGGTAAAAGAGATCGTTGCGCCAGAAATGGGTGTTACCGTGGCCGGAATGGACAAAACCATGAGTCAGAAGACCCCAGAGGAAGTGTTGACCCAGATTCAAGCGCCATTCAAAAGGCCCCTGAGTTCTGACCGCCGGGCTTGCGTTTGCATTGAAAGAGGCTCAGAATCCCTCCTCGTTCTTGCAAGATCATGCGGCGGATTCCAGCGGACAGGCGCAGGTGTGACGTCTTGTTTTGCCAGGCAAACAAGACCCTGTGAATCGACCGGAGCCTGATGCGCTCTGACTGGCGGCGATTTTTGCGGATTCCTATTTTTTATGGCTATTCTCGTTACTGGCGCGGCCGGTTATATTGGCAGTCATACCCTGGTGGCGCTGCTCGAAGCGGGGTATGAGGTCGTGGCGCTCGATAATTATGTCAACAGCAAGCCGGAAGCATTGCGCCGCGTCCGGGAAATCACCGGCCGCGCCTTTCCCGCGCTGGAGATCGACTTGCGGGACAGGGCCGCGCTGGCAGGGGTCTTTGAGGCCCATCACATCGACGCCGTGGTTCATTTTGCCGGTCTCAAGGCGGTGGGGGAGTCGGTGCAAAAGCCGCTGGAGTATTATGACAACAACCTCATTTCCACCCTGGTTCTGGTGGAGACAATGGCCCTGCGCGAATGCCGCCGATTGGTCTTTAGCTCCTCGGCCACGGTCTATGGCGAGGCGAAGCAACTCCCGCTGACCGAAGACGCCCCGCTCTCCGCCACCAATCCGTACGGTCGGACAAAGCTCTTTATCGAGGAGATGCTGCGGGATCTGGCCCGGGCCGACGCGCGCTGGAAAATGGCCCTGTTGCGCTATTTCAATCCGGTGGGGGCGCACGCTTCCGGAAAGATCGGCGAGGACCCCAACGGCATTCCCAACAACCTCTTTCCCTACCTCACTCAGGTCGCCATCGGCAAACTCCCGCAGCTCTCGGTTTACGGGAATGATTATCCGACGAAAGACGGTACCGGCGTGCGGGATTATCTTCACGTGGTGGATCTGGCCGAGGGCCATGTGCGGGCTGTGGCGGATTTGGAAAAACTCACGGGAGCCGAAGCCATCAATCTGGGCACGGGTACAGGCTATAGTGTCTTGGAGGTCATAGCCGCCTTTGAGCGGGCCACGGGCGGAAAAATCAATCTCCGGATCGCGGCCCGTCGGCCGGGCGATATTGCGGCCTGTTATGCCAATCCTGAAAAAGCCTTCCGCCTGTTCGGATGGAAGGCCCGCCATGACCTCGCCTCCATGTGCCGCGATGGCTGGCGCTGGCAGGTGCAGAATCCCCAGGGGCTTGTTTCGACCGCGCCGTAAGAAAACAGGTCCTTCAAACGCAAACGCGCCTCCTCTCCAACCTCCTTTTTCGCCCGGCAACCAGGCCAGTGCCCGCCGCTTTATGGCGGGGGGCGTCCCGCCCCCTGACAGCGCCCTCACCGCAGGCATCCCACGCTTGACAAGCTCGGGCGGTTCCACCACACAATCGCCCCCATGAATTGGCCTGGCGTTGGAACAATCCGCATTCTACTTCTCACTCCCGCAATCATCGCTCTGATTGTCGCGCCCGCCCCCGTCCTCGCGCAGTCCCCCGTCCTCGCGCAGTCCCCCGCCCGAATCGTTCTGGACTTCGACACGGACTGGCGCTTCAGCAAAGGGGATTTCGCCTCCGCCATGACTCCAGCCTTCAACGATGTCGCCTGGCAGCGGGTCAACGTGCCCCACGACTGGAGCAGCGAAGGTCCGTTCAGCCCTCAATACGGAAGTGGAAACGGCTACGCCCCGGGCGGCATCGGCTGGTATCGCAAACACTTCAAGCTGGATGCCGCCGACTCCAACAAGCTCGTTGCCGTCGAGTTCGACGGCATTTATGATCATTCCGAGGTTTGGATCAACGGACATTACGTCGGCGGCCGGCCTTGCGGTTATTCGAGTTTCGAGTGCGTCCTGACACCCCTGGCCCGTTTTGGAACCGACAACGTCCTGGCCGTGCGCGTGGATCATTCCCGGTTCGCCGATTCGCGTTGGTACACTGGCTCGGGCATTTACCGTCATGCCCGCCTGCGGTTGACGGACACGCTGCGCATCGCCCATTGGGGCACTTATGTCACCACACCCGACGTTTCACCGGATGCCGCCTCCGTTCGCGTCGAAACCACCATCGAAAATGGCCCTGGCGGAGACCAATCTTTCTCTCTTCAGACGGAAATTTTCGCGCCCGACGGCCGGGTCGTCGCCCGTGTGACCACCTCCGGCGCCCTCACAAACGCCGCCAGCCAGACCGTGGTGCAGCAGATTAAATTCGCCGACCCGCAATTGTGGTCGCCGGACTCGCCAACGCTCTACACCCTTGGAAGTCGGTTGGGCCGGGGGATTGCGGTGACGGACGAGACCGCAACACCCTTTGGTATTCGCACCCTGCGCTTCGATCCCGACAAGGGCTTCTTTCTCAACGGCGTCCCGATGAAGCTCAAGGGGGTTTGCATTCACCATGACGCTGGCAGCCTGGGCGCCGCCGTCCCGGACAAGGTGCTCGAACGCCGCTTGCGCCTTCTAAAAGAACTCGGCGTCAACGCCATTCGCACCAGTCATAATCCGCCCGCGCCCGGGTTGCTCGATCTTTGCGACCGCCTCGGTCTGCTCGTCAAGGACGAGGCCTTCGACGAATTTACCCCGGCCAAAAACAAATGGGTCACTGGCCGCAATAACGGCGAGCCGGGCCGCTTCGGTTACGCTGAGATGTTCGATCAGTGGTCGGTGATCGACGCCTCCGACATGGTGCGCCGCGACCGCAACCATCCCAGCGTCATCATCTGGAGCATCGGCAACGAGATCGACTACCGCAACGATCCGTTTTCCCACCCCGTGCTTGGGAACGAATACCGGCCTGCGAACCCGCCCGCGCAAGACCTCGTCACCTGCGCCCGGCCGCTCCTCGCCGCAGTCAGGAGGCTCGATCCCACGCGCCCCGTCACAGCCGCCCTGGCCACCGTGGCCATGTCGGACGCCGTGGGTCTCGGTGAATTGCTCGACATTGTCGGTTACAATTACCAGGAGTCCCGTTATGCCGCCGATCACCAGTCCCATCCCAAACGGTTCATTTTCGGCAGCGAAAACGGCGGGGGCTGGGCCCAATGGCTCGCCGTGCGCGACAACGACTACGTGGGCGGCCAATTCCTCTGGACCGGCATCGATTACCTGGGCGAGGCGAATCGCTGGCCCAATCGGGGCAGCGCCGCCGGCCTGCTCGACCTCTGCGGCTTCAAGAAGCCCGCCGCCTGGTTTCGCCAGAGCCTCTGGACCGATAAACCCATGGTCTATCTCGCCGCATCCGCCGGCGGAACGGGCGGGGGACCCGCCGGCTTTGGCTTGCGGGAAAGTTGGAACTGGCCCTCGAATGCCACCGTCACTGTCCGCTGCTACACCACCTGTCCCGAAGTTGTGTTGTGCCTCAACGACAAACCGATTGGGACCAATCTCCTTTCCGCCGCAGTGCAAGGGGCGCTGACCTGGCAGGTTCCCTTCCAGCCGGGCGTTCTCAAGGCGGTCGGACGCGCGAATGGCGGCGCCACCTGTGAATTCGCTTTGACCACTGCCGGCCCTGCGCGGCGCATTGAGTTGCTCCCGGATGCGAAAAAACTGCGCGCCGATGGCCGGGATGTCTGCCATCTCGAGTTTCGCATCGTGGACGCCCACGGCGCGCGCGTTCCGGACGCCGCCCCCCTGCTGAATTTTTCGGTGGAGGGTCCCGCCCAAATAATCGGCATCGACAACGGCGACCTGAACAGCCCCGCGACCGGCCGGGACGGAGCGCGCAACGCCTTTCGCGGACGCGGCCTTGCGATGGTGCAATCGACCCGCGAACCGGGCAAAGTCCGCGTCACAGCCCGCGCCGAGGGTCTGACAGAGTCAACAGTGGAAATCGAAACCCAGCCGTGAGGGTTCAGGGCGGCGCGAGGGGATCCCTTGCGATGGACGTCCATCCAGCGCTCGCATTTCCATTAAAAAACGGGCCTGGCAAAGGAGCTTGCCGCGCGGGTGATGGATCGACCCTGGCTGCCGCAGAGGACCCGCGCGGCCGGCAGTCTATTTGCAGCAGGAGGACGTGGATTCCTTGAGGGCCTTTTCCACCGCCTCGCGGGTTTCGCCGGTGCGTTTCTGAATGCGGCCCAGCAACTCCTCCTCCTTGCCTTTCGCAAATTGCAGATCGTCGTCCGTGAGCTTGGCCCACTTCTGTTTCAGCTTGCCCTTGGTGATGTTCCAGTCGCCTTTGAATTCGAGTTTGTTCATAAATGTTCTCTTTCCGCTTTGATTTCGTTCGCCGTCAACGTGGCGGCAAAAATATTCCCACTGCCAGAATGGGGCGGGAATCGTCCGCGCGCCATGGGGTGTTCACCCCATGGGAGATTCCAGGTTTATCGTTTAGTTTGACGCGAGCGATATGTGCCCATCATTAAAATCGACGTGCCATTTCCGGGTGTCCCCGGCAATTCCTCCGCGCTGCGGAGCCGATGTGATTGAATGAAAAAGAACCCTTCCCAATCCCAATTTGCCTCCCCTGCCGTCCGTTTGCCAAAATCCCCCACCGGCATCCAGGGTCTCGACGAAATCACCGGCGGTGGGATTCCGCGCGGGCGGCCCACCCTGGTCTGTGGCGGCGCGGGCTGCGGCAAGACCCTGCTGGCCGCGGAATTCCTCATACGCGGCGCGGCCCAATTCGACGAGCCGGGCGTGTTCATGTCCTTTGAGGAGACGGATGCCGAGCTTGAAATCAACATCGCCTCTCTCGGTTTCGATCTGGCGGGCCTGATCCGGCGCAAAAAAATCCTGCTCGAACACGTTTACATCGAGCGCAGTGAAATTCAGGAAACCGGCGAGTATGACCTGGAGGGGTTGTTCGTCCGCCTGAATTACGCCATTGACTCCATCAAGGCCAAACGTGTGGTGCTGGACACTCTGGAGGCCCTGTTCTCCGGCCTGCCCTCCGAGGCCATCCTGCGCGCCGAATTGCGCCGCCTGTTTCGCTGGCTCAAGGAAAAAGGCGTTACCGCGGTCATCACCGCCGAGCGCGGACGCGAACAACTCACGCGCCACGGGCTGGAGGAATACGTCTCGGACTGCGTCATTCTCCTGGACCACCGGGTCCATGAGCAGATTGCCACGCGGCACTTGCGGATCGTGAAATATCGCGGCGCGCTCCACGGCACCAATGAGTATCCATTCCTCATCGGCGAAAAGGGGCTGGGCGTCCTGCCCATCACCTCCCTGGGTCTAAATCACGCCGCGTCGAACCGGCGGATTTCCACCGGCATCGCCCGGCTCGACGCCATGCTGGCCGGACGGGGATTCTTTCGCGGCAGCAGCGTTTTACTGACCGGCACGCCGGGCACGGGCAAGACCAGCGTTGCCACCTCCTTTGCCGCCGCCGCGGCCCGGCGCGGGGAACGCACCCTCTATTTCGCGTTCGAGGAATCCCCGAGCCAGATCATCCGCAATATGCGTTCCATCGGATTGCGGTTGGATCCATTGGTCAGGGGCGATCTGCTGCGGTTTCATTCCGCCCGGCCCACGCTCTGCGGGTTGGAGATGCACCTGGCCACGATGTTCAAGGAGATCGCCGCGTTTCAACCCTCGGTGGTCGTCGTGGATCCGCTCACCAGCCTGCTGGCTGCGGGCGTCGAATTCGAATCCAAGGCCATGGTCACGCGCCTTATCGACTTTTTAAAGGGCCGCCAGATCACCACTCTTTTCACCAGCCTGACCCATGGCGGCCACTCGCTTGAACAAAGTGAAATGACCATCTCCTCGCTCATGGACTCCTGGCTCCTGCTCCAGGACTTCGAGGGCAACGGCGAGCGCAACCGCCTTCTCTACGTGCTCAAATCCCGCGGCATGGCCCATTCCAACCAGGTCCGCGAATTCCTCATTTCCAACCGGGGCATTGACCTGGTCGATGCCTACATCGGACCCAACGGCGTCCTGACCGGCGCGGCCCGTGCCGCCCAGGCCGCCCGTGAAAAAGCCGAAGCCCTGGCCGCCCGCCAGGACGCCGCCCACCGCCAGAGCATCCTCCAGCTCAAACAAGCGACTCTCGAACAACAAATCGCCACTCTGCGCTCCGAGCATGAAATCGAAGCCGGCGATCTCCGGCGTCTCGATCAACAGGCGGGAACACGCACCCGCGTCCTGAAGACCGAGCGCGTGGAATTGGCCCGCTTGCGCCAGGCCGACGCGCTGACGACTCCCGGACGGAGGGTCCGCCCCATCCCCAAAGGAAGGCTTTGAAAACCAAAACCACGAAACGCGGCAAGGCCCCATCCAATGGCGGCCCGGACAAGCTCTGGCAGCTCCGTCTCCATGTGGCAGGCCGGACACCCCGCTCGCAAACGGCCTTTCGGAACCTGAAAAAAATTTGTGAGGACCATCTCAAAGGCCGCTATTCCATCGAGGTGATCGACCTTGTGGAGCACCCCTTGCTTTCCAGGGGCGACCAGATTCTGGCCATCCCCACGCTCGTGCGCAAACTGCCCAATCCCGTGCGGAAAATCATCGGCGACCTGTCCGATACCGGGCGCGTTCTGGTCGGGTTGGATTTGCGACCCGCGCGCGCGTTGACCGTGGTGAAAACTCCGGGGAAGGAGGGTATGGCATGAAAAAAAGCGAATCCTCGCGCTCGACGCGGCTCTTTGAAAAGGCCCTGACCGCCCGGCGCGGGGAAAAATATGTCCTGCGACTTTACGTGGCCGGCGCGACCGCCCGATCCCGGCAGGCCATCCTGCGCGCGCGCGAATTCTGCGAAATCGAGCTGCCCGGAAATTACGAGCTGGAAGTGATCGACATCTATCAGCAGCCGATCCTCGCGCGCGATAGCCAGATTCTCGCCACACCCACGCTGATCAAGGAACTTCCCAAACCGGTGCGCCGCCTCATTGGCAACATGGAGAACACCGCCGGTCTCTTCGTCGGATTGGATCTGAAAACGAAAGGTAAAGCGCCGCTTTGAAAAGGACCCCCCGCAAACGCTCCGGCCAGCTCGCCGAACTGCGCGCCCGTCTGGCCGAGTCCCAGGAAACGCTCCAGGCCATCCGCAACGGGGAGGTCGATGCCGTGGTCGTTGCCGACAAGACCGGCCCGCGCGTCTATACGCTGGAAGGCGCCGATCACGCCTACCGTGTGCTCATCGAGTCCATCAACGAAGGCGCGCTGACACTGACCGCCGACAGGCTGATCCTCTACGCCAACCGGTGTTTCGCCAAAATGGTCAAATGTCCGCTCGAGCAGGTGATCGGCGCTTCCTTTAATCGTTTTCTATCCGCCGAGGACCAGAAAATTCTGTGGACCCTCCTCAAGCGCGGCAACAAGGCTGGCTCCAAACTCCAGGCCGGCTTGAGGGCCGCGGACGGTTCGCAAATCCCCGTGCTCATCTCCACCCGCCCGCTCGCCAGCGGGGGTTTCCAAAACGCAATCCTCAGCGTGCTGGTGACCGACATGACGGAAACCCGGCGCAACGAGGAACTGCTGCGCGGGTTATCCCACCGTCTGGTGCGCGCGCAGGAGACCGAGCGCGGCCGCGTGGCCCTCGAATTGCACGACCACATTACCCAGCTTCTCTGCGCCGTTCTCATTCGAAGTCAGATCTTCGCGGACAAACTCCCTTTGCGCCAGGGGGCGCTCCGGGCGGAAGCCTCAGGACTCCACGGGATGGTTGGACGGATTGCCGAAGAAGTGGAGCGTATCTCCCAAAACCTGCGCCCCAGCGTTTTGGAGCATCTCGGCCTGGCCACCCTTCTGTGCAGGGACAGTGAAGAGTTCGCGCGAAGAATCGGTGTCGGCCTCCAATTAAACTGCGTGAAGTTGACAAAAAGACTGCCTTCGGAAACCGAGCTGGCATTCTACCGCATCCACCAGGAAGCCCTGAAAAACGTCGAAAGGCACGCCCGCGCCCGTCATGTTAATGTGCTCCTGACACGCGATGGCCTGGGCGTTGAGATGACGATCCGGGACGATGGAGTGGGCTTCAATGTGGATCGTCCTCCGGGCGGACACACGGCGAAAACTGGACTTGGCCTGCTGGGCATGCGCGAGCGGGCGGCCTGCGTGGGC
>Ga0315272_10001246_pt1 | contig 12692 bp, 8 predicted proteins | sample C3_middle_MG_FD_203918 | JGI IMG/M metagenome (GOLD analysis project Ga0315272, IMG submission 203918) | Sediment microbial communities from Yellowstone Lake, YNP, Wyoming, USA - C3_middle | ecosystem: Environmental > Aquatic > Freshwater > Lake > Sediment | place: USA: Wyoming | collected...
GCCGGAAACGCCGCTGGGCGCGGAGGGGCTGCCGATATTGGAATGCCGTCAAACACCGCCGCCGCGGAGGGCCCCATGAGCCACAGCGTTTCTTCGCACAAAACCGCTTTGCACAAACCCGCTTCGCATAAAACCTCTTCACACAAAACCGGAGCCGCGGCCTTGAAGCGGGCATCGCGAAAGAGCGCGGCGCCGGTTGAGAGCGGATCCAGCATGTGCTCCGGGCGGTTGCGGGAGGGGTCGAACAACCGGCCGCCGTCGTCGTCCCCGAATCGCGGCAATGCTCCCGCCTGCGAGAGTTTGGCCAGCGCCAGCGTCATCCCACGGATCGTCTCATCCAGTTCCTTCGGGACGGCCACGCGGTTGCGTTCCGCCATCAGACGCGCATGCAGGAAGAAGTCGAGAGCGTAGACGTGATAGTAGATGGACTGTTCGAAATGCAGGCCGTCGGCGCGCACCTGCCGCGCGGCTTCCTGGCATACGATCCGCCAGCCGGTCTTGCGCCATTCGTCCGCATGCGGCAGCCCCGGATAGCGCAGTCCGATGAGGAAAAGGGCCGCGCCTTCGCCCAGCAAGTGCGTGTTGGGGGAAAAGTAGGTGGAGAGGAAACGGCTGACGTACCAGGCGCCGCGAGCGATCTCCCGCGTCGTGTCGCGCTGGAACGCTTCCGAATCCGCCGGGGTCCCTTCGAGAAGGAAGGCCGCCCACATGAGAGACAACGATCGGAATGCGACCTCCAATGTGCTGGCCCAGTTCACGCCCATGGGGTACGGATTTTTTCGCCGCCAGTCTTCCCAGAGCTCTTTCAGGCCCGTTGCGAAACGCGCATCGCCGGTCATCCGGTAGGCTTTCGCCAGCGTCACCAGAAACTGAAGCCGGCTCAGTTCCCAAATCACCTTGTGGTCGCCGATTGCGGCCGAGTCCAGAAAACAAATCGCCGGCCAGGGGAGGAACGGCGCCCGTTTTCCGTGGACGGGGTCGAGGCTCCAGTCGATGTCGGAGCCGAAATTGAGCCCGGGATAGCCCAGCAGGTCGAAGCGGTGCTCCAGGATGCGCCCGGCTCTGGCGACCGTCGCATCGGCCTGTTCGGGCATGCGGCGAAGCAGAATCTCGATCACGCGGGGCGTGTCTTCGGGAGTGCAATAGAAGCTGCCGCGCGCTTCGCAGCCCGCGCCGGCGCCGCGGCAGGGATCGATGCCCAGACGATACAGCAGGACGTCCCGCCGTTTGCCGGCCTCCTGGCGGGCACGGGTATAAATCTCGTGCCAGCCCATGCGGGCCAGGCGGGCGAAGCTTGACGTCGCGTTCACGCCCGGGCCGCCTGCGTCCTCACGGAAAATTGCGGCGTTTCATCCAAAACGCGCTCGAAACATCCGGCTACGTGTTCCCAGGAGAAGCGCGCCGCCACCATGTCCCAGGCCGCGTCCGCCTGGCGCCGGCGCAAATCGGCGTCGGCCAGCAATTCGGAACAGGCGGCGGCGAACGCCTCCGGCGAATCGGCCAGGCGAATGTCATCCGGGTGATGGACCTCCAGCCCTTCGGCGCCAACCGCGGTGGAGACTACCGGCACGCGGCCGGCCATGGCTTCGTAGATCTTCAGCCGGGTGCCGCCTCCGATGCGCAACGGAACGATGGAAACGGCCGCGCTCCACAGGAGGGGGCGAATATCCGGAACGGTGCCGGTTACCCGGACCCGCGCATCCTCGCGCCCCAAGGCGGTTATCGAGGGCGGCGGCGTGCGCCCGACGATTGCCAGGGAGCAGTCCGGACGGCGGCGGCGAATGAGAGGCAGCACTTCGCGGACAAACCACTGAATCCCATCCACGTTCGGCAGCCAGTCCATGGACCCGACAAACATGAGGTCGGCAGTCTTTTCCGGGGAGGGGCCGGGCGGCGTGAGTCCCTCGATATCCACGCCTGTGGGAATCGCGGTCACGCGCGTTACGCCGAAGAGCTCCCGCATGGTATGGGCGTCCTGCTCCGAAACCGCCACCACTCGGGCGGCGGTGAGGCACGCCTGGCGCTCGAACCGGAACATACGGCCGGCCTGAAGCCGGAAATACCACTGCCGCAGCGGATCGGGGGCATGTTGCGCGCGCCGCCTCCAGATCATGGTTTCCACATTGTGCTGGAACAGGACGCTGCGCTCCAGGCCCGGGAAATAGGACGTCGGATTCAAGAAATCGACCACCGCCCGATCGAACCGCTCCGTCTCGATCAGCCGCTCGAGGAACGCACCCATGGCGGGAGCGTGGTAGCGGCGGATGGCCAGCGGCATCGGGTCGAACAGGCCCTTCGCCAATTCGAACGGAAACCCCGGCGAACGCTTATCCCGAACGCGATGCTGGAACGGATATGCCCGCGTGCAATACTCCGCGGCGCGGGCCGGCCCCTCCGGATGGAGCGGGTCCTCGATGGCTACGTAGTGGATTTCGTGCCGCCGGTGAAGCTGACGGAGCGTTTCGAGGGTTCGGATCTGCCCCCCCTTTGTGGTGGGGTGCATGAAATTGGTGTTGACCCAGAGAATCTTCATACGGCGGCGCTTGCCTGGGCCGGAGGGAGCAGCCCGCTCCATCGCTCCCCACGTTTGCCGGTGAGGAACAGGTCACCCCAGAGTTGAAGGTTCAGCAGTCTCCAAATCCGGTCGGTAACGTCGTACCGGCCGCCTTTGTGCCGCTCCAGGAGAGACTCCACTTCGTGGCGGTCCAGGCAGTCCGCCAGCAGGCCGTCGCGCACGGTGAGCAGACCCAAGAGGCGGTCGGTCCGGGGATCCTGCAACCACTGTCGCAACGGGGTGGGGAATCCCATTTTCTTGCGGTAGACGATCTCCGCCGGCAGAAGATCTTCCACTGCCTTCTTCACAATGTATTTGCCTTCCCCACGGCGCAATTTCAAATTCGCGGGCACACGGGTCGAGAACTCCACAAATTCGTGGTCGAGGAACGGGACACGGCTTTCGAGGGATGCCGCCATGCTCATCTGGTCCTGCTTCATGAGCAGCTCGACCAGGTACGTCTTCTGATCCGCGAACAGCATCCGGGACAGCAGCGGGTCGGCTTCCCTTTGCTTCCAATACCGATGAAAATTCGCGTATGGCGACGCCGCGTCCGCCGCCGGGAGGAGAGCCTCGCGCTCGGCCCGGGGAAACGCGCTGTAGAAATTATCCAGGTAAAGAGATTCGAGGTCTTCGCCCAGCCCCACGAACGTGTGCTGAAGCTTGCGGCGAACGCCGGCGGAGAGCAACCGGGAGGATGCCACAGCGGTTCGAACCGCCCGCCGCAGCGGCCCGGGGACCGACTTGTAGCGGCGCAGCCAATGCTCATTCCAAAGGTAGAACCGGTACCGGCCGTAACCGGCGAACATCTCGTCGCTGCCTTCTCCGGTCAGCGCCACCTTGACCTGCTCCACCGCCAACTTCGAGACAAAGTACAGCGAGACGCTCGACGGCCACACGATGGGTTCATCCTCATGCCATACCAGCCTGGGCAGGGCATTGAAGAAATCCTCCATGCCGACGACCACTTCGTGGTGCTCCGTGCCGATGGCGCCGGCCACGTGCCGGGCGTAGGAAAGCTCGCTGTAGGGCGCCTCCTGGTAGCCTACCGAGAACGTCTTGACCGGACCGCTGATCATGCGCCGCATGAGCGCGGCGATGGCGCTCGAATCGAGGCCGCCGCTCAGGAACATGCCCAGTGGAACATCGGCCATCAAGCGCATGCGCACGGTTTCTTCGAGCCGCCGGCGGCATTCGCGGATCCACGAATCGTCGTCTCGCTTTTCGGTTGGAGCGGCCTCGGGAATCTCCCAATACCGGCGGATTTCGAGCACCGGCCGTTCGCCGCTTACGTCCAGGGTCAGGTGATGGCCCGGCATGAGCTTGCGGATGCGGGAAAACAGCGTACGCTCCTCGCTCACATAGCCGAAGGCCAGGTATTCCGGCAGCAGCGATTTCTCGAACGAAGCCGAAATGCCGGGGTGTTCGAGCAGCGCCTTGATTTCCGAAGCGAAGGCGAACAGGCTGCCGTCCCAGTAATAGTAGAAAGGCTTCTTACCTAAGCGATCCCGCGCGCAGAACAGCCGCCGCGCGTTCTTGTCCCAAATGGCGAACGAGAACATTCCGCGGAAACGTTCCAGGCACCCGGGGCCGTACTCTTCAAAAGCGTGGAGGATGGCTTCGGTATCGCTGCGGGTGGCGTAACGATGCCCGGCCTGTTCGAGTATGGGCCGCAGGTCCGCATGATTGAAGATCTCGCCGTTGTAAGTGATCCACAAGCCGCCGTCCTCGTTCGACATCGGCTGGCGGCCCGTGGCCAGATCCACGATACTGAGGCGCCGGTGTCCGAGAGAGGCCCAGTTGTCCTGATAAAAGCCGAAAGCGTCAGGCCCGCGGTGGCAGATGATATCCGTCATCCGCTCGATCAGGGGTCGATTCGGTTCCGTCGGCCGGACGGTTACAAAGCCAGCGATTCCGCACATGGCAATCGGGACGGCGCCTACTGAAAGCCGGGGAGAGGGGTTCGACCGGCGCGCGTAGGCTGTTACTCCCTCTCGATCTTCGCCGCGAAACTCCCGGTGCCTTCGGGTTTTGCTTCCGCCTGCTGTTCCAGCGGCTCTGCCTTATCGGCGGAACGCAATCCTAAGTGCTTCCGGACCCACACCACCAGGCGCCGGACATAGAACAGCGATCCGATAACGACGGCCGCGGCAAGTTGCCAAAGCATTGCGCCCGAACCGGGATCTACGTAAGCGGAGGCAGCTCGCGGAGTAGCCAGGAGTAAGAGCGCCGCAGCAAGAATGGTCGCACAGGACACGTGACGGTTCATAAGAGCCTGCGGCGATTCTATCACAACAGGCTCGTTAAATCGGTTTTTGCGCGGCTTGCGCGATTGCGCCCTGGAGAGCCGTTTTCCGTTGCACCCCAGCGCCCGCCGCAGGTGTGCCGGCCTGGCCGTAACACGCTGGCGCGGCGAGGGTTGCGGGAGCAACATCACACATCGTATGGTAAGTTCTGGTTTCGCCATGTGCGGAGTAGCGGGCTTCCTATTACGGGATGGAGTCGCCGAGGCCTCTGTCGTAAGGGCGATGTGCGACGTCATCCGGCATCGCGGGCCGGACGATGAGGGCGTCCACGTCGACGGGGCTTGCGGCATCGGCATGCGCCGGCTGAGCATCATCGACCTGAGCACCGGCCACCAGCCGCAATCGAACGAGGACGGCTCCGTTTGGGTCGTTTTCAACGGCGAGATTTACAATTACCAGGAACTGCGGGAGAGGCTGATCGGCCAGGGCCACCGTTTTCGCACGAACAGCGACACGGAAACGCTGGTTCACCTTTACGAGCAGGAGGGGATTGAGGGCCTGTCCGCGTTGCGCGGGATGTTCGCATTCTGCATCTGGGATGCGCGAAACCGGCGCATGCTCCTGGTGCGCGACCGGTTCGGCAAGAAGCCGTTGTATTACGCCGAGACTCCGGCGGGGCTGTTCTTCGGCAGCGAATTGAAGTGCCTGAGAACGGCCGGCGTACCGCTCGACCTGGACGAGGAAGCGCTTCGCCTGTATTTCCAATTCGCTTACGTTCCGGACCCCCGCAGCCCGTTTCGGGCAATTCGGAAACTGCGCCCGGGGGGCTGGCTTCTGTACGACGAGCGAGGCCAGACGCACCAGGGCGTCTACTGGAAAGCGCCCCCGCCTGCAGCCGCTCCGCCACCCGATTTGACCGAGGCGCAGGCCAGGAGCGAGGTCCGCAAAATCTTCGACGAATCGGTGCGCATCCGCATGCTCGCGGACGTGCCGCTGGGCGCGTTCCTGAGCGGTGGAATCGATTCGAGCTCGGTGGTGGCATCGATGGCGCTGCAATCCAAGGAGCCGATCAAAACATTCTCGATCGGATTCGAGGAAAGCCAATTCAACGAGCTGCCCTACGCGCGGCTGGTGGCCGAGCGGTATAAGACGGAGCACCACGAATCCGTGGTCAAGCCGAACTCGCTGGACCTGTTACCCGAACTGGTGCGGCACTTCGACGAGCCGTTCGGCGATTCTTCCGCCATCCCCACATACATCGTCTCGCGGTTCGCCGTCCAACACGTGAAAGTCGCGTTGAGCGGCGACGGCGGCGATGAACTGTTCGGAGGCTACGAAAGCTTTTTCCTGCAGGAAAAGCTGCGCTGGGCGGACCGGCTGCCGGGCATCGTACGCCAGGGCTTGAGTGCGCTCGCCAATGCCATGCCGTATGCGGCTTATGGCAAGAACTATCTCCGCATGATCTCCCGGCCCTCGGCGCTGGAGCGGTATTTCGAATCGAACTACGCGCCGTACTTCATCCGCGAGCGCCTGTTGCGGCCCGAGTGGGCGCTTCCCGCCGACGGCGCCTACCTGGTGAAAACCTTTGCCGACTGCCTGCTGCCCGAGGGCTCGGATGTGCTGCTCCAGGCGTTCTATTTCGAGACCACCGCCAATCTGACTTGCGACATGCTGGTGAAGGTGGACCGCATGTCCATGGCGAATTCGCTCGAAATCCGGTGCCCGGTCCTGGATCATAAACTGGCGGAGCTGGCTGCCGGTTTTCCGCCCTCCTGGAAAATCCGGAACGGCAGGGGTAAACGAATTCTGGTCGAAGCGCTTGGCGATCGATTGCCGCCGGAGTTATTGAACCGGCCGAAGCGGGGCTTTGGGGTTCCGCTGGCAATCTGGTTCCGCGGGGAGTTGTGGGACTATCTGAACGATCATCTGCTGGGAAACAGTTTCCTGGACCGCGGTTTTGTATCCCCCGCCTTCGTACGTTACTTGTTGGAGGAACACAGGTCCGGGCGCAGGGATAACTCGCACTGGCTCTGGCGCCTGCTGGCGCTCGAACTTTGGTGCGAAGAGTATCTTACTCCCACAGTAGAGACGCGGAACCGCGCGCTCAGTGGGCGGCGCGCCTTCCGGGACGAATGATAGAATGAGCCCTTGCCGGCGTGGAATTCCCAGAGACTCACAATGAGCGACAGCGTTGGAATGACAGCATCTTTTCGAGATCCCGCAGGGAGCCTTTTCTTTTCCGGCGGGCGTGTTCTCCGGACTGTGAATGCAATCGGGGCGGCGGATTTGAATGCGTTTCTAAGCAGCCGGGCCAGCGGCGCTCTGTTCAAGCGCGGAGATGTGGTCGGGACCAGGGCGCTGGACGCCGGGGAACGGGAAGAGCTGCTCCGCGATCCGGAAGTGAGGGCTCAGTTCGATGCCACCGCGGCTGAGGCGATCGTCGAGCACGAGCGCATCGTCTTCCCGAGTTTCCCCTATGAATGGCCGCCGGAGATGCTGTATGCGGCCGGTCTGCTGACGGTGGATTTGGCGAAGGCGTTGTTGCCGGAGAACCTGGGGTTGAAGGACGCCACGCCTTACAATATTCTGTTTCGCGGACCGGACCCTGTCTTCATCGACGTGCTGTCGTTTGAGCGCAGGGAACCCGGCGACGCGATCTGGCTGCCGTACGCGCAGTTTGCCCGCGCGTTCCTGCTGCCGTTGCTGGCGAACAAGTATTACGGCCTGACGCTCGATCAGATGCTGTTTTGCCGCCGGGACGGGCTCGAACCCGAAGAGGTCTACCGCTGGGCGAAGCCGCTGCAGAGACTTCGGCCGCCCTTCCTGTCCCTCGTTTCGCTGCCCACCTGGGCGGGGCGCAGGCACGATCAGGATGACGCCTCGATTTATAAGCGCAAGCCGCTCGCGAACGTTGAAAAGGGCCGTTTCATCCTGGAGACGCTGTTCCGGGGATTGCGCCGCTCGCTCGAAAAGCTGAAGCCCGCCGCGGGAAAGAGGTCCGTCTGGTCCGAGTACATGACCTCGAACAACAACTATTCCGCGGAGCATCTCGCTCTTAAGAAGAACTTCGTGGAACGGGCCATGGACGAGTTCCGTCCGAAACGTGTTCTGGACGTAGGATGTAATACCGGGTTCTTCAGTGCGATCGCGGCGCGGGCCGGGGCCAGCGTCGTGGCGATAGACTACGACCCGGTGGTGGTCGGAGAGACGTGGCGCAACGCGCGGGAGCAGCGCCTGAATATTCTGCCGCTAGTCGTGAACCTCACCCGCCCGACTCCCGGCGTCGGCTGGCGGAACCGCGAATGCGCGTCTTTCCTGGATCGCGCTCGCGGCGGTTTCGATGCGGTGCTCATGCTTGCCGTGATTCACCACATGCTGGTGACCGAGCGGGTGCCGCTCAGAGAAATTGTGGACCTTGCGGCCGAGCTGACCAACGATCTGCTGATTATTGAATTCATCGCCCCGCAAGACTCGATGTTTTTGCGGCTTACGCGCGGCCGGGAAGAACTGCATCGGGACCTGAACAAGACCGTTTTCGAGAATGCCTGCCAGAAGCGTTTTGAGATTGTGCGGACAGAGCACCTGGAAGGCACGTCGCGCTGGATGTATGCGTTGAGGAAGCGCGGCGGAGCACAGCACGCGAACGGCTAAGCGCGCAGCGCTCACCTGGCCTTTACAGACAGGAACGAGGGATCGGCGGCTACGCCGCCGATGCTTACCTCAAGCAGTTGTTCCCCGGCGTCCACGTCCGGCACAACCAGGTTCATTTGCGACACTCCGACCATCCCGGGAGCCAGGCCAAGGAACTTGATGCCGGCCGGGCGCCCCGCGATTCTCGCCTCGGCAGCGGCCAGCGGCTTGGAGGGAGGGCTTTCCGGGGGAGCCGCCCCGGTCGGTACAGAATTGTCCACGAGGCCTTGGCCCGTCAGGTATACGACGACATACTGGCCCGGCTGTGCAGGATTGCCGGGTGAATTCAGCGACGAATCCGAGGAATTCTCCGCGATCGCGTGCTTAGTCACGGGATCCATCACAACTCCCGGACCGGTAGCGGTGACGACGAATGTCTCCTCAACGCTCCGTTGTCCTGCAACCTCGACAACCAACGTCGCTTTGCCCACCGGCGTCTCAAACGGAACTTGAGCGTTGATCCGGGTCGAGCCCGCAAAAAGCAGTGGCGCGAGCACACCGCTGATCGCAACAGAGGTTCCCTTGAGAACGGTCGGAAGCGGGATGTCCTCCGCGGCCCCGCTCCCGGATGCCAGGTTGGTCCCGTAGATAGAGATTAAGGACCCGGGCGCGATGGAAGGCAGCCCGCTGGCGGCATTGACAACGCCTCCCGAGGCGGTGAGAGGGGCCGGCAGACGGATGGCGAATGCGACTGTGTTGGAGAGTCCTCCGGGAACGGTCACAGAGATTCCGGCACTGCCCTGAGACGCGATCAAAGCGGCGGCCACGCTTGCCGTCAACCGAGTGCCGTTGACGAACGTGGTTGGAAGCGGGACGCCATTCCACTGAACCACCGCTCCGGAAAGGAACCGGCTGCCGCCCACCGCCAGTGCGAAGCCAGGCGCGCCGGTTGTGGCCGAATCGGGACTCAGGGAAGCGATGACCGGAGGCTGGCCGATTGTAAACGGTACTCCGCGGGAGGAGATTTCTCCCACCGTATCGAAGACCTGAATCGTGGACTGGAAGGCGAGTGTCAACGCCGAAGGCGGAAGAACGGCGGTCAAGGTTGCAGCGCTGACAAAGGCGGTGGGAAGGTTAGTCCGGCCGGTGGGCTGAGTGATTGCCAGAACATCGGTCGAGACGAATCCCGCTCCCGTAGCTGTAATCGTGATGCCCGGCCGGCCCACGGCAGCAAAGTTCGGGCTGACCGCAGTAAGGACCGGCTGGACGATCATCCCAAAGGCGTTGGAAACGGCGCCGCCGGGAATTACCACGGTGAGATTGAAGGCGCCCGAGAAGGCACTGAGACTGGCGGGAACGAGAGCGCTCAGCTGCCCGGAATTCTGGACAGTCGTAGCCAGCGGGGTGCGCGCCCACATTGCAACGGAACCAGGTAAAAAGCCGGCGCCCAATATGGTCACGGTGAAAGCAGGCCCGCCGGCGTCCATCCGGCTTGGGCTGACGGAGGCGATCAACAGCGACGGCAGAACACTGATGCTGACGCAATTGGACACGATGCCGCTTGAAACCACCGAAACTGTCGCACTGCCGGCGGCGGTCCCCAGGCCAGCCGGTACCGACGCAGTCAACTGCGTGTCGCTGACCCGAGTCGTCGTTAGGGGAGAGCCGTTCCAGCGCAGTGTCGCATCCGGCAGAAAGCCTGTTCCAAACGCCGTGATTGCGAGGGTGGAACCTGATCCCTGCGAGCGAACACAGCCGGTTACGACCGGCAGGACCGGGGTTCCGGTCTGCCCGCAAACGGCGCACGTGAGTCCCAGGAGGAGAGCGAACGCGTTTGCGAAACGGGATCGCATGTTGACAATGCAAATTATACCCGCAAGCGGCCTGGAGTTCCCTTGTCTTGCACTACGCCGCCAGGGATAGCACTGGATGGCGCGGATGGATGGTCACCGATCGTTGGATCCATATTCCGGCATGATTGGAGAGCCGGCCGCGGCGCTCTCACGAGGTGCCGTGGAGGAGTTTGGCCGCCAGCCAGCGCCGCTCGAGCCGGCCCCGTTCGGCGTCATCGAGCACGTGGTCGCCCCGCTCTTTCCGAAGGTATTCCAGCAGCACGCCGGCCGGCACGAACCATCCTTTTTTCTTTGCAAGCCGTGTCATAAGCCGTTTGAATTCGGAGTGCAACCGGCCGGCCTCGTCCACGAAATGATGGCCAAAATGGGTGTACATGAGGCAGGCTCCGCCTTCCTCCTCCAGCCTGTCCTGCTCCGGCTCAGCCAACCGCCGCAGAAAACTGGCGCGGTTCGCTCCCTCTGAGGATGCAAACCAGCGCGCCACGTACGGCCGCCGGGGATCGACATACGGCATGTAAGGACAGGCTCGCAGCGTGTTCACATCGCGAAACACAAAATTGCGGCAGTAGCCGACGCGCTCGCGGCAGACATCCCCCCAATACGAGGGATGGCCGGGCACGTGGCCGAAGAACCGGTCCTTCCGCCCGAGACACATAGCGCGATGGACGGCGCGGGCCGCGGAACTCCCCAGCCGCGCCGCTCCCCAGTAGATCGCATCTTCGTTGTAATGATTCGCCATGGTCACCGGATCATGGCCAAAATATTCGCGGAACAAATCGAGGGAGCGAATGACCTCATCGCGGCACAGACTGCCGGGAGCACCGTTGTGATAGCCGATTTCGAATCCTTTTTCCTGTAATCGGACCGCCCACTCCAGAAACTCGCGCGACTGGCAGGTTTCCCCTGGAGAGTTGCGCTCCCGCGGCTCCACCAGCCAGACCGCCTTGGTGGTACGAAACCCCAGGTCTTCGAGCAAAGAGTACACAGCCTTGCTGGCTTCGAGCGTTTGCGAATCGGGGTCGTCAAAGACGGTGAACGCAAAGCGGCAGCCGTTGGGCCAGGCAAGCGCGGGCTTCATTTCTGCTTGATTCTAGCATCGAAGGATTGCCTCGCCCTGCACCGGCGGTACCGCCTTCCCGCAAAACCGCGCTTCGCATTTATGAAAGGACCGAGCACGCCGCTATGATGGGGTAGTGCCTATGGACGACACGCGAGAACGCCTCCGCAAGTGCCTGCAACTGGTATTCCCACAGCTCTCCGACGAGCAAGCATACAAAGCCAGCCTCGAATCCGTGGAGGCATGGGATTCGGTGGCCTCGGCCACCCTGCTCACCGTGATCGAGGAAGAATTTCAGGTCTCGATCGACTATGAGCAAGCCGGGGAACTGAATTCCTTCGAAGCGATTCTTCACTGCCTGCGCGGATGACGGTGGCGCCGGCCGGGCTCCATCACTTCATCAAGTTCACGATGCCGTCTCCGTCACCTCGGGTGAAGTGGAAATGCTCCTCGCTCCGGCCTGCTTCCTGCACCAGGCGTAGGACCTCCCGCGAAACGGTCACCCCGTAGTTGGACGGGCCGCTCAGAAACCCAGCCGCCCGGAATGCAGCCACCCACCGGCGATCGCTCTGGTTGGTGACCATCAGGTCGACGTTCCGCTCTTCCAGGACACGGGCCGCGCCGAGCGCCGTCGCTTCCATGTACTCCGGGGCGGCGAACGTGTCCACCACCGTACCCACCCGCAGGTCGCCGAAGTATTTATGGCCGCGGAACGCCGTCTCCATTCCCACGGCCCAACCTACGGTTTCCGTCCCCACCACGGCCCGGACCTTGCAGAATCGCCCTCCCGACGGATAGAGCTGGTTCAACACCGCGGCGTTGCGCACTGCGCAAACCGCATGCTGATCTTTCAAGCGATCCCACAGCGCGCTCGCCCACGGTCCGAACTCGTCGACCGGCTCGAATTCAACCGGGCGCGCGGTTACTCGCCACGCGCGCCGCTGCAGCGCGGCAATCCCCAGCGCTCCGACTCCGCTGGATGCCAGCAGGGCGGCTCCACAACGCCGCCAACGGCTGGCGCGCAGCAACTGAATCTGGTGCAGGAAAGTCGCCGCGTGCCGGACGCGAAACAAAAACGGCGCCAGTTTGACGTGCCACCCCAGGCCTTTCAACATCCGCGGCAGCGGCGTGTCGATGCCCCCCATGCCCACCGTATAGATGTACGGCGTACTCCGTAGCGCATGTTTGATCAGCACCATCCCAACCGGTGTAAACCTCTTACTGATGATTCCCTCGGAGAGCGGTAACTGATAGCCGATCGCCTCCACCGTCCGGCCGGCGATGCGGAACTCCTGGATCTGGGGCAAGTATCCGCCGCGCACTTCGCAGCCGTCGAGCAGCAGCATCTGGTC
>Ga0315272_10001248_pt1 | contig 12680 bp, 17 predicted proteins | sample C3_middle_MG_FD_203918 | JGI IMG/M metagenome (GOLD analysis project Ga0315272, IMG submission 203918) | Sediment microbial communities from Yellowstone Lake, YNP, Wyoming, USA - C3_middle | ecosystem: Environmental > Aquatic > Freshwater > Lake > Sediment | place: USA: Wyoming | collected...
TGCCAATCATGAGCTTCAACTACGGCGCAAAAAACAAAGAGCGGCTCCAGGAGTCGCTTCGATACGGAACCACCATCGCCGTTGTGATGATGGGTGTGGGCGCCATAATACTATCAGTATTTCCGGCGCAGATCCTCAAGTTGTTCATGGCGTCGGATGAAATGATGTCCTTTGGCATTCCAGCGCTGAGAATCATGGCCGCAAGCTATATTTTCAACGGCATCGCCACCATGGTCGCCTCCTACATGCAGTCGACGAGAAAAGTCAAGTACAGCATTCGAATCAACCTGCTTAGGCAGCTGATTGTTTTGCTTCCGGCAATGTGGCTGCTGACCCATTTCATCGGCATGAGCGGCGTCTGGTTTGCGTTCATTGTCGCTGAAGTCCTGACCTGTGGCTACAGCATCTATGTCTATAAGAAGAATCCGTTAATATTGGAATAGTCTCGGTCTCCGGTTTTCTCACACGATCTCCGCGCCGCTGCCGCCACTCTTTTCTTTCTTCACGACAATCTGATTGCCGCTGCGATTTTACTTTATGTTCAGTTCAATTCCTAGGCATAATTCTGTGGCATTCAGCAGATAAAAAAGGCGAAGAGCACTTGATACGCTCTTCGCAGTCAATTCTCTGACCGGTTGCAGACCACACTACCAGTGGGGGTTGGCACAGCTATCGCCAAATGAATATTATGAATACCTGGTAACTGGTGTTTATCCAATACCTAACAAATTATTGTAGCCGTTCCCGCCAATTCGAATAACCGTAGTGAGACATAGGCGTAAAATTCATTTAGAAAAGTACAATAAAAAAAGCGATATCCACGAATACCGCTTCATTCAATAATCTAATTATCAAGAGAGTCCCAATTCCCAATATTCGCAGCGTGTCCATGAAGCCAGAATAGCTTTTTCAGGCCAAAATCGATACAAACACGCAAAAACTTTTGCCCTTGAAATGGGGTACACATTATTTTCTCTTCAATGATGCATGCAATGCTTTGCGCTCGTTTCTTGATGAATATCAATACCCTTGATTTATCTAATTGATAGTATTCTTCTTGCTTCATTTGGAGTTGCAATCTCTCTGTTAAAGACATCTGCGATTTCAACCACTCTTGTGACCAATTCACCATTTGATTTCGCCAATACCCCTTTTTTTAGATATATGTTGTCTTCAAATCCAACTCTTACATGACCTCCCATCACAATTGCCCCAACGGTAACAAGATTTGCATATTTCCCAATCCCCGAAGCCGTCCAAGTACTGTCCGTTGGAATGCTATCCGCCATAAACACAAGATCCCTCAATGTGCCAGTCATTTGGACACCCAGAACAAAGTTGAAGTGTAATGGTGCCTGAAGTAGACCTTTTTTCCCTATGCTCAGCGCAATATCAATCATGCCCTTATCAAATACTTCAAGCTCCGGCTTTATTTTATTGTCACTCATAAACTTTGCAAAATTCATTATAGTATTGCGAGTATTGACAAATACATCATCATGTCCAAAGTTCAAAGAGCCACAATCTAGCGTAGCAAACTCTGGAGTAGGAGTTACATTGCATGAATCAAGTCTTTCCAAATCAGTCATTCCCACAGCCCCTCCCGTAGAAGGTTGAATGATAACGTCTTTGCATTCGCTTCTAATCGCATCTATGCAAGTCTGAAAACGTTCATGATTTTGTGTTGGTGTCCCATCATCTTCTCTCACGTGCAAATGTATTATACTTGCTCCTGCATCATATGCGGATTTTGCCTCTCTAGTAATCTCATCTACCGAATATGGAACTGATGGGTTGTTTTCTTTCGTTACTTCTGCGCCACATATTGCTGCAGTAATAATCAACTTTTCCATTTTTTCTCCTTTATTTAATGCTAGTGCTGTAAACAAAAGATTGTATTTCTTATTTCAACCGGTAAGTATCATAGCCTTTATAATTTACTGCAGCAACCTGGTTGTCTTTTTTTAAGTCGTCTAGAATTGCATCGATATTATTGCAGTCTCTCGACTTTAAAAACCCCTCAATTTCGAACTGATTCATAGGATGGCGCTTAATTATACTCATGATTGCTTCGTAATGATCTTCAATCTCACTGTGAAAACCTTTCGAGTCCAACAAATCAATGGAAATGCCTCCCAGAATTTCGACTGCATGATTCATTTTTTCATGATTGACCGCTTTCACATAGGGTTCAGAAGGAGGCCTTACTGGTGTATTGATATATAATCTATCGTACCTATGCTTTGATAACGCTTCAACGTATTTTTTGAGTGATTCATCATCATCATTGATTCCTTCAATCAACATTAGTTCAATCCACAGCTGCCCTTTATACTCATGCGAAAATATTTCCAATCCATCATTGATCATTTTAAAATCGATGGTGCCATGGGGGCGGTTGATCTTTTTGAAGGATTCATCATCAAAGGCATCCAATGTAGGCAATACGATATCTGCCTGATACAGTTCCGCTCTCAAATTCGCATCGTAAAGAAGCGCTCCGTTCGTTATGACAGCAACCGGTTTAACCGTTCTTTTTTGAATCTCAGAAATAAGTTCTCCAAGCCCTAGAGAGAGCGTGGGTTCGCCTTCGCCGACTATCGTAACGACATCGAAATGAAAATCATTTTTGAGAACTTCATCAAATTCATCTATCATTTCTTTGACAGTAAAAAACATCAGCCTTGTGTTTGTCATACGGTTCGTTCTTCCCAATTGGCAATAAATGCATGAGTAATTACATACTTTCTTTGGGATGGGGCTGATTCCTAGGGATTTGCCCAGCCTTCTGGATGGAACTGGCCCATACACAAATTTCATTTCCTTCACCAAAGCGCACCTCCTTTGTCCTTATGGCTCTTCTGTTTGCATGCATTGGTTAGTTGTAATCAAGCATAGCCTTTTCCGTGTCCCTAAATAACTCAGGCGCCAACTCCTTCATACCAATTTGTTCCCAATATGACAGTTTTTCATGGTCATTAAAATACTTCAATGGAATTGGATGTGTACCAACCACGACAGGAATGCCATAATGTGTTTCAATAAACTCTTTAAAAGCCTTAATCCTTGGACAAGGAGGATATCCTACTACAAATCCCGTTGCTATATGTATAATCTCGGCACCGTTTTTAATCATTTCTTCTGGCACATACTCAATATTTCCGCCGGGACAGCCCCCGCAGTTTGAATATCCAACCAGCTCAACTTCTTCTTCCAGCGAATATCTTGAAAAAGCCCCAGCTCGTTCTTTTAATGCTTTTAGACATTTTCCGCCACCGCAGTTTTGATAGCGTGAACAAATAATAATTCCTATTTTTTTCATGATTTCGTCCTCCGATTTACTGAAACCGAATATTCATATTCTCTTAAAATAAACTTCCGTTACTTTCCAATGTCTTTAGCGACATCCAACGTAAATTTCCAAGCACAATTACAGGTCTCATCCATTACATCCGGATAGCAACTGATTGTTTCGCACTGAAATCTCGAATCAATTGTTTTCGCAAAATAGGTATATTCAATAATCCCAACTGATTTGCACGGATGAAATTCCATTCCCTTTCTCTTCCTTGCGTTTTGTACACGACAATCCAGCGTCCTGTAAATGAGAATGTTATCCTTGGTTATGATTTCGTCCTTGTTGATATTGGCATATATCCGGTAAGGTAGCGCCCGCTTTAGCCCTTCGATTCCAGCGTTTTCCGGCAACTTCAGAAAACCCTTAATTCGATTGGCTTCAATGACCGTGAACGCACGCCAGGCATTTTCATCATGTTCAATGGCTTCATCCATTCCAAGTTTATTTTCAATAGATTGGAACCAAACCCCATCCATTGCCAACCAATTTTTAGAGTACATGTCCAGCAACTTGAGCAAGTCCTCTTTATTCAACTGTTCAATTATTTTGTTTGCCATCATATTTCCTCACACTATTTATTCATCCAGCGCATATGTCTTGTTTTTCTGCCCGGTCTTTCCTGCTTATGCGCCACTTAGCATTGTGAAAATGGCTAACCCAACACCTAATAAAAAGGCCGCATAGGAATGTTTCTTCTCATGAAGTCCAGCCTCCGGCAATAAATGGGAAGCCGACAAATAGATTAAAACGCCTCCCACTGCACCAAGGGCCAGCCCCAGCAGGGAGTCGCTGACGCCATGGATAAAGGGATAGGCAATGAAAGCTCCTATTGGCGTGGTCAGTGCTGCTGTCAAAAAAGCAAACAAAATCGCTTTTCTTCCGTCCATGCCACTTTTGAAAAGAACAGTAAATGTTATAATTCCTTCGGCAAACTCATGAACCACCAGTCCCGTTCCAGTCATTACGCCAACAATCGTACTAACACTAAACGTCATGGTATAGACGATTCCATCAATAAACGAGTGAATACCAATCCCAACCAGTGCGGTAATGCCAAAAGCCAGTTCTTTTTGCTTGGTAGTATATTTGATCGCCTTATTGACAAAGTACATAAACAAAAATCCGCCTAAGGCCGCAATCCCAGCATTGGTATTTTTCCCCATCGCTTCCGGCAAGGCCATAATCAGCGGTGATGCGATGAGAATCCCGGCAGCGAAACAAATAACATATTCCTTTGATTTATCTGCCAGTTCCTTATTTTTATAAACACCCAGATTCCAAAGCTATTGACAATCATTGCACCCATTTCAAAGATCAAAATCCAACCAAATGTGCTCACTTCTTGCATGTTTTATTCTCCTGTTTGCTTTTTTTATTCTGCTTCATATAAGCCTTTTTCTAATAGGAAGTCCATCATCATCTTAGACGTATTTCCTGTAATCTTCAGACAGTTTACCAAATGTTCTTTTGTCTCAAACGGATGGGGATTCAGTACTCTGCAACAAGTGGCTCCATATTTCTCTGTGAATCTGTCCGTGAACTCTTTTGCCAGCTCATATGCCTCATCCCGAGGCAATTGGTTTGTGACCCTACCTTTTATCATATTCAACGCTGCAATGGAACCGGTCAATGCGCCGCACATGCAGCCCGACTCTCCCACGCCACTACCAAACCCGGTGAATAACCTGACCAGTGAAGGGTCAATCTCAGGAGAAAGCAAAGGTTGGTATGTCAGGAAAATTGCTTCCGCGCAGTTATAACCTTCTTTGAAATAATTCCCGGCTTTGTTTCGCGCCTCTACCGGGAGTTGCTCTCTAATCGTAACATCACTCATTGTCGTTTACTCCTTGTTTCACTTGATTCAGTCTCTTGTAGTACGTCTTGGCAGTGTATACCGCCCCTAGTGGGTTGTGTGCAAGAACCCTGTCTTTCACTGCAAATACGGTGCAAAAGGCGTTGCTGTGTTTGAAGAACATGGAATCATGCCCAACACAAAGGCCAAGTACAATATTAAACTCCGTTTCTTGCGCATTGCAGATTTCTGCCTGAGCAATCGGGTTGCAGATTACTTCATATTCGCCTGGATTGATTTTATCTTTCTGCTCAAGTCCAAAGTCTTCCTTGCAGGTTCCACCAACCTTGCATATGACTGAGACAACATCCAACCCGTTGGCTGCCAATATATCATTTACAATGGCCGCTTCTTTTTGTAAACCCAAACAAAAGGCCAACCCTATTTTTTTGTACCCCATCCGAAGGCAAAACTCAATAGTTTCCTGCATGCGGGTTTTGATTGGGAAGGCTTCTCCATCAGCATCGTGATCATACCCGGCAGCCTCTTGCAAGGCTGCCGACTTGCTGAACGTCTTATAGGGTTCTTCCCCATACTTGCCCAGGGCTGTTTCCACTTCTTTGGCATTGCATAAGGTCGGACAATCGGCTAAACCTTTTCCGTTTTGCTGTCTGCATATCTTTACCGGGAAATTGCATTTTGCACAACTACTCATATTTCGTTCCTCTTAGTTACCACATTCATCATGGTGTTGATGCTCATGACATACGGATCCTGTTGAAACCAGTTTCCCTTGAAGGTATGCTTGAGCCGCTTCCAAGGCATTGCCCTCAGCGCCAACAATCACTTCAATGTTTTTTTCATTGAAGATTTCAATCGCGCCACCGCCCATGCCACCTGATATGATGACATTAACACCTAAGTCATTCAGATAGTTTGGTAAGAACCCAGGTTTATGCCCCGGATTTGGGATAGATTCGCTCTTCAAGATCTGTCCGTTGTCTGCTTCAAAAATATTGAAGTTGGTACAATGGCCAAAGTGACCTGTCACCATTTCGTTTTCACTTGCTACTGCAATTTTAATCATTTTATTTTCCTCCATTTTTCTATTAACGATGTATTCATCCAAAATCATTGCCGCTTCCACGACAAGTTTTTTACAAGGCCTTGCATTATAATAATCCCGAGTTCGTTCATCACTCTTTGGATTGTCCCAGCCTGCTTCTCGTCCCAAGAGTTCTCTGCAAATAATCGTTCCGTGCCGCTCTTTAAACTTCTTGGCTAAGGACTGAATCAAGCGGTAGTGTTCATCTTTGGCAAGCTTATCTTGTGGATCGGTATAACCATATTTGGCACCCACCACCAGAAACATCCCGCTGACTGCGCCACATACTTCACGAAGCCGACCCATGCCCCCGCCAAATGAAGAGGAGATTTTTATGGCCGTTTCCGGATCTAATCCTGTTTCGTCAGCAAATGCCGCAAATATCGCCTGGGAGCAACTATACCCCTGTTCAAACAGCTCTTTTGCCTGCTTTTCATGCCCGCTCATTTCGCCGGTTCCTCGATGCTGCCTGCCAGCACGTCAGCAACTTTATCCAACCAGGTGTTTTCATAAAACTCAATCATTCCTTGATCACAGGCTGCTGCGATTTTTGGATCAATTGGTAGTTTCGCCATCACTTCAAGATTGTATTTCACTGCAATTTCTTCAATGTGGCTGTCCCCAAAGATCTTATAATCTTTGTTGTTATCCGGGCATTTGAAATAGGACATATTCTCCACCAATCCAACAATGGGAATGCTCATCATACGTGCCATTTTAACCGCTTTTGACACAATCATCGATACCAACTCCTGAGGTGAGGTCACAATGATGATTCCGTCAACGGGAAGCGACTGAAAAACAGTCAAGGAAACATCTCCTGTTCCCGGAGGCATGTCGACAAACATGAAATCCACATCGTTCCAAATAACATCCGTCCAAAATTGCTTGACGGTGCCTGAAATGAGCGGACCTCGCCATACGACTGGATCCGAATCATTCTCCAGCAAAAGATTAATCGACATTACATCAATACCGGTTTTGCTGTGAATCGGGAAAATACCAAACTCATCACCCGTTGCTTTTGCAGTAATACCAAAAGCCTTGGGGATGGACGGTCCGGTCACATCCGCATCTAAGATTGCCGTATGATAACCTTTTTTGTTCATTGCTACCGCCAGCAAGGAAGTCACAAGCGACTTCCCCACGCCGCCTTTTCCACTCACAACACCAATGACTTTCTTCACTTGGCTCATTTGGTGCAGTTTTTCGATTAAATCTTTTGGTTCTTTTCTTTCCTCGCAGTCTTCTCCGCAGCTGCTGCAGCTTTCATTACAATTTTCGCTCATTTGATTTCTCCTATTTTATAAATTGATTTGACTACCTGTTGAAATATATCCTAGCTTATCGCCTAAGATTCCTTTTAAATGTTCGTAGGATTTGATTCCGGTGCAATGTCCGGTGAAATATTGAACTTCTGTCTCCGCCAGTGCCTCACCGATTCCGTCAACGACTGACGGTGCTTCATTTTTTTTGGCAGAACTGTTATATAAATGGAATCCGCCAATCACAACATCCGGCATTCGCTTTTTATCCCGGTAGAACTGATCCACAATATTTACAATGCCTTTGTGGGCGCAGCCGGCCACCAGCAGGGTTTTGCCGTTTTCACTGATGATTAGATTCTGTTCATGGGAAAAGTCATCTTGTAACAATTCCCCGTTATGCTCCATGTATAAGTCTTGATTCCCGGATGGGGAGAATCGGTTGCCGCTGATTCGAGAAAAAAGTTCCAGCCCTTCATCGATGATCAGTCCATCCTCCACAAACACAAATCTCGAGTTTGGTAATAGCCCCTGGTCTATTCCAATATATTTTTGTTGGCCAAAGATGGTATGCGCATAATGGTTTTCAAAGATATTTTTATGCATATATATTTTTGCAGTCTGGTTCAGGGTCAAAAATGTTTTTAGTCCTCCCCCATGGTCATAATGGCCATGAGAGAGAATAACGATATCTACAGCTGCTAAATCTACATCCATTTTTAGGGCATTGTCGGAAAATAGTTGGCTGGCACCGGTATCAAATAGAATCTTGTGCCGCTGTGTTTCGATAAACAAACTAAGGCCATGCTCTGCCCCAAGATTCGGATTGTCCGAACTGTTTTCAACCAGTGTCTTAATAATCATTTTGTTGGTCCACCTCACACTCTACTTAATAAGTCTGCTGTTTTGTCGTAAACCTCTCGAACGGCTCTGCCTGCCGCGCAATCCAGCTCCGCAATGCTCAGCCCTTGATTGATCGCCTTGACAGCATCCGGATCATATGGAATGATCCCAGCATACGAAATATCATGCTTGTGACAGTATTCCATAATTTTTTCTGTGTTTTTCATATTTACATCATATTTATTGATACAGACCGCCACTTTGACACGAAAGTTAGTAGCCGTTTTGATGATCCGCTCCATATCGCTGATTCCTGAAATCGTGGGTTCCGCAACGACAAGAACCATGTCTACGCCACTTAAGGATGCAATAACTGGGCAGCCAATCCCGGGAGAGCCATCGATGATGGTTAAATCAACGTGTTCTGAATCTAGTTTTAGTTGCCGCTTTACCTCAGTAACCAGCTTGCCGGAGGTCCCGCTACCCATCTTCAATTGGGCGGTGGAAAAGATTGTATCATTTTTATATAGTATTAATTCTCCTGCTATCGCCGGTTTTAGGAGAATGGCATCCACCGGGCACACCAACTCACAAACCCCGCATCCTTCGCACGAGAAAGGATCTACAATATATTGGTTATATTGGTTCGATTTTGAGATTGCATCGAAGCGGCACGCACTTTGGCATTGATCGCACTGAATGCATTTGTCAGGATTAATTTCGGCTTTCGGCAAACCATAATAGTCAGAACTGACCGCCGGACTCTCATGGTGAATCACCAGATGCAGATTTGGTGCGTCGATATCACAGTCCGCATAAGCTTTCGCATGGGAAAGTCGAATAAAAGCACTTGCAACGGTGGTTTTTCCGGTTCCACCCTTCCCACTAAGTATTAGAAGTTGCTTCATGCCCTACCTCCTCCACGACAGCCTGTAGCAGTCCCGTGAAGATTTCACGGTATTGCTGGCTTTCCTTAACCGCAACCAACCCAATTGCATTCATTGTCCCCAGTTCTTTGTCATAGGGAAGACTACCGATGATGTGAAGCCCATTTTTTTTGCAGTACTCCTCCGACGGGTTCACTCCATCCAAACATTTATTGAGAATCACCCCATGGGGTTTATGAAAGAGTCGGACCAATTCAACAACCAGGTTAAGGTTGTGCGCGCCAAAGATGCTGGGTTCCGCAACCAGAATGCAATAATCCGCATCCTTGATGCTTTCCATTACCGTGCAGGCACTGCCGGGTGGGCAATCAATCACGGTCAGAGAATCATCTAAACTTTCGTTTTTGAGTAATTTCTTGATAATCGGTATGCCGGAGGCTTCACCAATATTCATCATACCGGAAAGAACCATGACGTTGTCCGAGGTTCCTTTTTTCACTACACCAATTTCCTTTGCTTTTTCTGTCAAAGCTTTTTCTGGACAAATCGTAACACATCCACCACATGAATGGCAGATATCCTCAAAAATTACCAAGCTGTTGCCAATATAAGCCAGTGCATTAAATTTACAAAAATCAACACACTTACGACAGCCTGTGCACAGCGATTCTTCCACTTGTGGAATTGGTATGGAGACTATTTCCGTTTCAATGTTTTGCGGTTTTAAAAATAAATACCCGTTAGGTTCTTCCACATCACAATCCACATAGACGGCCTGGTCAGAAACTGCAGCCAGATTCACGGAGACTAGTGTTTTCCCGGTGCCTCCTTTACCACTCAAAACGGCTATTTTCATTTTTGTTCCTCTTGATGGCCATGAAATCCCGGATGAATTTCATCGAGGGTTTCAAGTTTTCCGTTTTCAAATGCAACTAGATTGTCCTGCACACTGCCAGAGAGGGTTTTGTATATTTTTACTTTTGCCTTCTGTAATACCACTGCGGCATTCTCTCCACAGCGGGGGGTCAACAGTACATCTGCTCCTTCATCCACCAACGTCTGAGCTGCTTTGATTCCTGCACCACCCTGGCTGTCTGCTGCTTCATTTTTAACAAATATGGTTTCTTTTGTCTCCGTGTTGAAAAACATGAAATACGGTGCACGTCCAAAAGATATGCACACATCAGTGTTCTTTGTATTTTGATCCACGGGTATTGCTATTCTCATTTAATTTCCTCCTTACAAGGTTCGTCTTGTGCCTCATTATTTTGAGCACATCTGCTTCTGTGGCATCTGGCGCATCCATGAATTCGTTCGTTGTCATTGTACAACTGGAAATCCCCACCCTCGATTTTCAGCATTCTGCCGTTCACCAGAGATTCTGCCATTTTGCTTCTAGCTGCTTTATAGATGTTTTGAACTGTGGCTCTTGCCACTTGCATCTTTTCGGCGCACTCTTCCTGATTCAAGCCTTCTTGATCGATCAGCCGAATGGTTTCATATTCTTCCACCGTCATGATAATCAACTCATCATCATCCAGAAAGCCGTTTAATGGACCATACAGGGTACTTCCCGGCATGCAGCATACCTTTCGCCATTTCCTTGGTCTTGGCATATCTTCTACCTTTCTTATGTCAATAAGCAATAGGCGTCCCTATTGCTTATCTGTTTCAAAATATACTGTGTTTACTTGTCAATGTCATCCATTCTTTGCTTTAGCAAATCAATTTGTTTCATTAACAATTCTTTTTCAGTTTCTTTTGAATACGGCGCAACAAATGATCCTGCAAGACCTCTACGACATCCAAACCCCGGCTTCATTCCGGCGCCGACACCAAGTCCTCTTCCTGTCATTGCACCAAGACCCATCGGGCCTGTTCCATCTCTTCCTGGCATAGCTTCCACCTCCTTATGTTTTTGGCATATGCTATTTATAAATTCATTATATGCCTTTTGTGGCATATGTCAATAACTATTTGTAAATTAATTTGCTGGTTGGTGAAATAAATCACAAAACCCGCTTGAATTGGGGGGCAATACATTGTATTATTCATATATATCGTTATACATATGTACTTGAGGAGAGCTTAATATGTTTTATCGAACTGAACCGGAAGTCTTCATCAAAAATGCGGATGTACTAAAAGTCATAGCGCATCCCCAACGTTTATGCATTGTGAAGACATTATGTGAAAAGGATCATTCAACTGTGACAGATATGCAAGAATGCCTTGGCGAAGTCCAGTCTACTGTCTCTCAGCACCTGGCAAAGCTGAAATCGTATGGCATTATTACCGCAAAACGTGAAGGCACCTTCATGTATTACTCCATCGCCAACGAGGAAATGCGACATAAGTTGCAAGGGATTATCAAAGAATTGTTTTAGTCAAAACCGTTATTGCTCTTATCACACTTTTATCAAAAATATGGAGGTCTAAAAATGAAAAATACTGATTTACTCATCATCGGTGGTAGTGCAGGAGGCATCTTGAGCGCAACCACAGCCAGAAAAGCTTATGGAGATATCGATATCACGGTGATCCGGGAAACGCCGACGGTTATGGTACCCTGTGGCATCCCCTATATCTTTGGTACTTTGAACGACAGCAGCAAAAACATCATCCCTGATGCCATGTTGTTGGATGCAAAAGTAAATCTGGTCATCGATGCCGCTTTAAAAATTGATCGGGAGCAGAAAGTCGTTTCTACGGAACAAAATGGAGAGTTTTCTTACAAGAAGCTAATTATTGCTACCGGTTCTTTGCCAATTGTTCCGACCTTTATCCCCGGTTATCAGCTGCAAAACGTCTTTCCGGTTTATAAGAAACAAGCATACTTAAACGAAGTTCTAATAAAGTTGCAAGAATGTAACAATGTGGCTGTCATCGGCGGCGGTTTCATTGGCGTTGAGTTTGCAGAACAGATTCGCTTGCTTGGCAAAAATGTCACTTTGGTTGAGATGGCCGATGCTTGCTTATGGCAGGCATTCGACAAGAAATACACGGACGAATTGGAATCCTTAATGAAAGACAAGGGAATTCAGGTACGCACATCCACAAAGGTCAGTAAGATAATTGGAACTGACAAAGTTGAAGCCATTCAACTGGATGATGGTACTACGTTCCCGGCCGATATGGTAATCTTGGGTCTTGGAGTTACTCCAAATAGCGGACTTGCAGCGGATGCCGGTCTTAAAGTAAACGGCAAAGGTGCCATCGTTGTGGACCAATACACCAGAACAAGCGATCCCGATATCTTTGCCGTTGGCGATTGTGCAGAGAAAAAATGCTTCTTTACAGGGCAGGATACTCCAGTTTTACTGGCATCCACTGCTGCCATGGAAGCCAAAATTGCCGGATGCAATGTATTCAATCTGCGCCTAGTTCGGGCAAACAAAGGAACCATCAGTGCGTTTTCAACGAAAGTCTT
>Ga0315272_10001249_pt1 | contig 12677 bp, 11 predicted proteins | sample C3_middle_MG_FD_203918 | JGI IMG/M metagenome (GOLD analysis project Ga0315272, IMG submission 203918) | Sediment microbial communities from Yellowstone Lake, YNP, Wyoming, USA - C3_middle | ecosystem: Environmental > Aquatic > Freshwater > Lake > Sediment | place: USA: Wyoming | collected...
CAATGCTTCTTGTAAATCCGATGACTGCTCTGGCATTTTTGGATATGATCCTTCAGGAGAAGCATAAAGCCGTTATTAATTCGGCAGCGTCAGGGTCATTGGGAGGGATGATCAGTTATCTTGGAAAAAAGTACGGTATTTCTGTAATCAATGTTGTAAGAAACGAACAGCAGGTCAGTATGCTGAAAGAGAGCGGGTCTGAATATATTCTTAACAATAGCGATCCTGCTTTTCCCGACCAGCTGAAATCGTTATCGCATCAATTATCAGCCACACTTGCTCTCGATCCTATAAGCGGGAGTTATACTCAATTACTGCTTGATGCTATTCCATATGGCGGAACTGTTGTTCTTTACGGCAACCTCTCGGCAGAAGAACAGGGGACAAATTTAAGACCGCTTTTAACTGATAATAAGAAGCTGCATGGATTTTACCTGGGCAACTGGATGAAGGATAACGGACTCTTGAAAACTGTCCGAAACCTGTTCAGAGTCAGGAAACTGCTTGAAAATGAAGTAAAAATCAATGTTCAAAACAGATTTCCGCTCGAAAAAGCGCAATCAGCTGTTGATACCTACCTGAGTAATATGACTGCAGGCAAAGTGTTGCTGGTCCCAGATTCAGAAAAATCTGTTGACGCATAGAGAAGATAACAATGAACCTATGAATTTATTCAGCTTGGTTCCACATGAATTGTCACAGTGACATTTTCATATATCCTGATGAGCTCATTTTCTATTTTATCGCAGTACATATGAGCTTTACCGACAGATACATCTTCAGGAATCCTTATATGAAGATCGATGAATCTGTAATTGCCGGCAACCCTTGTCCGCAGATCATGATAGTTAACATCAAGACGGATAAGAGTTTTTTCGAGGCCCAGAATTTCATCATCGTTCCATGCCGAATCAAGAAGAGGCGTAAAGGCTTTAATTAACAACTCGTAGGCTTCGTAAATAATGAAGAGCGCGACAAGTATTGCAATAACGGGGTCAAGCCAGGTTATTCCGGTAACGATGATCAGGCCGAGACCTATTGCTACACCAAGTGAAGTGTATACATCGGTCTTAAGATGAAGGGCGTCAGCTTCGAGCGCAACCGAATTTGTAGCTCTGGCCACTTTGTAAAGTCTCCCTGAAACATATACATTGACCATTGCTGAGACGAACATTACAAGAGAACCCAGTGCAATTGATTCAAGCTCTATCTTCTCTCCCAGAAGTTTTCTGACAGCTTCAAAAATGATCAATATGGCAGCAATGAAAATAAGTAAGGACTCAATTACGCCCGAAATATTTTCAATTTTCCCATGTCCATACGGGTGCCTTGAATCAGGAGGGTTATCTGAAACTCGTACAGAAAAAAATGCAATGACAGCTGCAATCAGGTCCATGGAAGAATGGATAGCTTCAGACAGTATACTCACTGATCCGCTGATTATTCCGACAGCCAGCTTCATAATTATAAGCAGACTGTTTGAAAGTACTGAAAGGCGTGCGATGCTTACTTTCGCATTCATAAAGTTATCAGTTCATATTCTGTGCTTCCAAGTCCAATACTGACTGCATGTTCAAGACCTGCCTGCCAGAAGGTATCGGGGTGGGCCATCTTGAACTTATCTTCACCGCTCAGATCATGCTCAGAATGATCAGTGCATATCCTGCTGCCCGGGAGTGCCGGAGCAGATTTCACGAGGTCGGCACAAGCCTGGTCAAGAGCTACAGGATCGAAAGATGCCGCAATCCCTAGATCAGGTACAAGAGGATAATCATTAAAGCCCCAGCAATCACAATCAGGTGAGACATTCATAACAAAATTGATATGGAAAGCAGGTTTATCCTTAAGCACTGCCAGCGAGTATTCTGCAATTCTCTTACAGACAGTCTCGGAGGAATTCTGCCAGACTACCTGGGCTGAATCATACTGACATACTGCAACGCATTGTCCGCAGCCCACACATTTCTCATAATTAATATGTGCAATTTTATCGGGCCCAACCTTAACTGCATCGTGCGCACAATATTTTTCACATACCCTGCATCCGGTGCAGTTTTTTTCAAATATCTCAGGTGAAGAGCCAGAATGAAGAAACAGTTTTCCTCCTACTGATGCACATCCCATTCCAATATTTTTGAGAGCACCGCCAAAACCAGTCATTTCATGACCCTTGAAATGATTCATTGTGATGAGCACATCTGAATCAGCTATTGCGCTGCCTATTTTAGCAACCTCACAATACTCAAGATCCAGCTTTATCTCCCGATATTCGGTACCTTTTATACCGTCACCGATAATCACCGGGCAGTTTGTTGTGAGCGGATTATATCCGTTTTCAAAAGCTGCCTCAAGATGGTTGGGAGCATTGGAACGTCTTCCGTAATAAAGTGTATTACAGTCAGTCAGAAAAGGAATAGCTTCTTTTCCTTTCAGAAATTTAACTATCCTGGCAGCATAGTTAGGCCTGAGATATGCCAGGTTCCCCGGTTCTCCGAAATGTAATTTAACAGCAACGATTTTTTTTCGGAATTCAATATTTTCAATTCCGGCTTTTATAATCAGAGCATCGAGCTTTTTAAAGAGATTTTGTGATGGTTTCGCCCTGAGATTTGTAAAATAGACTTTTGAGGAAGACATGTAATAATTAATTAAACAGATAATATTTTTGCCAGCTCAACCAATGACCTATTGACATCCTTATGGAGTTTTACGGCTCTGCGGAATGGAACAAGAGAGATCTCTCCGTTGGCGATTCCAACCATAACACTTTTCTGATCGTCAATAAGAGCTTCAACTGCAGCATGTCCAAGACGGCTTGCATTGACCCTGTCGCTTGCTGATGGAGATCCTCCTCTCTGCAAATGACCCAGCACTGAAACTCTGACATCATAATCTGTAAATTCATTTTTTACCTTTTCAGCCATAGCAAAAGCACCGCCTTCAAGGTGACCTTCAGCAACTATAATAATATTGCTGGTTTTCTTACGTTTGTTGCCTTCCTGAATCATCGCTTTGAGATCCTGTTCAGCACCGCTTATTTCAGGAATGATAATAGCTTCTGCTCCGGTAGCAATTCCACTGTAAAGCGCTATGAAACCAGCCTCAGCACCCATTACCTCAACAAAAAACATTCTGTTATGGGCACTTGCCGTATCCCTTATTTTATCGACTGCTTCAACCACAGTATTCAGAGCAGTATCATAACCGATTGTATAATCAGTTCCGTAAATATCATTGTCAATTGTACCTGGTATTCCTACAAAAGGTATGTCAAATTCCTCATTAAAAAGTCTTGCTCCGGTGAAAGATCCGTCTCCTCCGATCACTACAACACCATCGATCTGCGCCTCTTTCAGATTATTGTATGCTTTGAGCCTGCCCTCTGGATGCCTGAATTCCTCGCACCTTGCAGTTTTTAATATCGTTCCGCCTTTCTGTATAATATCACTTACACTTGAAGATTGCATAGGTAAAAAATCAGCATTTATCAAACCCTGATAACCCTGACGTATACCCATAACTTCCAAACCATTATATACTGCAGTCCTTACAACGGCACGAATGGCTGCATTCATTCCCGGGGCATCTCCTCCGGATGTCAAAACTCCAATTTTCTTAATCTTTGCCATAAATAAATGATGTAAAATTAAGCCACCAAAGGTAATACAATTTATTAAGCCTTACAAGTGCCGGAACAATCCAATAGTCAGATATTTGAAATGATATCCCTTATGTTTTCAATCAGCCATTTAGGTGTTGATGTGGCTCCGCAGATTCCCACGGAATTTTTCCCGTGGAACCACGACTTATCTAATTCTTCAGCACTGGAAACAAAATGCGTATCGTTATTTACATTTTTGCAGACCGAATAAAGCATTTTCCCATTGGAGCTTTCACGTCCGCTGACGAAGATAATAATATCGTGTTTTTTGGCAAAGGCCTTAAGATGAGGATCGCGGTTCGACACCTGTCCGCAAATCGTTTTATTAATTATCAGGTTTTTCCCCGGATCATGTGTAATTGAGGCTTCCATGCGCGACCTGAGTATATCGGTCAGATTGCCGTAATCCTTTACACTCATCGTCGTCTGAGAAAAAAGATACACAGGTTTTGATATATCAATTTTTGCAAAATCATCAGGACCCGATACGAGGATTCCTTCATTGTTGATCTGACCCATCAGACCTACAACTTCAGCATGTCCTGATTTCCCAAAAATGACCACCTGTCCGCCTCCTTCTTTTGTTTTCATCCATGTCTCCCTGATCTTGGATTGAAGCCTCTTGACTATCGGACAGGTCGCTTCGATAATAGTAATATTGTTTTTTTCTGCTATCGTATATGTTTCAGGAGGCTCACCATGGGCTCTTATGAGAACTTTACAGTCTTTCAGATTACCGAACTGCTCATGGTCAATTGAAACAAGTCCAAGAGATCCCAGACGGTCAACCTCTTTATCATTGTGCACTATGGGCCCCAGGGAAAAGACTTTTTCACCATTCATAAGAGCTTTTTCAGCAATCTGAACTGCATTCTGAACGCCGAAACAGAACCCCGATTGCTTATCAATCTCCACTACCATTTCTTTTACTGTCAATGATATTTTTAATCCATGCCATCTGATCCTTAATAGTCATCCTGCTGTTATCCAGGATAATTGCATCATCAGCTCTTCTTAACGGGCTTATGTCCCTGTTCTCATCGGCAATATCGCGTGCAATGATGCTTCGCTTAATTTCCTCAAAGTTAATATTTATTCCCTTTTCCTTCAGCTCATTGAATCTTCTTTTAGCACGGATATCTACAGTGGCGGTCATGAAAATCTTAATATCAGCGTCAGGAAACACAACTGTTCCTATATCTCTGCCATCCATTACTATGCCCTTTGAAATGCCTATCTGTCTCTGCATTTCCACCATTCTTTCACGAACTTCATGAATCTGGCTGATCAGGCTTACGTGGGCAGTTACCTCCATGCTGCGTATATCTTTTTCGACATTTTCCGAATTCAGAAAAGTTTCATATTTATTCTGGTCAGGATTATATACAAAATCAATATGAATATCTCTGATGTCGGAAAGAATGGAAGCAGTATCAAGGCTATTGCCATTGATATAGTTCTTCTTCATGCAGTAAAGAGTAACAGCACGATACATAGCGCCGCTGTCAATAAAAATATAATTCAGTTCCGTGGCAATCAGTCGCGCAAAAGTGCTTTTCCCGCATGAGGAATATCCGTCGATAGCGATGATAAGTTTCTTGTTCATTTTACACCCCAACCCCCCCAAATGGGGGGCTTAAATCCAATTTTAGAATAACTACTGGTCAAATTCAATCTTTCTTTCCATACCGCCCCGATGCTTACATAATGGTAACAACGTATTTTACCCCCCTTTAGGGGGGCAGGGGGGTAATTAATTAAACCTTACAAAGATGATAATTTAACTTTTATCAGGCAAGCTGTTTTCAGGTCCTGGATTTTTTAATAAAGAGTTCAGGTCTTAATATCAGTGATATATTTGTGGATGATCCTGCAAGATGGTATGTAGCCCTTCCGAATTCAATATTCAGAACCGAGGTGCTGATACCGAATCCATATGAAAAACCAACTGTCGACGGTTTAGTATCGAGCTGAAGCTCCTTTCTTCTCTGATAATTGTATCCGGCGCTTACGTAGAAATTCTTATGAGGAATAAGTTCAATACCTATAATAGCATGTCTTATCGCATTCTCGAAAAATCCCGAGGCATCTTTGGTGTTGCTGTTTTCAGTTAATGTATTGTACTGGTGCGTAAGGTCATACTTTTCGAGGTGCCTCAGGGTTAATGATATCCGGAGAGGAGCATGTGGAAGCCTCTGCGAAATGCCTGCCTGTATCTCAAAAGGAAGTTTTTCATGGGATTCCCCTGCATAGGTGGTAACCTCATAGCCCAGGTTCTTCACTACCATTCCAACTGAAAAAAGATTTTCCGGGTTGTGCCAGGAAGCACCAAAGTCAAAGGCAAAACCTGTTGAATTGTATTTTTCCAGCTGTGATATAACTGGTTTGAATGTTATCCCTACAGAGAGCAAAGTGTCAATTTCACGTGAGTAAATCAGCGAGAGCGCATATTCGGAAGCTCTGAAACTTCCCGTAATTATGCCTGTCACATCAGTTTCAGTAAAGGAGCCATAATTTAAGTAAGTCAGTCCAATAGCAAAATTTCCAGTCCCCGGATAAGACCTGGAGTACATTGCCAGACCATAATTTATTCCGGCAAAATAATTGACATAATTCAAGGCAAGATTCTTATTCATCCCTATATTAAGCAATGCAGGATTGTGATAAGCCAGGTTCAGATCATTGGTCAGAACTGAAACATTTGTTCCTCCAAGTGATGAAACAAGTCCGGAATGAGTAAGGTTTAAAAACTCATAGACATTATCTCCCCCGGTCTGCGAATAAGATGGTGAAACAGCTATAATGAAGAAGAAAATATAAAGGACTTTTTTTTTCATATTTCCCGATGTACCCCAAATATAATATGATTTATCTTATGATAATTGATCAGGCTGTCTTGCCTGTAAATGCAAGAGCTTCCCAGAATTTCTTCTTAGGCTCATCCATCTGCGACATAATAAGGCCGGCAATGACAACCGACATACCAATTACATTCTGAACCGACAGTTTTTCACCCAGCAGAATAAACGAGAAAATAGCTGTGAAGACCGGAATGCAGTTCGAAAATACATTCGCTTTGGTAATTCCCATTTTCTTTACGGAATATGCAAACAGGATAAATGCGCCGCAGGAAGCAAATACAGCCAGCTCAATTATCGGCTTGAACATATTGAGATTAAAAGCAGTAGTGAAGAAATGGCGCGCATCAAGAATAAGAAAGAGAGGAAGAAACAGTATTGTACCGATTATATTCTGCACGCCAACTATAAAGACAGGACTATAGTTCCCCACGAGTCGACTCAGAGTAAGATTGTAGCCTACTGCAGTTATTACAGCGAGCATCAGAAACCCCAATCCTTTTATGTTGAAATTCAGACTCCCGTCAGTCCTTAGAATGAACACCAGCACACCTAAAAAAGATACAACAACTCCGGCATAATTTATCGGCTTTAATTTCTCTTTAAAGATGAGCCATGCGCCGAGTGTTGCAAAAACAGGTATAGTCGATATTAAAACAGAGCATACAGTTGCAGAAACATAAGTCAGCCCGAAGCTCTCACCGATAAAGTATAAGAAGGGTTCAAATACGGCAAGCATTAGAAAAAGCCTGCGATCCTTCTTTTTTATCTTTACGAAATTGCCTGTTGCGAGCAGAAAGATGGTCATAATGCCTGCTGCAAAAACAAGCCTGATAAATACTATTGTCAGCGGATAAAAGATCTTATTTGCCTCCTTGAACCAGATAAATGAGAATGCCCAGAATATCATTGCCAGTGTTATGGCGCCATATGTTTTTACCTGTTTGTTCAAGTTCTCTTTATTAATCTCATTTATTTCGGAGCTGCGAATTTATATCTAAATTACAGATTCCACAATGAGGTGCGTTTATTTTTACTTTTTCCTGGCAGGCATGAGGCAGAAAAACAGAGAATAATCATTTTTCTCGACCAGAGGACAAAAAAATATATTCTACTTTCATTAAATATCAGTAAATAAAATAATTAGAAATTAGAATTGTTTCGAACGCACAGTATTCATGATATTTTTAAGATTTGATTGTGATTCATAAATTATTATATTTGCCGCCTCATAGGGTTTAAGAATACACTCGTGGTTCTGTTAAACACTTTATTACAAGAAAATTAACTAATATTCAAGTATAGATGAAAATTCTGGTTTGTATCAGTAATGTTCCCGACACAACGACAAAGATTAAGTTTGCCGAAGGAAATACTTCAATAGACACTACCGGTATCCAGTGGGTTATCAATCCATGGGACGAACTATCTCTTACACGCGCCCTTGAACTAAAGGATGATGCTTCAATCGGTGTAAAATCTGTAACCGTCATTCATGTAGGTGAGGCTTCTGCTGAAACTACAATCCGAAAAGCTCTTGCAATAGGTGCTGACGATGCCCTCAGAGTTAATGCTTCATCATCAGATGCATGGTTTGTAGCTGCACAGATAGCAGAAGTCATTAAAAAGGAGCAGTTTGACATTGTAATGTGCGGAATCGAGTCGAGCGATTATAACGGCTCTATAGTAGGAGGCATGATTGCCGAATTTCTTGGGATACCATCTGTATCTGCAGTTTCAGGAATTAAAGTGGAAAATGGGCAGCCTGTTCTCACACGTGAAATTGATGGTGGGAAGGAGATCGTAACAGTACCACTTCCTTTTGTTGCAATAGTGCAGAAAGGTATTGCGAAAGAACCCAGGATTGCCGCTATGCGTGGTATTATGATGGCCAGGACAAAGCCTGTTAAAGTTGTTGAGCCGGTTAAGATTGATCCATTGACAGAGATTGTTTCTTTTGAGAAACCAGTGCCACGTGCTGCATGCAAATTTGTAGATGCAGATAACCCTGCACAACTTCTTGATCTTCTGCAAAATGAAGCAAAAGTAATCTGATTATTAGTAGAAACCGTAAATTAAATCAATATGTCAGTATTAGTATATACCGAGAATTGGGACGGAAAATTCAAGAAACTTTCTTTTGAACTTGTGTCATATGCAAGCGGCGTAGCAAAAATGCTAAATACATGTGTAACAGCTGTGTCCGTTGGTAAGGTCGATAACAACGAACTGTTAAGTCTGGGCAAATACGGAGCCGGTAAAATAATAAGTATCGTAAGTGACAGTCTGACTGCTTTTGACAGCCAGGCATATTCAAGTATCCTTTCGGATATAGCAGTGAAGGAAAATGCCACAATAATAGTAATTTCCAATAATAATGAAGGAAAAGCCATTGCTCCAAGGTTATCCGTACGGCTGAAAGCAGGAGTGGCATCAGGTGTAAGCCGGTTGCCTCTTAATCTGAATCCGTTTACTCTTTATAAAAGAACATTCTCAGGCAACGCCTTTGCACACCTGGTTATCAAATCAGATATTAAAATCCTTACCCTGGCTCAGAATTCTTTCGATCTGATCGAAGCTCCTGTCAGTCCGGCAATTGAGGTAGTCAGTCCGGCAATCGACGGATCCCTGATGAAAACCGTAGTAAAGGATACACAAAAACAAACAGGTAAAATTCTTCTGACAGATGCTGATATCGTAGTTTCAGGAGGACGCGGAATGAAATCACCTGATAACTGGCCGCCGCTTGTGGAACTTGCTTCATTACTTGGTGCCGCTACTGCATGTTCACGTCCAGTTTCTGATGAAGGATGGAGACCTCATGAAGAGCATACAGGCCAGACAGGCAAGATCATTGCTCCGAATCTGTATATTGCCGTTGGTATTTCAGGTGCCACTCAGCATCTTGCAGGGATAAGCTCGTCGAAATTTATTGTTGCCATCAATAATGATAAGGATGCTCCGATATTTGAAGCTTCTCAGTATGGTATTGTAGGTGATGCACTGAAGGTTCTTCCAAAGCTTGTTGAGGCTGTAAAAGAAATAAGAAAATAGTTTTTTTGCGTCTTAGCGTCTTCGTGGCCAAAAAGTTAAAAAGGAAAAGTTAGGACTATGACAAAACAAATAATCTTTGCAATAACACTTCTGATTACCCTTGGAGCCTTTTCATATACCATCCTCAGGCTAGTCAGGTTTTTCAGATTAACCAGGCCGGCATTTCCAGTAAGGGATTTCGGGAAAAGAATCAATGTGATGCTTACCATCGCTTTTGGACAGACGAAAATATTCCGCCGTCCTGTTATTGGTATGTTTCATGCCCTGGTTTTCTGGGGATTCTGCGTCATTATCTTCGGAAGTATTGAAATGGTTATTGACGGACTTACCGGAACCGATAGGATATTAAAGTTTCTGGGTCCGGCATATAATATAATTATTGCATCGGGTGACATTTTTGCTTTGATTGTTGCCATATCAATCATCGTTTTTCTCAGCAGAAGGATCTTCTTCCATATTAAAAGATTTGAAGGTATTGAGATGAACAAGATGACTCATATAGATGCAAATATTGCACTTTCAATCATCCTGTTCCTTATGCTGTCGCTTCTGGCAATGAATACAGGATATGTTGAGTATAAAAAACTTGCAGGAGAACCAGCCGTCGGAGTTTATCCGATAAGCCGGGTGATTGCCGGATTTATAACCAATGGCAGCAGTGAGACCTACAGGCTGGTTTACGAAAGTTCGTGGTGGGCGCATATTCTGCTTATATTCCTTTTTGCCAACTTACTTCCATATTCGAAGCATTTCCATGTTTTCATGTCGGTCCCGAATGTTTTTCTTTCGAGACTTGATCCGCTTGGCAAGCTTACCAATATGGAGAGTATAACAAAAGAGGTCAGGCTGATGCTTGATCCTAATACCGCTTTTGCTGCATCTGCTTCAGATACACCGCCGGAACGATTCGGAGTAAAGGATGCTGAGGATGCTTCGTGGAAGAATTACTTTGATTCTCTGTCATGTACTCAGTGCGGGAGATGCACATCGGTTTGCCCTGCCAATATTACAGGCAAGAAACTTTCGCCCAGGAAGGTGATCATGGATCTCAGAGCCAGGATGAAAGAAAAAGGACCGCTTATGGTTAAAAACGGCAGAGACTTCAATGATAATAAGTCGCTGCTCAGAGACTATATATCCGAGGAGGAATTATGGGCATGCACCACATGCAATGCCTGTGCAAAGGAATGTCCTATAAATATTAACCATCCGACACTGATTGTTGATATGCGGCGTTATCTGGTGATGGAAGAAGCATCTGCCCCCGGTGAGCTTAAAGCACTATTTAATAATATTGAGAACAACGGAGCCCCATGGCAGTATTCAGCTGAAGACAGGCTTGTGTGGGCAAAGGACCTGGAAATAAACGTTCATAATGGCTAAGAAATCCTTTGTGATCCTTATTGGAACCCTTTGTGCCCCTTTGTGGTAAAAAAAATCCACTTAACCACAAAGGGACAAAAAGTACAAACACAAAGGAAAAATAAATCAATAGAGATCAAAACAAGAAGATAAAAATGGAAACCCGGAAAATTGATATCCCAATAATGGCGGATCTTTTTGCGAGAGGAGAAAAACCCGAATATCTGTTTTGGGTAGGTTGTGCTGGTGCTTTCGACGACAGATACAAAAAAGTGGTAAGGGCATTTGCAAAGATACTGGAGCATCTCCATGTCAGCTATGCTGTTCTGGGTAAAGAAGAGACATGTACCGGAGATCCGGCCCGGAGAGCTGGAAATGAAATGTTATTTCAGATGCAGGCTTTGCAGATTATCGAGATCTTTAAAATGTATGAAGTTAAAAAGGTAATAACTATCTGTCCTCATTGTTTTAACACCTTTAAAAATGAATACCCCGATCTGGGTGCAAAATTTGAAGTTATAAACTACCTCCAATTCCTTGACAGATATATTGTGGATGGTAAATTGAAGCTTGACAGTTCCTCCCTTGAAAATATTTCGGTCACATATCACGATCCTTGTTATCTTGGCAGGGCGAATGATATTTATGAAGAGCCAAGGAACATTCTGAAGAAACTTACCGGCAAGGTGGTTGAAATGAGCCGTAATAAAAGCTTCGCCTTATGCTGCGGTGCGGGTGGTGGTCAGATGTTTAAAGAAGCCGAAAAAGGGAATAAAGAAGTTTTTATTGAACGCACTGAAGATGCATTGGCAACCGGAGCGGGAGTGATAGCCACTGCCTGCCCCTTCTGTATGACAATGCTTACTGACGGACTGAAATATAAAAATAAGGAACAGGAGATCAAAAACCTGGATATTGCAGAACTTATTGCGCAATCAATTGATTTATAGAATAGTCGAAATAATTATCTTAAACAATGGAAAATAGCAAACTCTTGAAAAGCGGTGAATTTCTGGTAAATGAAGTTGACCCGAAAGATATTTTTATTCCTGAGGAATTCAATGAAGAACAGAGAATGATTGCCCAGACATGCAGTGATTTTCTTGAAGCTGAGGTTTATCCCAATCTTGAGAAGGTTGAGAAAAGCGACAGGGAACTCATGAAAAGTATGCTTAAAAAATCAGGAGAACTCGGATTGATGGGTATTTCAATACCTGAAGAGTTTGGTGGTTTCGGACAATCTTTTGTCACACAGATGCTTGTTGCTGAAACTATCGGGGCCGGTTACTCCTTTTCAGTTGCCTACATGGCTCATTGCGGCATCGGTACTCTACCTATAATGTATTACGGGAATAAAGAACAGAGGGAAAAATATGTTACCAAACTTGCATCGGGTGAATTTATCGGAGCTTACTGTCTTACTGAACCTGGTGCAGGAAGCGATGCTAATTCAGGAAAAACGAATGCAAGGCTGAGTGAAGACGGGAAACATTATATCCTCAACGGTCAGAAGATGTGGATCACCAACGCCGGCTTTGCAGATACCCTTGTTGTGTTTGCAAAGATTGATACCGACAGGGTACTAAGCGCATTTATCGTAGAGAGCAAATATCCGGGAGTTGTCATTGGTCCCGATGAACATAAAATGGGAATCAAGGGATCTTCAACAGCTCAGATATATTTCAATGATGTTAAAGTACCTGTTGAGAACCTTCTTGGTAAAAGAGGAGAGGGTTTCCGTA
>Ga0315272_10001250_pt1 | contig 12669 bp, 9 predicted proteins | sample C3_middle_MG_FD_203918 | JGI IMG/M metagenome (GOLD analysis project Ga0315272, IMG submission 203918) | Sediment microbial communities from Yellowstone Lake, YNP, Wyoming, USA - C3_middle | ecosystem: Environmental > Aquatic > Freshwater > Lake > Sediment | place: USA: Wyoming | collected...
TGCCACTTCCCCCTCTCCAGCCGGGCGAAACCTGCACGGTGGACTTCCGCCTCGATCTTCCGCAACTCTATCCCGCCTTCTTTTCCTTCTCCGCCGCGGTGGCGGACGGAAGCCTCGAACAGGCCGGCATTTGTGACTCGATCGATAACGCGGTGACTGTGCAGATGGCCGCGAGCGACAATCAGATCTACGGGTACATTCACCTCCCTTGCCGCGTTCAGTTGAACACGACTCTCTCGGAGGCGATCGCGGAGGCCGAAGTTGATTGAGTTCACCGGAGAGCGCGTAGTTCCAGGGCAGGTCGACGTGGACCTCTGGAACGAACACATTGCACGCTATGCATTCGCCGCGAGGATGGCCCGCGGCAGCCGCGTCCTCGACGCCGGCTGCGGCACCGGGTACGGCTCGGCCGAACTCGCCCAAACGGCGCGGAGCGTCGTCGGGCTCGATGCCGCGCTCGACGCCGTGCTCTACGCCCGCCAATCCTACCCCCGCCCGAACCTGAGCTTCCTCCAGGCCTCCTGCGCCGCTCTACCGGCAGCCACGGGAACCATCGATCTCGCAGTCTCCTTCGAGGTGATCGAACACATTGCCGACTGGCAGGCGTCTCTCCGGGAACTGCGCCGGGTCCTGGCCCCCGCCGGCCGCCTCGTCATCTCAACCCCGAACACGGACTACTACGCCGAAACCCGCCGGCAGACAGGCCCCAATCCCTATCACGTCCATGAGTTCGCTTTCGACGACTTCGCCGCCGAGCTAAGCGCCCTGTTCCCTCACATCGCGCTCTACCTGGAGAATCACGTCGAAGGCATCGGCTTCGAGCCCGTCGATCCGGCCACCGGCCGAACTCTGGAACTCCACCAGGCGGCCTCGCAACCGGAGCCGGCCACGGCGCACTTTTTTCTCGCGGTCTGCTCGTGCACTCCGCAACCGCCGCCCGCGCCGTTCCTCTACCTGCCTACGGCCGCCAACGTCCTCCGGGAGCGCGAACTCCACATCGACAAACTCCAACTCGACGTCACGCGCCTGCGGAAAGAGAAGCAGGACCTGGTCGACCTGCTCCGCATGCAAGAGGCCGAACTCGAACAAAACAACACCTGGGCGCGCGACCTCGACGAGAAGCTCACCGCAGCGCAGGCGCGCATCGTCCAGTTGCAGGATGAGGAGACCCAAATGACGGCCGGCTACGAGGCCAAGATCGCCGAACTCGAAAACGAAAACCTGACCAAGACCCACTGGGCACAACGCCTCGACGCCCAACTCACACTGGTCCGCGCGTCGCGTTGGGTGAAAGTCGGCAACCGCCTAGGCGTCGGCCCGGCAATTGACCGATGACGCCCCGGATCCCGCGCGTGCTCCGCTTGTTGCCCCTGGTGCTGCTCAGCCCCCTGCTGATCCTCGCCGCCTCCGTCGCCATTGCGCTCTCCGATGCCGCCGCTCTATTGTTCGGCCGCAAGCGGCGCTCCGCCAGGACTCTTCCGGACCGCCGCGCCGCCAGCATCGTGATCCCCAACTGGAACGGGCGCGATCTCCTCGAAAAATATCTGCCCTCGGTCATCGCCGCAACCGCCGCCAACCCCGACAACGAGATCATCGTCGTCGACAACGGCTCCACCGACGGCAGCGCCGCCTTCCTGCGCGCGCGCTTTCCTGGGGTGACGGTGCTTGCCCTCGAAAGCAACCTCGGCTTCGGCGGAGGCTCGAACGCCGGCTTCCACGCGGCCAAAAACGACATTGTGGTCCTGCTCAACAGCGACATGCGCGTTGCCCCGGACTTCCTCCCGCCGCTTCTCCAGGGCTTCCGCGACGACCGCGTCTTCGCCGTTTCCTGCCAGATCTTCTTCAGCGACCCGGAACGTAAACGCGAGGAAACCGGCCTCACGCAAGCCGCCTGGCGCGAGGGCGCCCTGCGAGTGCGCCACCGCATCGACGACACCATTCAGGACCTCTTCCCCTGCTTCTACGGCGGCGGCGGCTCCTGCGCCTTCGATCGCCGCAAGTTCCTCGAGCTCGGCGGTTTCGACCCGCTGCTTGCGCCGTTTTATCTGGAGGATACGGATCTCGGCTTCATGGCCTGGAAACGCGGCTGGCAGGTGCTTTATCAACCGCGCAGCGTCGTCTATCACGAGCACCGCGGCACCATCGGCCGCCATTTCACAGAAGCCCGCATCCAGGCCGCCTACAAAAAGAATTACCTCCTGTTTGCGTGGAAAAACATCCACGAGCCGCGGAAAATCGTCCCTCATTTCGCGTTTGCCCTGGGCGATGTCTTCTTGAGCGCGGTATTCGGAGACGCGCCCACCCGCGGCAACGCGGCCGGCCTCCTCGGCGCCTTCTTGCGGCTTCCCCAAGCGCTCCGCTCGCGCTGGCGCGCCCGCTCGCTCGCTGAGATCCCGGACTCCGAGGCGTTTCGCCGCCCGCTCGGCGGCTATTTCCGCGACCGCTTTCTGCCGCCCTCCGCGGGCGACCCGGCCGCCCCGCCACGCGTGCTATTCCTGTCGCCCTATCCCATCTGTCCCCCGGTGCATGGCGGCGCCGTGTTCATGCACTCGACGCTCACCGAGCTTGCCCGTCTCTGCCCGGTCCACCTGGTTTGCCTGCTCGACCTGCCGGAACAGCTCGAAGCGCACCGGCCGCTCGCCCAGGCCTGCGCCTCCGCCGAGTTTCTGGTTCGCAAGGGCGTGCGGCCAAGGCTCCTCGGAACCCCGGTGCCAAGCGCCGTCCGCGAGTTCGCGAACGCCGACCTCGAATGGCTCGTCCATCGCCAGATCTATACGCGCGAAATCGACGTCCTGCAGCTCGAATACACGCCCATGGCCCAATACGCGGGCCGGTACCGGAATATCGCGAGCATTCTGTTCGAGCACGACGTCTATTTCCAGTCCATCGCGCGCGCCCTGAAGACACACCACAGCCCCTCCGCCTGCGTCGAGTACCTGCGCGCCCTGCGGTACGAGCTGAGGACCTTGCCGGCGATGGACCGCATCCAGGTATGCAGCACGGAAAATCGCGATTACCTCGCTTCGTTCCTGCCGCGCCTGGCCGCCCGCATCGAGCCCGGCCTCCGCGCCGGCATCGATGTCTCCAACTACGGCTTCCGCGGCGACGCCCGCGAGCCGTTCACCATGTTGTTCCTCGGCAGCTTCCGGCACCTGCCCAACCAGGCCGCGCTCCAGTGGTTCGTCAGCAACGTGCTGCCCCGCGTCGTCGAGCGCTGCCCCGAAGCGCGCCTTGTCGTCGTCGGCTCCGGGATGCCGGCGCGCCATAAGCTTCCGGCCTCTCCGGCTCTTGAGCTGCGCGGCTTCGTCGAAGACGTTCGCGAGCCCCTCTCCGAGTACGCCGTCTTCGTCTGTCCGGTACTCAGTGGTTCAGGGGTGCGGGTGAAACTGTTGGAGGCGTTTGCCTCGGGCATTCCTGTGGTATCGACGCCGCTTGGGGCCGAGGGCCTTGCGCGCCGGGACGGCGATCTCTGCCATCTGGCCGCGAGTCCCGCCGCATTCGCCCGGAAAATTCTCGACGTCTTTCTCCAGCCGGAAACCGCCGCTCAGATGACCCTGCGCGCCCGCCGGGAGGTCGAGACAAACTGGGACACACGCGTCCTCACTGAAAAGCTCGTCGAGAGCTACCGTGGTGTGCTTCGAGAAAAGCGAGGCGCCGCTGCGCCGCGGCCTGCCGCTATTTTTTCTTCCCGATCTCGTGCTTGAGCCGGCTGGCAATGCGCGCCGCCGTGCGGTCCATTTCGTTCGAGCTCGAATTCTTCGGCACTTCGTAGATGGACCAGAGCACCACGCGCTTGTGCGCGTCCACCAGAAATACCGTTCCCTTTGAGCGCCGGAATGACGACACCGGAACGGTTGTATTGCCCTTGAGGCGCTTATCCCGCTCGGCTTCCTGCGGCTTCTTCACCGCTGCAGGCGCCTTTTCCCCTTTAGCTTCTTCTTTAGCGGGCCCTTTAGCGGGGGCCGCCTTCGCCGCGGGCGCGGCAGCGGGAGCGGGCTCGTCCGGCTCGGAAAACAGCGCGTCCATCCGGTTCTCCAGAACCTCTCCCAGCAGGTCGCTGAAGACGGCGTCGGCCTTGTCCGGGTCGGCCACCACCTGGAACACCTTGAGGTTCGTGAGCCGGTTCGCCAGGTATTGGTCGAGACCGTTCGTCATCGGCAGCAGGTAGACAGTGTGAACCTGCGCCACCGGGGCCTTCTCCGCGGCGGCCGCAATCGCGGCAAGACCAACCAGAAGCGCGGCTGTGAACTTCATAACAGGTACCATGATATGTGATCCGCCGGGACCGGGCACGCCTGCCCGCTTCCCCGTCCGATACCATTACGACGCTTTCGGCGCGGGAAAAGTCGTTTACAGAAAAGTTTGAGCAGTGTTAATATGAGTCAGCTACCCGCCCCGGTCCGCGCCCGTTCACTTAATCAAGGGTCCGTAAACCTCATGTCCGGCGTTACTGTTATCGTTCCGAACTGGAATCGTCGCGATCTCCTGGAGCTCGTTCTTCGACGGCTCGGCGCCCAGACCTACCCCATCGCCGAGGTCATTGTCGTCGACAACGGATCGCGGGACGGTTCGGTTCAAGCCGCGGAAAACGCCGGCGCGCGTGTCATCCAGATGGGCCGCAACGCGGGCTTCAGCGGCGCCGTCAACCGCGGCATCGAGGAAACGAAAACCGATTTGGTCGCCATCCTGAACAATGATGTCGACCCCGCTCCAGACTGGCTCGAACGGCTCGCCCGCGCAATGCGCGAACCCCGTGTCTGGTTCGTCACCGGCAAGCTCCGCAGCGCCCGGCGCCCGGAATCGCTCGACGGCACATTCGACACCTTCTGCCGGGGAGCCTGCGCCTGGCGCGCCGGTCACGGCCGCCCGGACGGCCCGCTCTGGAACCGTCCGCGCTGGATCCGCTTCGCGCCCTTCACGGCGACTCTCTTCCGTACGGCGCTGTTTCACAAGGTCGGCGGCCTCGACGAGCGCTTCACGTCCTATCTCGAGGATATGGACTTCTGCCTGCGCTGCGCCGAGCACGGCTGCTTCGGCCTCTACGCGCCCTCCGCCGTTGCCACTCACGAGGGCAGCGCCACTCTCGGCACGTGGCATAAGCACATCGTCCGCCTCATCGCCCGCAACCAGGTGCTGCTTGTCGCCAAGCATTATTCGCCCCGCGATCTCCTCCGTTACGGCTGGCCGATGCTGGTCGGCCAGGCCCTCTGGGGAGCCCTCGCGATCACCCATGGCCGGCCCCTGTCGTTTCTCCGCGGCAAGATCGAGGGCCTGCTCATGTTTTGGCCGCTCCGGCGCGAGATCGCGCGCAACGGGGGTTGGCCGAAAGATCTCTCGACGATCGTCGAACAGAGCGAATCCGAGATCTACCACCTCCAGCGGAAGAGCGGCTTCGACCTGTACTGGCGCCTGTATTTCGCGCTTACTTCGCTAACATGAATCGCATCGCGGCCGTTGTTATTACTCACAATTCGGAACGCGAAATCGGGCCGTGCCTCGATGCTCTCCCTCGCGGCCTCCAGGTCGTTGTGGTCGACAACGCATCCCAGGACGGCACGCTAGCCGAAATCGTCGGGCGTTCGGATGTACACCTCATCGCCAACCCCTGGAACCGCGGCTTCGCGGCCGCCGCGAATCAGGGCATCGCCGCCGTCGATTCCCCCTGCGTGCTGCTGCTCAATCCCGATGTGGAGCTGATCGAGGGACTCGATTCCTTAGCCGCCGAATGCGCCCAGCCCAAAGTTGCCGCGGCCGGAGCGAAACTCGTTGGGCGCGACGGACGTCCACAGAAAGGATTCATGTTCCGCCGATTTCCGACACCACCCGCGCTGGCATTCGAAGTACTCGGACTCAACCGGCTGTGGCCCGGCAACCCGGTCAACCGGCGCTATCGCTGCCTCGACGCCGACCCCGATCTCGCGGCTGACGTCGAACAGCCCGCCGGCGCGTGCCTCATGATCCGGCGCACCGTCTGGCGGGAGCTCGGCGGGTTCGACGAAGCCTTCCGCCCGGTCTGGTTCGAAGACGTCGATTTTCTGAAACGCGCCGCCGCGGCGGGTTATCGGGTTCGTTTTGTGCCTTCCGCCACCGCTAAGCACGCGGGCGGCCATTCCGTGGCGCAGGTTCCCTCCGGACTGAGGCAATTGTATTGGTATGGTAACCTGCTAATGTATGCGGCCAGGCACTTTTCCCGCACAGGTCGCTCGGTAGTGTGTCTGGCTTTGATATTGGGTTCGGTAATTCGGGCGATTTCGGAGACCGTCTGCTCGCTCAGTCTGCGACCTGTGTCAACATATGCTCAGGTATTTCGTCTGGCGGTGGTCCAATTACTGATCACCCGGCCGGAGCCTCGTATTGTTTCGTCTGCCTTCGGAACACGGTAGGGCGGCGTGATCCGGTTGCTGTTTCGTACACGTTCATATCATGACGCGCACTGATCTCGTCTCCATAACGATCGTCACTTTCAACAGCGGCCGTTTCATTAAACGCTGTCTCGAATCGGCCCTGGCCCAAGGCTACCGTTATAAAGAAATCATCGTCGTAGATAATGCCTCGACCGACGGCACTCTCGCGATCCTCGAACAGTTCGAAGACCGCTGCCGCGTGCTGTTAAACGATACGAACCGCGGTTTCGCCGAAGCCCAGAACCAGGCCATCAACCTCTCTCGCGGCGAGTGGGTTCTCGCCCTGAACCCGGATGTCCTGCTGACCCCGTATTTCATCGACGCCCTGCTCGACGCCGTGCAGGTGGATCCGAAGATCGGTACGGTCTGCGGCAAACTGCTCACCATGCGCGCCAGCTTCGCGCTTCCCGCGGAGCCGATTGTCGATTCCACCGGCATGTACTTCACGCCGATGCTCAGGCACCTCGATCGCGGCAGCCAGGAGGTCGATAACGGTCACTACCTGGAATACGAGTACGTGTTCGGAGCCACCGCCGCGGCGGCCCTGTACCGCCGCGAGATGATCGACGATGTCTCGGTCGGCGGCGAGTTCTTCGATCCCGACTTTTTCGCCTACCGCGAGGACGCCGACGTCGCCTGGCGCTCCCAGTTAATGGGCTGGCGCTGCATCTACACTCCGCTCGCGCGCGGTTACCACGTCCGCACCGTCCTTCCCGGAAACCGCCGGGCTCTCCCCCCCGCCATCAACATGCACTCGGTGAAGAACCGGTTCCTCATGCGCATGAAGAACATGACCGGCGATCTTTACCGCAGGAACTGGTTGTCGGTGACCTTCCGGGACATTCTGGTCGTGGGCTGCTGCCTCCTGACCGAGCACGGATCGCTCAAAGCCTTCTGGTTCCTCCTGAAGAACTGGAAGCGCGTGATGGCGAAGCGTCGTGAGATTATGAAACGTCGGCGTGTCAGCGATGAATATCTCGCCACTTGGTTCCAATATCGTCCCGTCAGCAGGCCCGCTCCACGGCTGCCTGAATTGGCCGAGCCCGGCTACAAAACCTCCGCGCGCTCCCGCGAGCAGTTTGAGTACTAGCGTCCTGACTCAGAAGTCCATGGAACACGCTCGTAGTGTGGGGCGGACCCCCTGGTCCGCGGCCGGCGCCCTCGCCAGCCTTGTTTCGGGCTTCGGCGAATTTCTCACTCAGAACACTAGAATTCCGTCGCCGCATCCCGTAACCCGCCGGGGGCGGCCGTGAGGATCGCAATTCTCGGCACCCGCGGCATCCCGGCGCATTACGGCGGATTCGAAACATTTGCCGAGGAGCTCTCGACCCGCCTGGCCTCGCGCGGCCACAACGTCACCGTCTACACCCGCGAGCGCCCTGCGGAACGGCATTACCGCGGCGTCACGCTCCGCTATCTGCCCACGATCCGGCACAAGTACCTCGACACAATCGCGCATACGTTCCTCTCCACGCTCGATCTCCTCATCCATCGCACCGACGCCGCCCTCTACTGCAACGCGGCCAATGCCGTGTTCACGTGGATGCCGCGCCTGGCCCGCATCCCCGTCGCGCTGAACGTCGATGGCCTTGAGCGGAATCGCCGCAAGTGGAATCGCCTCGCGAGGACCTGGTACCTCCTCTCCGAACGGCTCGCCACCTTCTGCCCGACCGCTGTGGTCAGCGATGCCGTCCGCATCGCCGAGTATTATCAGCAGCGCTACCGCAAGCCCACGCACTTCATCCCGTACGGAGCCCCGTCCGGCAAGGTGCCCGGCGTGGACGTTCTTACGGCGCTCGGCCTCGATCCCGGCCGCTATTTCCTCTACGTGAGCCGCATGGAGCCGGAGAATAATGCCCTGCTAGTGCGCGAAGCGTTCGAGCAGCTCGCCACCCCCCTGAAGCTCGCGCTCGTCGGCGACGCGCCCTACGCCCGCGCCTACATCCAGCAGGTGCGCGACACGCGCGACCCCCGCATTGTCATGCCCGGCGCCATCTACGGAGAAGGCTACCACCAGCTTCAGTCGCACTCTTTCGCGTACATCCACGCCACCGAGGTCGGCGGCACGCATCCCGCGCTCATCGAAGCCATGGGCCGCGGCGCCCTCGTGCTCTACCTGAACACGCCAGAGAATGCCGAGGTGGCCGGCGGCGCGGGCATTCCCTTCGAGCCCGGAACCCTGAAGGCCAAGCTCGAAGAACTGCTCGCGATGCCTGCCGCCGAACAACAACTGCTGCGAGAGCGGGCCGCCGCGCGGGTTGCGGAGCGCTACAGTTGGGACGCGGTCACCAACGCGTATGAGAAACTATTGCTTGGTTTGCAGCATTTGACCGAGCCGCGACCGTGAGGGAGCGGTCCACAGAGCCATGTTCCTGCCTGTGGCCGGCCATACCTGGATCGAACCACTGCTCTATGTCCTCGCCATACCGTTCCTGGGTTGAAGTCTCGAAACAGCAGATCGCCGACAATTTCCGCGCGGTGCGCGCCGCGGTCGGGCCCGATGTGGAGGCCGTCGCGGTTGTAAAGTCCGATGCGTACGGACACGGCGGAATCGAAATCTCGCGGCTGCTCGCGGCCGAAGGCGCGCACTGGCTGGCGGTCAGCTCGGCCGAAGAGGGCGTGGCCCTCCGGCAGGCCGGACTTGAGCCCAGAATCCTCGTCATGGCCGATTCCCTGCCATACGCGTGCCCGGCGCTCGCCGATTACGACCTTACGCCGGTTGTTCATTCGCTCGCGGATCTGCCGGACCTGGACGCCTTTGCCGCGGCCCGCGGCCTCCGTCTGCGCTATCACCTCAAGCTCGACACCGGCATGGGCCGCCTCGGAACGCTGGCCGCGGCTGCCGAAATCGCTGCCGCCGTGCGCGCCGCCAACCACCTGGAACTCGAAGGCCTCATGTCCCACTTCGCTTCGGCGGCGGACTACACGACAAACCACGCCGCCGCGCAGAGCCGCGCCTTCGAAGCCCTTTGCCGCGACCTGCGCGCTCTCGGCGTCGCCCCGGCCTACCGGCATCTTTCGAGCACCACGCCCATCGCCTATGGCTGGCGCGATGCCTGGCACAACCTGGTGCGCCCCGGCCTCGCGCTCTATGGGTACGTCTCACCCTCGCGCGGAGAAGCCCCGCCCCGCATCCTCGACGTCAAGCCGGCCCTGACCTGGAAAGCGACGGTCCTCTCGACCAAGGATCTCCCCGAGGGAGCGCTCGTCGGCTATGGCGGAATGTTCCGCGCGCCGCGCCCCACCCGCATCGGCGTTCTCGGTGCCGGCTACGCCGACGGCCTCCCGCACAGGCTTTCGAACCTCGGCCACGTCATCGCCGCCGGCAAGCTCGTGCCCATCCTCGGCGCCGTGTCCATGGATCTCTTAACCATCGACCTCACGGACTGCCCCGCAATTGGCGCCGGCGATGCCGTCACGCTGCTCGGCTCCGAGGGCGGCGTGTCGGTCGATGCGCACCAGATAGCGCGCACCGCCGGCACCATCTCCTACGACATCCTCTGCGGCATCCGCCCCCGAGTGAAGCGGGTCTACATCTAGCTTACAGATGGGCCGCAGATGAACCCCGCATGGCCTTCGGCCACCCTGGGACATGAAAACACCTTGACGCCCCCCATCGGGGAATCAACGACTTGCGGGATGTTTTCAGAACAACGCAGATAACTCTTCGAGTCTTTTTCGATCCGCGTTCATCTGCGTTTATCCGCGGCCGATTTGCTATAAGGGGCTTGGAGCTCGGTCACATCCCGCAAACACCCGGACTCGTTTCTGAGCCGCGCGCGTGAGCAAGCGGTGTTCGGACTCTTCCGCAGCCTGCTGGCCAAGGGCGTCCGTGCGTTACCTCTGCGTCTCCGCGTCTCTGCGGTGAGTCTCCGCCCTCACCACGCGTACAAACGGAGCTGCACCCTGTGGCGACGCGTGCGTGGCGCACCCCAGGCACGGGTCGTAAGCGCGGAACGCCATCTCCACCATGTTGAGCACGCCCTCGGAAACCGTCCGGCCGGAGATCAGCTTCTTCGCGGCCTTCTCCACGCTCATCGCGATCCGCGCTGCATTGTTCTGCGTCGCGACAATCAGGTTCGCTTTCGTCACCAGCCCCTTCTCGTCGGTGACGTAGTGGTGCAGCAGCGTGCCGCGCGGCGCCTCCACCACGCCCACTCCCTCGCGCGGCGCCGCGCTCGGAATCGTCCGCACCGCCGGGTCGGTGATTTCAGGATCGTTCGCCAGCTCCCGCATCCGCTCCGCCGCGTAGAGCAGCTCAATTACCCGCGCCCAGTGGTTCGCCAGCGTATGATGCACCGGCTTGCCCAGCTTCGCGATGAATGCCTCGTACGCCTCCTGCGCGAGCGGCGTCGTGAAGCCCTCCGCCACATTCAACCGCGCCAGCGGCGCAACCGAATAGACCCCGCTCCCGGCACCATCCGTCAGGCCCTGCCATCCAAGCGCTTTCAGAAACGTGAACTTCATGTAGGTCCACGGCTCCACGTGCTCGGCGACGTAATCGAGATACTTCGCTGCCGGAAACCTCGCATACTCGGCGCCCTCCGGCCCCACAACTCGCAGCACGCCGTCGTAGAAATTCACACGGTTCTTCTCGTCCACCATGCCCATGTAGTACGTCCGATGCGTGTACGTCTCCGACTGCATCAGGTCCACGTACTCGGAGTTTCCGAGCACGATCTTCTCAAAGAGGCCAAGCGTGAACTTCGCGAACTCCACCGCTTCGCCGGCTACAACGGCAAACTGAGCCCGGTCTTCTTCCGTCAGCCGTTTCGCCACTCCGCCCGGCAGCCCGAACACCGGATGCACCGCCTTGCCGCCCGCGAGCGCCAGCAGGTCGCGCAGCTTCCGCCGCATTGCGATGACTCGCCTGCCTACCTCGACCCCGACCTTCGCCACCACCCCGAGCACGTTTCGCTCGGACGCCGGCGCCTGCGGGCCCACCACGAAATCCGGGCCGCCCAGGAAATAGAAGTGCAGCGCGTGATCCTCAACCATGAACGTCGAGTAGATCAGCTCGCGAATCTTCCGTCCGGCCGGCGGCGGCGTCACGCCGTACACCGCGTCGAGCGCCTTCGTCGCGGCCATGTGGTGAGCGGTCGGACACACGCCGCAAATCCGCGACGTGATCTGCGGCATGTCTTCCACCGGCCGGCCTTCGACGAACTTCTCGAAGCCGCGCAGCTCGGGCACCTGAAAGTAGGCGCGCTCCACCGCGCCCTGTTCGTCGAGAAAGATGTCGATCTTCCCGTGGCCTTCGAGGCGCGTCACCGGGTCGATCGTGATCCTGCGCCGAACGCGTCCGTCGCCAGATTCGGCCATGGTCACATCCTCCGCCTGTGCAACATCGAAGCCGGCAGGCTGTAGCGGTAGAACGTGCCCACCGGGTCCGGAATCGCCGCGAAGATCGCCTCGATTTCGGCCTCGTCGCTGCCCGGCGCAAGCGACGCCACACCCGAGAGCGCCTTCGCCCCATAATCGCGGACGCCGCTCACCGGGCCGAAGCAACCCGTACACGGCATGCCGCCCTTGATGCAGCGCGCCTCGCACCCGGCCCGCGTCGCCGCGCCCAGGCAAAGCACGCCTTGCGCCAGCAGGCACTTCTCGGAATCCATCTCAACCTCCCACGGCCGGTGAAACTCGCTGATCTCCAGCCTCTCGGGCTTCGTCTCCTTCCTCGGGCACTCGACACACAGCGCATGATCGGGCGCGAGCACCGACCCCTTCGCCGGCAGCGTTCCCCCGACGAGCGCCTCCACTGCGTCCGCAATCAGCTTCGGCATGGGCGGGCAGCCGGGAATGTAGTAGTCCACTTCGATGACCTGATCGAGCGCGCGCACCGTGTCCCAGAACACCGGCAGGCTCAGCGCGTGTCCGTTCGTCTTCGACTGCGTGCCCGGCACCGTGCCCGCCGGGTTCTCTACACTCGCGGCTTTCCTGTAGACCGCATCGAAGATCGTCTCCCGGTTCGAAAGATTCGCCAGGCCCGGAATCCCGCCCAATTGCGCGCACGCGCCGAACGCGATCACCACCTGCGACTTGTCCCGCAACAGCTTCGCCCACTCCTCCTGCTCCGAACTGCGCACCGCGCCGTTGATGAACGCCGCGTCGATCGAGCCGTCCCGCAGCGCTTCAATATCCGCTTTCTTGAAATCGAGCGCCACGGGCCACAGCACGATGTCGATGGCCGAGGCGACATCGAGAATGCTCTCCGCCAGGTCCACCACCGCCTCTTCGCAGCCGCCGCACGATGCGCACCAGTAAA
>Ga0315272_10001251_pt1 | contig 12661 bp, 9 predicted proteins | sample C3_middle_MG_FD_203918 | JGI IMG/M metagenome (GOLD analysis project Ga0315272, IMG submission 203918) | Sediment microbial communities from Yellowstone Lake, YNP, Wyoming, USA - C3_middle | ecosystem: Environmental > Aquatic > Freshwater > Lake > Sediment | place: USA: Wyoming | collected...
TTTTCCGATTACATCTGACCCTTTTGCTACATCGGCGAGGGCATCGTCGAAAAGCTGAAACAGGAATTCGACCTTGAGGTCCTCTGGCGAGGTATGGAGATCCATCCTGAGACCCCTCCGGAAGGGACCCTCATGACCGCGAGGTTCCGGGCCGAGGACATCAAACGCATGATGGAGCACCTTCGCGCCATGGGCGCGCCCTTCGGGATCGCCTTCGTGGACCGCCCCATCCTTTCCAACTCCCACCCGGCCCTCCTGGCAGCGGAATTCGTCCGGGAACAGGGCAAATTCCAGCCGTTTCACGCAGCACTGTTCGCTGCCTATTTCTCTCACGGCCTCGATATCGGCGATATCGATGTCCTCAGGCAGATCGCAAGCGACATCGGGCTTGATGCAGACGCGCTGGCTGATGCTGTTAAAAGCGGGAAATACCTGTTGATGCTCGAAAAGACAAAGGAAGATGCCGCACGTCTGGGCGTGACCGGCGTTCCCACGTTCTTCATCAATGACAAAAGATCCATTGTCGGCGCGCAGTCCCTTGAAGTATTCCGGAAGACCCTTCGTTCCGTTTGATATGCCGCCTTCTATAATTTGCCAGAACCTTCCTTAGTATAAAAAAGCTTCTACACACCACCCTTACTTCACAGAATGTACGGTTTTATTCTCACCTACTTGTTTGCAATCGGGCGTACTACTTTCATATTAGCCAACAGGTCATGACGAGAAGCCGGAGCGAAAGCTGCAAATTTACCGCCAGGTTGCAGTATGGTGCAGTAATAATCATGTGCATTTCATGTCCTGGGTGCCTTGACATTATGATAGGGCGGTGTTATCCATTAGTATAGTTCCCCTTCTACTTTTACACTTGAACAATCCCTGCATTCGAGCGATGGCCCTTCCAAATGATGAGCAACGGGCTTTTATTCCCCTAAAGGAGGCGATGCGTATGGTCTGAATCGCAGTACATACAATATGCGGGGGGATGCTTTGGCCAGCTTATGTTGATACGAGCGTTTCAAGAAAGGGGCAATAGCTATGAGCAAAAAAATTAGCAGAAGAAAGTTCTTGAAAATAGCGGGCACCGCCGGCGTTGCTGCTGCGGCAAGCGGACTGCTGCCCTGGAAGTTCGGCGCACGTGATGCGTTCGCATTCTACCAGAGCCCGACCACGATACCGCTTTATGGCACCGCGCTACGGGGCATCGGCACGATCGGGGTGGCGGCTCCGGACATTATGATTGACCCGTTGACGGGCTTGACCGTCAGCAAACCCGCACCCGTGACAGGAGTGACCCACTATACCATCAATGTCAATCAATTCTCGGACCAGATCACGCCGCTTTCTTCAGGTCTGGGCCCGACGACGCTGCGGGGGTTCAATCCCGCCAACTTGCTGGCCGGCCAGGCCAACAGGCATTTGAGCGGGATCATCGTCGGTCAGAAGGGAAAGCCGATCCAGATCACCTTCCAGAACAATCTGCCCGGCGGCATGCACATCATCCCCAACGACCTCACCATCCCCGGTGCCAACCAGGGCAACAACCGTGTAGCGGTGCATTTCCATGGCGGACTGGTCCCCTGGATCAGCGACGGCGGCCCGTTCGATTGGTGGGACCCGATGGGTGTCCATGGCCTGAGTTTTCTGAACAACCAGGTCCTGAACCCCGGTGCTCTTCCCGGCCAGGCCGAATATTACTACGGGCTCAACCAGAGCGCGCGGTTCGGCTGGTACCATGACCATTCCTTCGGCATCACGAGGATCAACGCCTACGCCGGCATCGCCACGGGCCTGCTGATCCGCGACGCATTTGAGCTGAACCTCGTCAACCAGGGCCTTCCCAACTACATAGAGGCAGGCGGCAACGAGATCCCGCTCATCATCCAGGACAAGGTATTCGTCGGTCCGAACATCGGTCTCATGGACCCTACCTGGGCTGGCGTTGTTGCCCCGGCCGCGCAAACGCCCGGCAGCCTGTGGTATGCACACATCTACGAGCGGGCCCGGTGGAAGATGTCAGGGAACCTGAACGGCGGCAACCTCATTCCGCCTGACCCGTCGTGCATCCCCGAGTTCTTCGGCGACGCCATGCTGGTGAACGGGACGACCTTCCCGAAGGTCGCTGTAGAGCCGCGCCGCTACCGGCTGCGGTTCCTGAACGCCTGTAACGCCCGCTTCCTGAACCTGCAGCTGTATGTGGCTGACGGCAGTCCGGACGGCATCACCCTGAACGCCGCGACCGGCAACCCGACCAACCTGGCAGCGGGCTGCGACCCGAACACGCCGGGTGTTCCCACCGTTCTCCAGGTCGGCTGCGAAGGAGGATTCCTTCCGTATCCGGTCAAGGTTCCGACCAACATGCCGTTCAATCCGGTCACCTTCACCGGCTCGCTCATTGTTGCGTCGGCTGAACGTCCTGACATCATCATCGACTTCAGCGCGCATGCAGGCAAGAGCGTCATCCTGTACAACGATGCGCCGGCCCCGTTCCCGGTGGGCGACCCCCGGAACGATTACTTCCCGGGCTGGAACGCGAAGGGGAACCCGGTGAACGGTCTGACCCCGCCCGGCTTCGGCCCCAACAGCCGGATCCTTATGCGGTTCGACGTTGCAACGGGGATTACCGGTGCGCCCGACCTGCCGCTGAACATCAATACTTCGACGAACCTGCAGGCCGGCAATGACCCGTTCATCATCCCGTACGGCGTAAGCACGCCGCCTCCAGGCACGCCCGTGCGGCAACTGTCGCTGAACGAGACCTTCGACGCCTATGGCCGCCTGCAGCAGCTGCTCGGCACGCTCGTACCGCTTGTGTCGCCCAGTGCGGGGTTCGGCAGGTTCTATCTCGACCCGGCAACCGAGGTGGTTACGAACGGTTCGACAGAAATATGGGAGATCTTCAATACGACCGCTGACGTGCACCCGATGCACTTCCACCTGGTGAACGTCCAGGTCATGAACCGGCAGCCGTTCCAGGTGAGCAGCCTCGGCAATACCCAGGGCGGGGTCAACTTCACCGGTCCCGCCATTCCACCGGCGCCGAACGAGACCGGGTGGAAGGAGACGGTGCCGATGTATCCCGGCACAGTGACCAGGATCATCATGAAGTTCGAACTGCCGCAGATCGTGACCGCGGCTGGCGCCGTCATCCCGACACCTCCGAGCCCGAGGACCGGCGGTAATGAGTACGTATGGCACTGCCATATCCTGGAGCACGAGGAGCACGACATGATGCGTCCGCTCGTCGTAATGTAACCGTGATCGGTCTTCAGGGGCCCGCAAGGGCTCCTGAAGACACCATTCTCCGGCTCTCTGGACGCCGGGCTTTGTGTGTTCTCAAGCCCTGCAGAAGTATTTGCAGGGTTTTTTTTGAGTCTCGCGGTTGTGAACGCCGCGGATCAAAATGATTTTCGTATCACGTTCTCCATTGCCGATAGCATCTTTGTGCTACAATGAAAGCATCTCTTTATCTTCAAAAAGATCCTTGTTGACGAGGTGCACGATAAGGAATCGCCATGAGGGTGAGGGGCATGTCCTGAATAAAAGATAGTTATGGGGAGGTACGCTGCTATGAAGAATATCCTTTTTATCATACTGTTCCTGTCCGGCACGTTCCTCGGCATGGGCACCGTTGTTGCGGGAGAGGGTGTTTCGGTGGAACGAGGGAAGCTTCTTTTCAACGACTCAAAGCTCGGAACGACGGGATCATCGTGCAATACCTGCCATGGTGAAGGCAAGGGGCTCGAAAGCGCATTCACAAAAAAACAGTGGCTCATCGCTGGAAAAGCGTATGATACTCTCGAGTCGGCGGTCAATTCCTGTATCATGAGCGGTCTTAGGGGAAAACCGTTGAAGGTGAACTCGGACGATATGCAGTCGATCACGCTCTATATAAAAAGTATCGGCATCGGAAGAAACTTGATGAAATAAGCGAAGACAGGAAGATGCCGAGACCCGGACGCTCTCCGCAATAAAGCCGCACCACCAACACGAGATACCTGTAGCTATAGCCAGTTCATAAACTTCTTCAGGCGCGCAGGAACCATTGCGCCCGATGAGAAACAAGAGACGAACGTGACGATGAAAAAACCGATTGCGGCCCTCACTATTCTTTTGCTCATCATCGCGCTCACCTTTTTTGCGGGCAGGTGGTATCAAAAAAACCAACCTGCAGCCGGCAGAATACACGATGACAGAAAGGTCCTCTATTATGTGGACCCTATGCACCCCTCCTACAAGTCCGACAAGCCCGGCATTGCTCCCGATTGCGGCATGAAACTGGAGCCTGTCTATGCCGATGAACAGGGGGGCGGCGCTCCTCAGACTGCCGAGGCCGCTTCGATGACGCCGGGTACGGTCGCGATCAGTCCGGAGCGACAGCAGCTGATCGGCGTCAAGGTCGCCCAGGTGGAAAAAAAGTCGGGGAAGCACACGATCCGGCTCCTCGGCCGGGTTACCGTCGATGAAACGCGGATCTATCGGATCCTGAGCACGACCGACGGCTGGATCCGCGAGGCAGGCTCCAAGTCGGCTGGCAGTCTTGTCAAAAAGAACGAGATGCTCGCATCCTTCTACGGACCGGAGTTCCTCGGCGCCCAACAAGCCTATCTCTACGCGCTGAGCGCTCTGGACCGGTTCGTTGCAAATGGTAAGGAGACACAGCAACAGATCACCCAGACCAATGTGTCCATCCAGCAGTATAAAGACACCCTGAACAATTTCGGCATGAGTGAGATGCAGATCGAAGAGATCGCGAAGACCCGGCAGTTCGCCCAGAACATCTACCTGGTCTCCCCGGCGCCGGGGTTCATCATTGCGCGCAATGTTTCACTCAACCAGCGCATCGAGAAGGGCTCTGAACTCTTCAAGATCGCCGACCTGAGCAAGGTGTGGATCCTGGCGGATATTTTCGAAAATGAAGCGCAGTTCTTCAGGCCGGGGGTCGTCGCCAGGGTGAACCTGCCGAACCAGAACCGTTCATTCCGGGCGCGCGTCAGCGACACGCTTCCACAGTTCGATCCTGCATCGAGGACACTGAAACTGCGGCTGGAAGCTGAGAACCCGGACTTCGTCCTGAAACCGGATATGTTTGTTGACGTGGAGCTGCCGATCAACTACGGCCCGACCTTCGCGGTGCCCGTTGACGCAGTCGTCGACACGGGCCTGCGCAAGGTCGTGTTCGTTGATCTCGGAAAAGGCGCATTCGAACCGCGACGCGTGAAGACGGGGTGGAGGCGCGGGGGCCTGGTGGAGATCACCCGGGGTCTCATGAACAAGGAACGCATCGTGGTCTCGGGCACCTTCATGATCGACTCGGAGAGCCGCATGCAGGCGGCGGCCATGGGGATCTATGACGAAGGGGTGATGGACCCGGTCTGCGGCATGTACCTTGATGAGAAGAGGGCCACGGCCGCGGGAAGAATGGTGAAATTCGGCGGACTCCTCTATTATTTCTGTTCTCCCGAGTGCAAACGGGATTTCGAGAAGAGCCCCCGGCAATATCAGGAAGGCGCCGGCGGCGAGCGCCGCAAAGACGTGACAGCAGACAAGACCGCGGCGACGGACGCCCACGACCATCATGATTAACCGGATCATCGATTTCTCGGTCAATAATCGCCTCATCATTTTTTTTCTCGTCGCCGCCGCGGTGATCGCCGGATGGTGGTCGATGCAGAACGTCAATCTCGACGCCATCCCCGACCTGGGCGACACGCAGGTCATCATCTACTCGCGATGGGACCGCAGCCCCGATATCATGGAAGACCAGGTGACGTACCCCCTCGTCACCGCCATGCTCGGGGCGCCGCGCGTCAAGACGGTCCGCGGCTTTTCCGATTTCGGCTATTCCTTCGTTTACGTCATCTTCGAGGACAACACGGACATCTACTGGGCGCGCTCCCGCACCCTCGAGTACCTGTCAGGCGTGCTCCAGGGGCTACCGGCGGGCGTACAGACCGAACTGGGGCCGGACGCCACAGGCCTCGGCTGGGTCTTCCAATATGTGCTGGTGGACCAGTCCGGCGAGCGGAGCCTGGCGGATTTGCGGTCGCTTCAGGACTGGTACTTGCGATATCACCTCAAGTCCGTGCCGGGAGTTGCCGAGGTGGCGCCGCTCGGAGGGTTCGTGAAGCAGTACCAGATCAACCTCGATCCCATCCGCCTGCAGGCCTACGGCATTACCATTAACCGGGTTGTGGAAGCCGTGCGGGGCAGCAACATCGAGGTTGGCGGCAGGCTCATCGAGTTCGGCGGCACCGAGTACATGATCCGCGGCCGCGGCTATGCCCAGTCGACCCAGGATTTTGAGGGCATCGTGCTGAAGGCCAACGAAAGCGGAACCCCCATCCGCGTCAAGGATGTGGGCCACGTGACGCTCGGCCCCGATATCCGGCGCGGCGTGTCCGACCTGGACGGCCAGGGCGAGGTCGTATCAGGCATCGTGATCATGCGCCACGGCCAGAACGCCCTGGAAGTGATCGACCGCGTCAAGGCAAGGATCAGGGAAATAGAACCTGGCCTGCCCAAGGGTGTCAAGATCGTCCCGGTCTATGACCGGTCCCAGCTTATCCGCCGTTCCGTTGACACGCTCGAACAGACGCTCATCGAAGTGGTTCTCACGGTATCCCTCATCATCCTGTTGTTTCTCTGGCATATACCGAGCGCCGTCATTCCAGTCCTGACCATACCCATTGCCATGCTGCTGTCGTTCATCCCCTTCCGCATGATGGGGATCACGGCGAACATCATGTCCCTTGGCGGCATCGCCATCGCCGTGGGTGCGCTGGTGGATGCGGCGATCGTGGTGGTGGAACAGACGCACAAGAAGCTCGAGGTTTGGCAGGCAACGGGCAGGAAGGAAGACCACCACCAGGTCATCGTCGACGCGATCAAGGAGGTTGCCGGGCCCAGCTTCTACACCCTGCTTGTCATTGCGGTCTCGTTCCTTCCGGTGCTCGCGCTCGAGGCCCAGGAGGGCAGGCTGTTTAAACCCTTGGCATACACGAAGACGCTTGCCATGGTCATCGCCGCGGTCCTCGCCATTACCCTGGATCCAGCGCTGCGGGTGACGTTCACCCGCATAAGAAAAATCACCTTCCCCTCACGCTGGCTCACCCGGGTCGCGAATGCTGTCCTGGTCGGTACGATCCATCCCGAGGAGCGCCACCCCATCAGTAAATTCCTGATCCGCATCTACGGGCCCGTCGCGGCATGGGCGCTCAGCAGGAAACGGACCGTGCTTGCCATCGCCGTCGTGATGATGGTGTTGACGATACCGGTTTTCATGAAGATCGGCTCCGAATTCATGCCGCCGCTGGACGAGGAATCGCTGTTCTATATGCCCTCAACCATGCCGGGCATATCGATCTCCCAGGCACAGAAGGTGCTGCAGGTGACGGACCGCATCATCCGCAGGTTCCCCGAAGTGGGCCTCGTCCTGGGCAAGGCGGGCCGCGCGGAGACCTCCACGGACCCCGCGCCGCTGTCCATGCTCGAGACCGTCATTGTCCTGAAGCCGAAGTCCGAATGGCGGCGGGTTGAAACATGGTATTCCTGGATGCCCGAGTGGATGAAGCCGCTCTTCCGGCACATCACGTTGGACACGATTTCCACGGAAGACCTCATCGAACAGATGAACCAGGCCCTGAATGTCCCGGGGCTGTCCAATGCGTGGACCATGCCCATTCGGGGACGGATCGACATGCTCACCACGGGCATCCGAACGCCCGTGGGGCTTAAGATAACCGGAGCCGACCTCTCGGTCATCGAGGACATCGGCACGCAGATCGAGTTCCAGCTCTCTTCGCTCAAGGGGACCCGCAGCGTCTTCGCAGAGCGGACCGGCGGCGGTTATTTTCTTGATTTCGTCTGGAACCGCGACGAGCTTGCGCGCTTCGGGCTCACCGTCAACGACGCCCAGGCCGTTGTCCAGAACGCTATCGGCGGCGAGAACGTGACCAGAACGATCGAGGGACGGGAGCGCTACCCGGTCAATGTTCGCTATCTGCCGGATTTCCGGGCCGACATCGGCGCACTGGGCCGCGCCCTCGTGCCGGTATCAGGCGACCGGCAGATTCCGCTTTCGCAGCTTGCCACGATCCGGCCCGTGGGCGGACCGGCCATGGTGCGGGACGAGGATGGCATGCTGACGGGCTATGTCTATGTTGACCTTGCGGGCCAGGACCCCAATAGGTATGTCGAAGAGGCAAAAAAATTGCTTCGCGACGTGGTCCAGCTCCCGCCGGGCTACTCCCTCTCCTGGAGCGGACAGTACGAAGCGATGCTGCGCGTGGAGAAACGGATGCTGATCGTGATACCCGTCACGGTGTTCCTCATCGTTCTCCTCATATATCTGAACACCCGGTCATGGATAAAGACCCTGATCATCCTGCTGGCCGTCCCGTTCTCCGCTATCGGCGCCGTATGGTTCATCTATCTTCTCGGCTATAGCATGAGCGTCGGGGTCTGGGTCGGCCTGATCGCGCTGCTCGGTGTGGACGCGGAGACCGGTGTGTTCATGCTGCTGTATCTCGATCTCGCGTATGAAGATGCGAAACGGGAAGGCCGAATGAACACCGTTGATGACCTTCGCCAGGTCATCATGCACGGCGCCGTAAAGAGGCTGCGGCCCAAGTTCATGACCGCGGCGACCATGGCTATCGGTCTCATACCGATCATGTGGTCAACCGGCACCGGATCCGACGTGATGAAGCGCATCGCCGCGCCGCTTATCGGGGGCATCTTTACCTCATTTCTCCTCGAATTGCTCGTGTACCCCGTCATCTACGAGCTGTGGAAGTGGAACGTCGAGCTCAAGGGACAGGCAGGTGCGGGATCGGCGGAGGCATCGGCCGAAGACCGCGTGCTGCATACGGAGGGAATGCCATGAAGACGACCCTGGCCGTTATTTTTGCAGTGATCATCGTGGCGATGACGACGATACCGGTCTGGTCCGTGGAGAAGCCGGGGTTGCGGACCGGTGATCCGCTCCCGCCCCGAACTTTTCCCACGCTCGCGGGAACGACCATGACCATCCCCGATGAGGTGAAGGGGAAGGTCACGGTCATCCATTTCTGGACGGACGGATGCGGGAAATGCCGGAAGGTCATGCCCGGTCTGGATGCTATCTACGAACAGTACCGGCAGACGGGACTGCAGATCATCGCCGTCAACGTCGGCCAGAAGAAGGCGCTGGTCAAGAGGTTCGTTGACGAAACGGGTATCCGGTATCCCGTGCTCCTGGACCTTGCAAAGGAATCGGCCGGTGTCTACAGCGTGGTCGGGCTGCCCCGCACGTATTTGCTCGACCGCAAGGGGATCGTGCGATACAAGATCTTGGGAGAGGCGCCGGCAGACCAGATCCTCAAGCTCATTCAGAAGTTGCTCTGAGTTGATGAGCATTCGTCGTTCTGCGGCACACACGCTCACCTAGTCATTGTCCTTTTCGCTGCCATTTCTGCTTCATGTTTCAGCGTTCCTCCGCCAGCTATGGCCCAAGGCGCAGTGTATGAGCAACCATGCCGCTTTCTATCATTTGTCAGAAACATCCTCGAATAAAAAATCTTTTCACGCATCACCCATATTTCTCATCGCGTCCGGAAATGGTATACTGTTTCTATAGCGGAGAATTGTTATGGGAGAATCGGGCGGTTATTCAGAAAAGGACCTCATCCGCATGATCCGCAAATGGGTCCCGCGGGAACGGGTGCCCAAACGCGTCAAGGTGAAGGACACGTCGGACTTCTTTCGCGTGGACTACGATGACGTGGTCGTGCTCGACAGCGTGCCCTATTTCGTTCGGAACAACGAGCGCGAAGGCAGGTTCGGGATCGACGATGAGCAGAAGTTCTGGGTCAAGCGCGCCCGGAACCTTCTGACCGGCGACGTCAAGATCCTGAAATGGGTCTTCCGGGAGCGGTTCGAGGCCAGGATCGGGGACCTTGTGTTCGACTGCGTGCGCAGCCCGCAGAAGGAGGCGCGGATCCTCGAACTGGTGAGCGGAAAACCGGCGTTCATGCAGGGGAAGACCGTGCTCGATACGGCAGGCAATCAGCTGCGCATTCTGGACTATATCAGGGGCAAGACCCTGGGCCAGGCGGCGCTGGAACTGGGCTCGGGCCATGAGGACTACTTCCATAATCATTTCCCAGAGCTGCTTCGCGAGTTCATAGTGCTCGTCGAGGCGATCCGTTTTCTGCATGACCACCATGAGAAACACGGCGACATCAGGCGCGACCACATCATCAAGGATGATACGACCGGGCACTACCGCTGGATCGACTTTGATTTCAACTACCGCCACGGCGAGAGCCGCTTCGGCTACGACCTGTTCGGTCTCGGCAACGTGCTCCTGTTCCTCACCGGACGGGGCGACGTCACGACCTACCGGCTGTTGCGCGAGGATCCGGAGGCTTTCGACCGTCTGAGCGAGGATGATGTGAATATTGTTTTCCAGAACCGGGTGAACAACCTCAAAAAGATATACCCCTATATCCCTGAAAAGCTGAACCGGGTGCTGATGCACTTTGCCATCAGTGCGCCGTTGTATTACGAGGAAACGCGGGAGCTGCTCGATGATTTGGGAGAGGCGAGGGAAGAGCTGAAGGCGGGAAGTTGGGAAGTTAAGAAGTTAGGAAGGTAAGAGGGTAAGAAGGTAGGATGATGGCGGAAAGGCAATGATATTTTGTCTACGTTCCTTCCCTCTTACCTTCTTACCATCGAGCACTACTAAAGGAGCCTGTATGGAAAACCAAGCTGAGAGTCCCGTAAAAGACAAACATCTCCTCATTGCTGTGGACGAGTCGGACAGTTCGCGCCGTGCGGTGCTGTACGTGGCTGATTTTCTCGGAGGGTTCCCCGGATTCAGGGTCTCGCTTCTGAGCATCATACCCGAGCCTGAGCAGGATTTTTACGAAACCGAGGCGGAGCTGAAAGCGTGGGTCGAAGAAAAAATCGGCAAAGCAAATAAAATGCTGGAGCATTACCGGACGATCCTGATCCAGTCCGGATTTCCCGAGGAGAAGGTGCGCTTTCGCGCCTGCGTGGGAGAACCAAAGTCGCTGTCTGACGCCATCCTCGAGATCCGCTGCGACCTTACGTGCTGCACGGTGGTCGTGGGCCGCCAACACAAAACCAGGACCGAGGAGTTCCTCTTCGGCAGCACCTCGAACCGGCTTGTCCACGAAGCAAAGAACTGCGCTATCTGGGTGGTGGAGTAGAAGACAGTAGACAGTAGACAGTAGACAGGAGACAGGAGACAGGAAACAGGAGACAGGAGACAGGAGACAGGAGACAGGAGACAGGAGACAGTAGACAGTAGACAGTAGACAGGAGACAGGAAACAGGAAACAGGAGACAGGAGACAGTAGACAGTAGACAGTAGACAGGAGACAGGAGACAGGAGACAGGAGACAGTAGACAGTAGACAGTAGACAGGAGACAGGAGACAGGAGACAGGAGACAGGAGACAGGAGACAGGAGACAGTAGACAGGAGACAGATAAAAACCCCATCCTAAAGGAGAATTAGATGCCTCATCATACTTGCCCCTGGTGGCTGGGCTATGCGCTTGCCAATCCGTTCCGCCGCATCATGCATGAACCTGAAAAAATACTCGCTCCCTTTGTCCGCGAAGGAATGACGGCGCTTGACCTCGGCAGCGGCATGGGGTTCTTTTCCCTGGCCATGGCAAGGCTGGTGGGAGCGCAGGGGAAGGTCATCTGCGTCGATCTTCAGCAGAAAATGCTTGAAGCGCTCCACAAACGCGCCGAACGCGCCGGGCTTGCAGAACGCATCCGCCTCCAGCGGGCTGCTCTGGACGATATTCACGTGATCGGTCCGGTAGATTTCGCGCTTGCTTTCTGGATGGCGCACGAAGTGGCTGATGCGCAGAAGTTTCTGGACCAGGTTTTCTCGGTGCTGAAGCCGTCGGGGAGCGTGCTCCTGGTCGAGCCGCGCCTCCATGTTACGGCACGGGACTTTCAAAGGATCATCGCCCATGCCCGTGACGCAGGGTTCACGGTCGAAGAGGCGCCCCTGGTCAGGATCAGCAGGTCGGTGGTGCTCAGAAAAAAACTTTAACCGGACATGACGGAAAACTGTTTAGCCACAAAAGTCACAGAAGGCTCAGAAGAAAGCGAAAACCAGACAGTTTATTAAAAGCTTTCAAGCTCTTCTCTGTGCCTTCTGTGCATTATGCGGCAAATTTTATTGCCATTGCCCTGTGAGAATTATTCTTCGCCCTCTGTCATGCAGCAAAACCCTGAAAAAAACCAGTGCGCGATCGCCCCCGGAGTTGTATAATACTTTCGTCAAACAGGAAGGGCCGCAATTTCCCGCAGAGGGTTTAGATTCCGGTACAGGTGCCAGTATATGAAATTCATCAATCTCCATGAAGCGATCTTGAACAGCATGAACGAAGCGGTCTATGTTGTTGATCGGGACATGGACATCCTCTACTCGAACCCGGCGGCGGAACGGTTGACCGGCTTCTCCCCGCAGGAATCCGTGGGGGAGGTCTGCCATAATATCTTCTGCGAACGATCGGAGCTCTGCAGCGACAACTGTCCGCCGAAGCGCGTCATGCAAGAGCAGACGCCGATCCTGCACAAGGATGCGGAGACGAGGACCAAGGCCGGAGAGGTGCGCCAGACGCAGATCTCGATCTC
>Ga0315272_10001253_pt1 | contig 12658 bp, 17 predicted proteins | sample C3_middle_MG_FD_203918 | JGI IMG/M metagenome (GOLD analysis project Ga0315272, IMG submission 203918) | Sediment microbial communities from Yellowstone Lake, YNP, Wyoming, USA - C3_middle | ecosystem: Environmental > Aquatic > Freshwater > Lake > Sediment | place: USA: Wyoming | collected...
TGGTTTGTGAAGTAGTAAAGTCGCAGGCGAGTCACAGGAAAAGCATATAGTATTAGATGCTTTCCCGAGCGAGTGAAAGATCAAAAGCATCTAATATTATATGCCCTGAAAGCATCTAATATTAGATGCAAGCATATACCTGTATATACCGGCATATAATATTATATGCTTTTTCCGTCCCATCAATAACTAGTTGGAATTTACCAACCAGCAGTTCGAGTCCGACATGCGGCTCAACGTATTAAAGTCAAAAAAAGGAGAATATAATAATGAAAAGATGGCATCGCGTATTATTGGGCATATGGTTACTATATGGTGGCTCATACCTGTTTAAGAATAGCCATCCAAACTCTGAGTCAGGCGTTATGCTTGTATTTCTTGTTGCTGCCTGCATTATAATGGGTTCTCTTTGGCTGTTTTTTGGAGAACTTAAAAAGACAGCGACATTAAGTTCTACCTCAAGCTCTTCAGCCAGCTATAAATGTGTTAAATGTAATAAAATATTTCAAGCGGCTGACCTAAAAAATGATACGTTAGTTTGTCCGTCATGTGGCGGTCATGTAGAATGACACCAGCCGGACGCGCTAAAGCAATGTTGCCGTATGTTCCAGATGAAGTGTTTAATATGTTTCTGGCACCACTAATTGAAACGGACGGATGGCCCTCTGACACCAGCATGCCCTTAGAACAACCGTGGAGTTTATGGCTCGGGACACATTTTCTTAACGAGTTCATCAATCTCCGGTGGAAGAGGGACACGCTTCTTATCAATGAAAACGTCCTTCACCCAAACTCTCAGGGCGACATTAATGCGCTTATCAGCGCAGTATTCTATAATTCTTGGACACCTGCCGGTTATGACCTCGCCAAGGCGAAAATGCGTGTTCACTCTCAAATAGAGATCATTCGCCGGACAGGACACCTCTGTGCACCCATTGTAATCACACACACTCCCGCCGGATTCAGGGTACTTGATGGTCATCATAGAATGGCTGCTCACTATACACTTAGACTTCACACTACTATCCCTGTCCCTGCTTGGATAGGGAAGTAGCGTCATAATTCCGAAAAAGATAAAAAATAATTCCAACCACCGCGTCGTGTCCGACCGCTTCGCGGCGGTACACGCGGGCGTTAGACATCAAGGCAAAGGCTCCGTCTTGGTGCATCGGTATAACTCGGAGCCACACCAAAAGGAGAACGACCATGAAACGAGTAATTACTGCTGTTTCCTTGTTTGTGTTCCTACTTGCATCAGGCAATGCACTGGCTGACTGTCGATGCGTCTGTATGAACGGAGAGGTGAGGGCAATCTGTAGTAGTTCCTTGGACCTTGAGCCAATATGCCCACCGAGAATTTGCCCAATAACCACGCCCTCTATTGAACCGATCCAAACACCTCGCGTACCTCCTATCGGAACATCCAATTGTGTGCAGAAGCATGTATATAACGAATACACACGCCGCTATGAGTGGAAGGAAGTCTGTTATTAACCAAAAAAAGGAGAAACAAATGAAACATAGCCATCATGACATTTTCATCTCAGCCATACACGATAAGCAGAAAGTACAGGTTGTATTCTTTTCCAAAAAAGACGAAATGACTGTAATTCGTCAATGTGCGCCTTTTGACTTCGGACCTAAAGCACGAGAAAAAGCACAAATCAATCGTTACCACTTCTGGGACTACCTTAGTCCTTCTGGCCCCCACACGGAATCTCTTGAGGCAAACCAAATCCAGTCCATATCCCTTGCCGGAGAATCATTTGATCCAGCAGCGATTGTGAAATGGACGCCAATCTGGCATGTCCCGCGTAATTGGGGGCAGTACTCATAATTAAGACATAAATTGCGTCATGGAGTCGCCAAGCCGTCTCCTCGTCGGGGCAAGGGAAATAATGCTCAGACACAGGATTGCACCCTCCAAGGCTGACCCCCCAAGTGTCCTCTACGCTGTTTCCAATAACACAAGGGGGGATTAACTTTGTAATTTCTCTCAGCTTCTCAATGTCCGTCATTTTCTCGTCTCCTTTAAAGTTGTGGGGCGATATAAAAAGTCTTACGGTCTGATTATAACAATGGGGGTCGAGAGGGTCGCTATACTACGCGCCCCTCACCCCCGTGTTATTTTTTTAAGGGGTCTATTACATATGAAGAAGAGAATAGGATTTACCGTATTCATTTTTATCTGCTTAACATGCCTGCCCAGTTATGCACAAATGCCCTGGGAGTTTAAACGAACTTACGAAAGCCAAACCTTAATTAAGAGCCCTTTTTTTCTTTTTGTAGCAGCCGATATCAACAAAAATGGAGTAAAGGAGCTGATCGTTACTGATTTCGGCCAGACAGGTAATCATGTTGAAGAGTGGAAACAGTGGAAAGAAGATTTTTATAGTTACTCATTAGTGGTGCTGGAATGGGAAAAGAGTGAACTGAAAACTAATTTTAAAAAACATTGGACGCCGTCTACACTCGGGCCAGATGGCTTCATGGCATATGAATCACATCAACTCGTGCCATGGAGCATACAAAATCGAGTTATTGCAGAGACGATACCGGCATACGTCGGAATTGAATGGCAAAACGGAAAGTATATGCTTCATGAGCAGCAAGGTCCCGATAAGAAAAAATCACTGATTGGAAGTTGGGTTTTCCCTTGGATAAGCCCATCTTGTTATCAAGGTTTTCCGAATATGCAGACATGGCCCATGGAGTGCTTGGTGGCTATACGCGATTTTTCAGGAAAGGGAGAACCAAAGATCTTCTCGATTGTCGAGGATAAGATCGGGTTCAATCAGTATAAGCAGACGCTCCGTGTAAGAAAATTTGGAGCTGGATTCCCCATCGAGTGGGAAAAAGAGAGCCCTTTTAGATTTGTGATGAGGGATCCGATCGATAGGTTGAACTATAAATCCACTAGCCCGATATTATTGCGCGTTTTTAGGACTGCTAAATGGCATTATTTTGAACCCGAAGAACATGGCAAAGGTTATCGTTTAAGAGACCTCCATCTTGACGGAGCGCGCGGACCGGAACTTTATGACTTTTTTGATTTCTATCTTCGAAAGACTAAGAGCAAAAAGATTGAAGAGTTTTGGGGATATCGACGCGTAGAGCTTAATGATCCTGAATCAATTAATTTTATTATCATGTTGCGGAATGCATCATTAAAGCCCGATCTCTCAGCATTCCTTTCGGAAGATATTGATTTTCAGCACCACGGCAATTTCTTGGGCGTAGGTTTCTTTGTTGTAGAGGACGTCGACAGTGATGGATTAGACGAAATTATTCTTGTGGAACAGTCAGCAGGAAAACTCACATTTGGACATGAGACGGTTGATTTTGGTGATGTAAAAGATTATGTCCATATTTTAAAATGGGACGGCAATAAGTATCGTACTATGTGGGTTAGTCAGCCATACACAAAGAGAGGAACAAAAGTCCTTGTCGACGATATTAAGAATACCGGAAAGAAACAATTGGTGGTTCTTGCCCCGTATGGCAATATCGAGATATGGGAGAGGCAATAAAGACCACCAAAACGAGGAAATAACAAATCGTTCGAGTCCCGCGCTCTAAAGCGCGGGGCTCAACTCGTCGTTAGATAATAAGAAGATTACGCTTGTCGGATTTAATTCGCGGTTTTGCTTCCGCTCCGATAATTGCAATTTTCCAATAGCCCTGACAATCCTGCGCAGTCTTGTTGGGGTCAATGACCAATATTTTTTTCTGTGTATGCTTGATCTTCCAGTCCCTCGAACGATTGTACGCAGCTACGTCTCTTGCGACCTCTCTCTCGTTGTTATACGGTCCTACGATTGCATCTCCGATGTTGTTCTGATACATGAAATCTAATACCTTGGCTGATAGTTTCATTGATGTTCTCCTTTTCAGTTGTAAAGTTTTACTTGACTACTGACCTAACCATCGCGTCCATTACGTCGTCGCTTCGCTACGCGTGTGACGCGGGCGTTACACAACATAAAAAGGACAATTATGCAAGACAGTAAATATTTAGCCATAATGAATATTCAATATGCTTTGGGATACGAGTCAAAAGGAATGCCCCAAGAACTCAAAAATAAGTTAATCGAAGAAGCTCCAATAAAATATAAATACTTAGACGATAATTTTTTTGCAGCCCTTGAGAAAAAAGGGATTCCAGCAAAAGCCAATTTGCCATTTGCCGCAAACTGGTTGGCCATCCTAGAGGAAGAGCGTAAGAAGAATGCTCACACAGCTTCGTGGATTGCCACACTACTCTATGTAGAGTGGGGTATGATGTATTGGCTTTATCAGACATCAAAGCTTGGTTTAATAGATCAGCTAGCTTTCAAAAATTTGACTTATTCATTTATAGAGAAACAGCACGGCAAAGGCAAGTTTCAACCCGGTACCAGTCCAAACGATTTAAGAATTAAATGGTGGCTCGACGATTTAGTATTAAAAATAAGGGCATTGTGGGACAAGCTTCCATATGCTATTGCTGAATCAAATGTGCTGCAATAGAATTGAAAGGTAACCGACACACCAAGAGAGTCAGTGAGCTGGCAGAAAACAAGTCACTATTAAATTTACGTCTTGAAGGAGACAAGATATTTGATCGTCTTGTACCAGAAATGAAAAATGTCGAGTATGTTAAAAAGCATAGAGACGCAGAATTGCACAAACACACAAAGCCATATGCTGAAGTATTTGGCCTATCCGAAAGACATGAATCCTTGGTTGATGTATGGCAACAATTATTTAATGAACTTTCTAGAAGTAGGGAAGCATTAGTCGCAACAATTGGCCTGATTTTACGCGATAACTCACCTAATTAAAACAATTTGGTATAACCATAGTAACGGGCTGTGATTAAAGCACAATAAGACACACCAGTTGGTAGGTCGGGTAAAACGAAGTGAAACCCGACGATGACTCTAACGAGGCGGGTCCACAGCGACGCGCCGAAGGGCGGCGCGTGACCCGCGTCGTTATCTGAATGAAGAAAGGGTCTGAAATGGATTTATTGAAGCTATTATTCTCAGTCGATGGGAGAATCAGCAGAAAACCTTTCTGGATCTATTTTCTTTGCCTTCCGGTTTTGGAATTGCTACTACTTTACTTGTTAAGAAACTCAGACGTAACGACTCAAAAAAATGCTGAACTGATATTTATCATTGTATTTGCATATCCAAGCCTCGCAGTCCAGATAAAGCGTTGGCATGATCTCAACAAGTCCGCTGGTTCGGCCCTTATTAATTTCATTCCCTATGTTGGTATGATTTACGCTTTCATTGAGTTGGGTTTCCTTGATGGTACGCATGGCGAAAATAAATACGGTCCAGACCCTCTTGGACGTACTGCTCCTGCAACACAGATTAAAACATATATTGATGCTCAAACAACACCATATTTGGTTGAGACTTTTCTGTTCGTCGTTTTGCCAGGAGGCATTCTCTACCTTCTGTTGCGCTCCTTGATAAAGGGCTACACAACAAATACAATATTGTTACTCTCGTTGTTTCTGCTATTCGCCCTACCGCTATTTTTCCTCTTTAAATATTTCCAAAAATATCGAACTTTTAAAGTTGAAACAGACGTTACAGGCGTGACTTATTATGGACTGCTGAAAGAGATTCAAAGCAAATGGGAAGACGTTTTGTCTGTGACAGTTACCGAGTTTAATTTAAGAAAAATGCTTCAGGTTAAGACTAAGCAGGGTGATTTCATTTTCCCATTGTCGATGAAAGAGAATAATAAAGAATACCCCCAATTGAGATTGAGCATGGATGACTATAAATGGGAATTTTCTGACGGGAATGTGGCTACAATGACACCGGAAAACAGCGCACCTTATTTAGAGATCAAGGAGCGAATTAACGGCAGATGACAACCTGCGGCTCGACAGCGACGCGCCAAAGGCGGCGCGTCAGCCGCGTGTTGGAATTTACCAACCACACGCTCCAGATCGACAAGCGACTGAGCGGGCCACAAAGTCGAAAGCAAAGGAGCATGGCATGTCTTTAATAATCGCTGCATTATCCGACCAAATACAAAAGCTTCTGAATGAACGCGCCTCATCTGCTGTTCTTAGAGATCATCTCTCGCTGTTCAAGGATAAGGCGATCGAGCTTGAGAAGAAGATGTCGTCTCTGGAATCTGAGAATGCGGTTCTTAAAGCTGAGAATGCTGAATTTCAAGCGAAGTTTCGCAAACTTAAAAGTGAGGCCGATGAACTGAAAAAGAAAATACAGTCTTACGAGCAACCGCCCCAAAAAACTTCCCATTCACATACCCTCCCTGATGCACAAGTTAAAATCCTTCAGCTTCTAGCCACACTTAAAGGTACTCAAATGTACCCATTAGAGTCGATCATGGCTGCTTGCGGTCTTTCTGAACAACAAGCCAGCTATCATCTTCAAGAATTAGAAGACGATTGCATGATTCTATCCGAAGATGTCGGCAGTTCACTCATCTGGTCCATAGACCATGATGGTCGCGGTTATTTGAATGACCACGACTTGCTATAACAATCCAACCACCGCGTCGTGTCCGACCGCTTCGCGGCGGTACACGCGGGCGTTATATTTTAAAACTCTGAGGGAGCCTACATGATTCGACTTTATATTTTTATTGCCTTCCTGATATTAACCGCCAATCTATACGGTGCCGAGAATCTCCCCAGCGAAAAGACAAATGCACCCCGCAATACACCAACAACAGGCACAAACACCGTAAAAAAGATACCCCGCGATCTTTCTTCCGTTGTCAACAAAACGGTATCCAGTGTCGGCGGACCACTGAATCCCAATCATACAGAAAATCAAGAGAAGAAAGAGACTAATAGCTCTGATGAAAGCTGGTGGTACAAACTCCGGACCGATCCCGTTGCGACGTTTACTTTCCTGCTGTTCATTGCTACTGGCCTGTTGTGGTGGTCTACCCGTCAACTCGTTCTTGGCGCAGAGAAAACCGCAACGCAAGAATTGCGCGCTTATGTCTTCCCAAGAATTGATGAAAACATGTCTTATGGTTTTGATTGGTATAGATCTGTTCCACTCATGATAAAAAATTTCGGACAAACGCCGGCCTACGATCTCGCCTGCTCCCTGTATATTGGTCTTTATAAATTCCCGCTCGATACCGATATTAACCATTCCGAACAACTCGCTTCTTCGGCTCGGTCGGCTCTTGCGCCCAGTGAATATTTTCGACAGTATGCGTGTCTCCCCGATGATTTGAACAAAGCTGAGATTGATTCTGTTATTAATAAACAAAGCGCTATCTTTATCAGCGGTAAAGTCGAGTATTTCGACGCTTTCAAGCAGAAGCATACTACCAGTATTTGCCTTTATTCCACTGGCCCCGATTTCCGCAAAGGCTTGTTGGCTTACTATCATGAAGGCAATAATGCAGATTAATTTGAATGGCAATCTCATAAATTTATAACCAGGCGCTCGAAGGCGACGCGCCAGAAGCGGCGCGTCAGCGCCGCGTTCATAAGGAGCATATGGCTAAAATCACCATTAGTCGCATAATTCTTTTACTTTTCGTCCTGACTCTTTCCGGCTGTAATCTCCAGAGGAACATGCTTTATTACCCGGGTACCAATGTGCCGTCACAAGCTTCCCTTGCAGCGTACAATATGCAATTCTGGCCTTCCGACGCAAACGATTACCGAGGCTTCGCCAGTACTCTCCAGGCTGGCGTGAAAAAGGGAACGATCATCATTTTTCACGGAAATGCCGGCACGGCTGCGGACAGGGTATTTTATGTGAAAACGCTGACCCTTCTCGGATACCGGGTGATCCTCGCAGAATATCCCGGGTATGGGGGGCGAAAGGGCGAGCTGGGGGAAGAGACCTTTGTGCTTGATGCGAAAGAGACCTTGCGCCTGGCTTCCGAACAGTACGGGGCTCCGATATTTCTTTTGGGAGAATCTCTCGGCTGCGGCGTTGCGGCGGCGGTTGCGAAGGATTCGCTTGTTACGATCGAGGGAATAATCCTCATCACGCCCTGGGATTCGCTGCTGTCCATAGCCAGGGAGAAAATGACCTGGCTTCCGGTTCGGTTATTTTTACGGGATACCTATGATACCATTGGAAATCTAAAACAGTATCAGGGGAGACTTGCAGTAATTGGAGCAGAGCAGGATGAGATAATCCCGATTCAGCACGCACAGGCGCTCTTTCGTTCACGGTCAGGGGCTCAAGGGTTCAATAAAATGTACACCATCAAAGGTGCAGGTCATAACGATTGGCCGGGGGTCGTGGACCTGGCCTGGTGGAAAGAGATCACGGATTTTATTCAAGGAAATAACCGGTGAGCTCGTATATCGGTTGAGCAAAGCGAAACCCGACACAATTGCTGAATGGGGTCCGACTTTGAAATTGACAGCTTGCAGATTGCATGGAACGCGGTGAAGCCTGTAGGTTTGGACTACTGAAGAATCATAGAAAGGCATAGCGCGATGATTTCAAATAAATTCGTTACTCTGATGATGCTGGCACTCCTCTTCGGCTGCGCGTCAACACGGGCTGTTAATTCGCAACGTGGAGCAGTGGTTGACGGACAATCGCAGTTGGATGCAAAAATAGCGGAACTTGGAGCCAACTTGCTTCAAGGCCAGGGCACGGACAAGAAGCTCAAGATGGTCATCATTCCATTCTCCGATCTCGAGTGCCAGGTTTCGGAATTCGGGAAGTATGTCTCCGAAGGACTGATCGGGAACCTGGCAAAGACCGGAAAATACGCGATCGTCGAACGGGAGCTGCTCTACAAAATCCTGGAAGAACAGAAACTGGGGATGCTCGGTATCATCGATGACAATTCAGCGAAAAAAGTGGGAAAAATATTGGGCGTCGATTGCGTCGTGACCGGCACCCTTTCCGTGCTCGAATCCCGGGTAAAGATCAATGCACGGGTTATCGCAACGGATACAGGGTTGATCATGAGTACAGCTGAAACCAGTATCGCGAGAAATACGGAAGTGGAGATGCTCTTAAAGCGGACCGGACAGGCGGTCGCGGCGCCCGCGAGCGGAACAGGGAGCCGATGGGCCAAGACAGAAGTCCACATTCCGACCAGCCAACCATCACCGGTATACGGCAAGGATTACTACGCGGAACAGAATGCCCGTTTGCGTAAAGATGCCGTCCCGGTGACGATTTCCCTTCATGATGGACGCTTCGTCCCCGTGATCTTCGGCGTTGCCGCAAACTGGAATGAGTGCCCGATTCGCCTGGTCTCCGACAAGCCGAGAGCAATCCAGCGAGAACCAATCTATCAGGGATCAGGCAGAAAATACGGGTTCATCCGGCTCGGAAACACGGATAATACTATATTTTACTTCGCACTTGATCTCACGACTGGTCCGCATCCTCTTCTCTATCTCGATAGAAATCAAAACGGCGATCTTACGGACGATGGGGGGCCGATAATCAATCAAGGCGAAAAAGCAGGTGTTTTTTCCACGGAAATCGCCTTGCCTTTTTACCGGATACTGAAGGGCGCTGATTTCCCGGAAGACTACAAAGCATGGCTGTTCACGAATGAGACGTACTGGCAGCGGGATGTGATGTGCATCTATAGTAAATCGCAGCTAAAAGGAAAAGTCGTTTTTGACGGGATTGAATATCTTGCGTATCTCGCGGATTCGGGAACGAATGATGCAACCTATACCAATAAAGGCATTTATATAGATGTAAATCACAATGGAAAGATAGAAAGCAAAGGTGAATTTACCGAACCGGAAGGAATAGCGGAAATAAATAGCAAACGGTATGAATTCAAGATTACGTGGTAATTTGGTTTGGTGGACATTAGAGCGACAGCTTTAGGTTCGCAGGTCGGATAGAGGAGATCAAAACCCAACACAGTGATCCCAACCTGCGCATCGCGAAAGTCGCGCCCCCCTCACACGCTCGACTGCGTGGGTCTTTATGAATAAGCCTAAAAGCTTGGACCTGATTCTGTGAAGTTCGTGGTACAACGATTAAGCGTTCAATATTTCTATTTGCCATCAGTTGCTTTTTTTGAACCTCTGCACTGAGGGCAGACGCCTTTCCCTGTGCCATGACAACCTGGACAAGGTCGTTGAGCCGCATTCGTACCGGGCTGTCTTCCTTGCCCATGGCAGACAGGACACGTTATGTAACCGTTGCCGCTGCATTCTGGACAGGGAATTGTTGTCGCTTTAACTGCCATTTTGACACCTCCATTTTTTGAACCCATCTGCCGTTCCCGTGTTGCTTGCATTTCAACTGCGTAAATCCTCCGAACTTCCCCCGGGGAACGCAACTGTTGCGAACGATACAAAACAGTACTACAGGTACCCGCAAATGTCCAGACAAGATGCGAAATATCTTGCTATTACCAATCGAGTTGGATACTATTTCCAGCATGGCAGGCAGGGAACGCGCAGAAAAAGAAATTGAGTACCAATGGTTCCTCTACATGCTCAGGTGCAGTGACAACTCCTTCTATACGGGCATTACCACGGATCTCGAACGCAGGCTGACGCAGCATAATGACGGCATTGCGTCACGGTACACGCGGAGCAGAAAGCCGGTCAAGATGGTGTATCATGAGACCTGCGACGATCGCAGCGCGGCGCTCAAACGGGAATGTGCGGTAAAGAAGTTGACGCGGGTAGAGAAGAAACGGCTGGTGCAAGGGAACAGAGGGCGCACCTCTGCCGTTCGAAAGAAAAACAGATCGAAGAGTCTGGATTCCCGATAGCGCCAATTCGGGAATGACGAACAACGGATATCCCATGAACGACAAACGCCTTGAATCCTATCGCCGGGAATTTCCCGTCACAAAAAAATACGACTACCTTGACCACGCAGGCGTTGCGCCCCTGTCGCTCAGGGTCAAGACAGCTGTCGAGCTGTTCCTGAAAGAAGCCACTGAAGGCGGCGCGTTCCATTATCCGAAATGGGCGCAGCAGGTGGTCGAGACCCGGCGGGCCTGTGCAAGGCTTATCAATGCTGAGGCGGACGAGATCGCGTTCGTGAAAAGCACTTCCCACGGGCTTTCCCTGGTAGCGAACGGTCTTGACTGGAATCCGGGCGACAACATCCTTATCTATGAGAAAGAGTTTCCCTCCAATCTCTATCCCTGGCTGAACCTTAAAACGCGGGGCGTTGAGGTCCGGGTCATCCCGTCCCATGACAACAGGATCCTGATCAACGACATCGAGAAGTTCATCGATTCTAGAACGCGTCTGCTCGCCCTATCATCGGTCCAATTCGTGAACGGGTTTCGGATCGACCTCAAGCGGCTCGGAGAACTCTGCAAGGCGCATAAGGTGCTTCTCTGTGTTGACGCGATCCAGAGCCTGGGCGTGCTGCCCATGGATGTTCAGGAATACGGCATCGATTTTCTTTCCGCTGACGCGCACAAGTGGCTGCTCGGCCCCGAAGGCATCGGCATCTTCTATTGCAGAAAAGAACTGGCAGAGCAGCTTGCTCCATCGCTTATCGGATGGAAGAGCGTCCAGAACGAGTTCGCTTTCGAGCACGCGGACCTCAAGCTCAAGACCGACGCCCTGCGGTTCGAGGAAGGCTCCCAGAACCTCATGGGCATCATCGGCCTTGGTGCGGCGATCGAGCTGCTCTTCGAAGTCGGGATCAGCGCGATAGAAAAAAAAGTACTCGGCCTTGGCGAGCTGATTATTCACGAGGCAGAGGCGAGAGGTTTTACGGTCCTCACACCAAAGGACAGGCGGGAGCGAGGCGGCAATATCACGTTTTCCGGAAAATTCGATCCCGCGATGATGAAAGATGCGCTGCGTGAGAAAGCTATCATAGTGAATGTCCGCGGTGGCGGCATCCGCGTGTCACCCCATTTTTATAACAACGAGCCCGATATCAACAAGCTGTTCGTTGCAATTGATGACATCCTGCGCATGTCATAACAGGGCACTTTGATTTTCCATACGCTATCCTGAACCTTGCCTTTTGGCGCTGATTGTAGTACTTTTATAACGAGCATCACAGAATACAACAATGCCGGGTCCGGCCGCTTTTGGCATGGTCTTTGGCATTCCGGCGGAGGACGCACTAGTATGGCAATAAATAGCGCACCGAAAACAGGCGCATCAGGCCGCAGCAATCGTTTTCTGCTTGTCGTGGACAGCGATGCCAGCAATCTTTATTATACGTCCATGCTCCTGCAGCGCCTCGATTACCATATTTGTTCATCCAAAACCGCAACCGAGGCCCGGGAAATGGCTACCGTTGCCGTCCCTGCCCTTATTATCACTGCTCACTATCTCAGGGACGCAACCTGTCTTGAACTGATGGAGCAGCTCAAACAGGACCCCCGCCTCCAGTCGGTCCCGGTCATCGTTCTTTCTCCGGAAGGTGATCTGGTTGGGCAAAGACAATGTCTTGATGCCGGGGCAGCGGCCTGCCTCACCACACCGGTTGAGGCCGAAAGCCTGTACCGCACGGTCCAGGAAGCGATCGAACCCACGCCGCGTAAGAATATCCGCATCAGCACCAGGCTGCCGGTCACGGTGAACGACCAGCCGCTCAATTGCGGCGAAGGCGAGTGCGCATCGGTCCTGTCCGAGCACGGCATATACATCCGGACGCTAAAACCCTATTTTAGGAGCACGCGGCTTTCCCTGCGGATCTCCCTGAAGGGCCGCTCCGTTTCAGCCCTG
>Ga0315272_10001254_pt1 | contig 12658 bp, 9 predicted proteins | sample C3_middle_MG_FD_203918 | JGI IMG/M metagenome (GOLD analysis project Ga0315272, IMG submission 203918) | Sediment microbial communities from Yellowstone Lake, YNP, Wyoming, USA - C3_middle | ecosystem: Environmental > Aquatic > Freshwater > Lake > Sediment | place: USA: Wyoming | collected...
AGATGTTGAAGCCCTCGCGCATGGTCCGCAAGGACTGGTTGAGGGCCTTGCACCAGGCTCCATTCATGTCGACTTTTCCACCATTGCGCCAACGGCGGCGCGCCGCATCGCCGCGGCCTATGCTGAGGCCGGCGTGGATTTTGTGGATGCGCCGGTCTCGGGCGGTGGTACCGGGGCATTGGCCGCGTCGCTGGCCATCATGTGGGGCGGCAAGGAGGAACTGGCGCCGCGGCTGAATCCGATTTTTGGAGTGTTGGGCAAGAGCATCGTGCGCGTCGGAGACGTCGGCGCCGGTCAGGTTGCCAAGGGCTGCAACCAGATGGTGATGGTGGCGGCGATTGCCGCCTGTGCCGAGGCGGCGCGACTGGCGCAAGCGTCCGGTGTCGATTTCGGGCGGGTGCGTCAGGCCATGCTTGGCGGTTCGGCTGGATCGCGCGTGCTGGAAGTCTTCGGCGAGCGCATGGCCAATCGCGATTTCACGGCGGGGGTGGAGGCGCGCTTGCACCACAAGGATTTCGCCCTGCTGCTGGACGAGGCAGCGCGCATCGGCGCACCGCTGCCGGTGGCGGCACAGGTGGAGCAGTTGCTGAACGCGCTGATGGGCAATGGCTGGGGCAAGCGCGATACCGCTTGCCTGCTTGGGGTTCTCGATGGACGAGAATAGCAAGATTAGGCGCGACCCGATGATGCAGTCCGCTGTCATGGCGGCTTCGCACACCCTGCTTGAGTTGCGCGCCATCCTCGACAATGCCACGGTAGGTATCCTGTTTACCCGCGATCGGGTGCTGGTCCAGGCCAACGCGCTTTTTTTGCACATGTTTGGTTATCAGACTGCTGCCGAAATCCTCGGGCAGTCGGGCGCGGTGCTCTATACGAGTCCCGAGGCCTTCGAAGCGGTGGGTCGTGAAGCCGGACCGACGCTGGCCGCCGGGCAGCCTTACCGGACGGAAATCGAGATGCGTCGCAAGGGCGGCGCGACTTTCTGGTGTCGCATGTCGGCCAAGGCGGTAAATCCGAGCCGGCCGCAGGAAGGTACGATTTGGATCGCTGAAGACGTCACTGAACAACGCCATCTGCGCCAGTTGGCCGAACAGTCGCGGCAGGAGCTCGAGGCGATTTTCGACAATGCGGCGGTGGGCATCGTTTTCGTGCGAGACCGGCTGGTCGTGCGCTGCAATCACCGATTCGAGGAAGTATTCGGTTACGACTCGGGCGAACTGGTCGGCGGCTCGCTGCGGCAGTTGCACCCCAGCGACGCCGACTTCAACCGTTTCAGCGACTGGGCCTATCGGCGAATCGCGGCGCGCGAGACCGTCGTTACCGAAATACGTGCCAAGCACAAGGATGGCGCCGAGCTATGGGTCCGCGCGACCGGGCGACTCGCCGCCAGCGACGCAGTTACTCAGGATGTGGTGTGGATCTTCGAGGATGTCACCGAACGCCATTCGGCCGAGGCGGCGCTGCGCAGCGCCCATGACAAGCTGGAACAGCGGGTGCTGGAACGTACTTCGGAATTGTCCTCGGCCAATCAGCAGCTTCAGGCCGAAGTTTTCGAGCGCCTGCAGGCGGAGCAGCGCATCTGGCATATCGCGCATCACGATGGCCTTACCGGGCTGCCCAATCGCACGCTGTTGCATGACCGCCTGGCGCAGGCACTGAACCAGGCGGAGCGCCAAGGTCAGCGTCTCGCCGTCATCTTCCTCGATCTTGATCGCTTCAAGAGCATCAACGATACGCTGGGCCACGGCATCGGCGACGAGCTGCTCAAGCACGTTGCCGGGCGACTGTCCTCGGTTGTGCGTGCAGTCGATACCGTATCGCGGCTGGGTGGCGACGAATTTGTCGTTGTCATGACCGGAATCGCCGGCAGTCAAGATGCCGCCGTCGTGGCGCAGAAGATCATCGATGCGCTGGCGCCGGCTGTCGACATCGAAGGTCACACCTTGCGGGCCACGCCCTCGCTGGGCATAGCGCTCTTCCCCGAGGATGGCCGGGAGGCGCTGCAACTGATGAAGAATGCTGATACGGCGATGTACCACGCCAAGGCGCGCGGTCGCAATACCTACGAGTTCTTCACGGAAAAGCTAAACGAAGCGGCGACAAATGCGTTTACGATGGAGCAGCGGCTGCGCCAGGCCGTCGACAATGGCAGTCTGGTCCTGCACTATCAGCCGCTGGTAAATCTGCAGACGGGCAACATAGACAGTTTCGAGGCATTGTTGCGCTGGGATGATCCGGAACGCGGCGTCGTACCGCCGGCCGAGTTCATCCCGCTGGCCGAGGAAACCGGGCTGATCCTGACCATTGGCGAATGGGTAATCGGCGAGGCCTTGCGGCAGAATCGGCGCTGGCAGGATGCCGGCATGCCCCTGATCCCGATCTCGGTGAATCTGTCGCCGCGCCAGTTTCGCCAGCGCGACCTGCCCGAGCGCATTCGCGCCATTCTGGCCGAGACCGGACAGCCAGCCCACTTGCTGGAAATTGAAATCACCGAGTCTACGTTGCTGCATGACATCGAGGCCGCCATTGAGATGTTGCGTGCCCTCAACATCATGGGCGTGCGGCTTGCCATCGATGACTTCGGTACCGGCTATTCCAGCCTCAATCATCTCAAGCGCCTGCCCGTGCACAAGCTCAAGATCGACCAGTCCTTCGTGCAGGACCTCGGTACGGGTGGCGACGACGAGGCCATCGTCAACGCCATCATCAGCCTTGGGCATGCCATGGACATGTCTGTGCTGGCCGAGGGCGTCGAGACCGGCGTGCAGCTCAATGCCCTCGACAAGCTCGGCTGCCGTCAGTACCAGGGCTTTCTGTTTTCTCGCCCCCTGCCGGCCGACGAGGTCGTAGCCATGTTCAATGCGCCGCCGGAGAGTCGGCCGGAAGCGCAAATTAATACTCAACCTGAAAGGAAATAGCGATGGCAACAACAACTTCAAGCAGTGGCCTGGTCATGGAAGACGTCTCCGAAGGGTCTGGCAACGAAGCCAAGGCGGGTCAGCACGTTACGGTGCATTACACCGGCTGGCTGACCGATGGCACAAAATTCGATTCCAGCAAAGATCGCAATGAACCATTTGATTTTTCGCTTGGTGGTCGTCAAGTCATTGCCGGTTGGGATGAGGGGGTGCAAGGAATGAAGATCGGTGGCGTGCGCAAGCTCACCATTCCGCCAGAGCTCGGCTATGGTGCGCGCGGTGCCGGCGGTGTGATTCCGCCCAATGCCACGCTGGTGTTTGAAGTCGAGTTGCTGGCAGTCGAATAGGGAAGGGAACCAGGATGGACCCCGCGGCCCCGGTATCGAAACTGCCTGCCGTCGGGACCACCATCTTTACCCGGATGTCGCGCCTGGCGGCCGAGCATGGCGCGATAAACCTGTCGCAGGGTTTTCCTGATTTCAGCCCGCCGCATCTATTGATCGAGCGGGTCACTTACCACATGGCTGCCGGCGCCAACCAGTACGCACCGATGGCAGGTGCGCTGCCCTTGCGTGAGGCGATCGCCGAGAAAGTGGCGACGCTGTATGGTGCCAATTGCGATGTGGAGGCGGAAATTACCGTCACCGCCGGTGCGACCCAGGGTATCTTTACCGCCATTGCTGCCATCGTTCGTCCTGGCGACGAGGTCATCGTCTTCGCGCCGGTTTACGATGCCTATGTGCCGGCCATCGAACTCAATGGCGGCACGGCCGTATTTGCCACGCTGCGTTTTCCGCACTACCGCCCCGACTGGCAGGCGGTAGCGGAGTTGATAACGCCGCGCACGCGCATGATTGTCATCAACACGCCGCACAATCCAAGCGCCACTGTCTGGGAAGCCACGGACATGGCCGAGCTGGAAAGGCTGACGCGTGATACGGACATCATTGTCGTGGCAGACGAGGTGTACGAGCACATGGTTTTCGACGGCCGGATGCATCAGAGCGTGTTGCGCCACCCGGCTTTGCGCGAGCGTAGTTGCGTCGTGTCCAGCTTTGGCAAGACCTTCCACATCACCGGATGGAAAGTCGGTTATTGCATCGCGCCGCGCGCACTCACTGTCGAATTTCGCAAAACACACCAATACGTGGTGTTTGCGGTGAACCATCCGATGCAGCTGGCCCTGGCCGATTTCATGCGTGCGGAGCCGCAATTCGCCAACGATCTGGCCGGTTTCTACCAGGCCAAGCGCGATTTCTTCCTGCACCAGATCTCCGCAAGCGGATTTGTCCCGCTGCCTTGCCAGGGCACCTATTTCCAGCTTGTGCGCTTTGACGCGATTTCCGCTTTACCCGATGTCGAATTTGCACATCGACTTGCGGTTGAGCACGGCGTGGCGGCGATTCCGGTTTCCGTGTTCTCCTCTGGTGAGCCGGACCATCGGGTGATTCGTTTCTGCTTTGCCAAGGGCGAGGCGACACTGGAAGCCGCCGGCGAGCGCCTGCGCCGCGTCGTCAGGGCTTGATGTAAGCCCAGCCCTCCTGTTGTTTCTTCATGATGTCGAGCGTACCGACAGGGGTATAGACCAGGTTCTTGTGCATATCCTCCCGCCTTAGATTGCGCTCCCGCATGGTGTTTTCGCAGGCGATTATCTCAATGCCCGAGGCGATCGCCTCGCTAAGGCTCTCCGCAACGGGGGATTCCAGCTTGGCGGCGCCGATCGCATTGCCATTGATGACCATGGCGATGGCAATATTGCCCTTGCTGAAAGACTTCTGAACATTCCTGACATTGTTGAAAGCCTGCTTCCAGATTGAAGGGTCCCCCTCACTGAGATGGAAAACCACGCGATTTTGTGGCGCTGCCGGCGCAAGGCCTGACAGAGTCACAAGCAGGGTGGCTGCCAGCAAGCGCAGAATGGCCGGAGAGCGCATGAAATTCGCCTTTGTTGTGGGGTTTTCCGATCGGTGCTGGTTAGACGCAGAGCATCAATGCTTTATTCCTGACCGAATTGAGGAATAATCGGCGACCACCTGCCGTCTCATCTACCATGGACCTGCTGAATCTTTTTTCAAAGCGCCGCGAACGCGAGCAACTGGAGCAGCATCGCCGCCGCCTGTATCGTCTGGCCTATTCCTGGTGCCACGACGGCGCCCTCGCTGACGATCTGGTTCAGGACACCCTGATCCGCGCCATGGAGCGCGCCAGCCAGTTGCGCGATCCGGAGCGCCTGCCCGCCTGGCTGGCCGCCATCCTCGTTAACTGCTGGCGTGACCATTTGCGGCGGCAGCGGCCAACGGACGACATCGACGACATGGACGAGAGCCTCTTTGCCGACGAGGACCACACCCCGGAGCGCGAAGTCGAATGCAGCCAGATCGTCAGCCGGGTGCGGAAAGAGATCGAGGGTTTGCCCCTCGGGCAGCGCCAGGTACTCACTTTGGTCGATCTCGAAGAGTTTTCCTATGCCGAGGTGGCGACCGTACTGGACATTCCGGTAGGCACGGTCATGAGCCGCCTTTGCCGCGCGCGGCAAGCCTTGAAAGTGCGTCTCGCCGCACCGGTTGCGGCATCGACAACCTTGCGCAGTGTGAAGTAGGGGAGGGATATGGACAAATCTACCGAAATTTCCTTCGAGGAACTCAATGCCTTCATCGACGGTGAGCTTGATCTCGGCGCCTCGGCGCGCGTGCTGGCCGCCATTGATGCCGACGAAACCCTCAAGCGGCAGTCCTGCGAACTACGTGCGCTGCGCGACGTGGTCAGGCATGCCTACGACATCAAGCGGATAAGCGCCAAGGCGCGCGGGTCTGCAGTCAGCGGCAAATGGCGCCACGGCATTGCCGCGGGACTCCTCGCGCTGGGCATTGGCGCGGGCTGGCTGGGGCACGCGATATATCAGGATGATGATCAACTGACCTGGGAGCGTCTGGCGCAGATTCAGCCGCACGGCGATTCGCGCCAGCTGGTTCTTCACGTAGGTGATTCCAACCTTGTGCGCTTCGAGAACACCATCGAGGAAGCGCGTGACATGCTGGAGGCAGCACGGACAAGGGGACAGCGCATCGAACTCGAAATTCTCGCCAACGGCCCCGGCCTGGACATGCTGCGCGTGGAAACAACGCCGGTGGCGAAAAAGCTTGCCCTGTTGCAGGCGGAGTTCCCGCATCTGGCTCTGGTGGCTTGTGGCCAGGGCATGGCGCGCCTGCAAGTTCAGGGTGCCGATACACGCCTGCTTCCCGGGGTAGCCACCACCGATTCCGCCCTCAACGAAATCGTGCGCCGGATGCACAAGGGCTGGGCTTATCTTCGCGTCTGAGACGCATAGCGTCAGACGCGAAGATAAGCCCGTTGGGCAGGTCTGGCCCGACTCCCCCCGGCCCCCTCCTCGCGGAGGGGGTGACTGGTTGGCTCGCTGCGCTCGGCTGTTACCGGGCGCGCCGTAGCTGCCGTCGGGCCTGATTCACTCAACCATTTTCCGGACGACGCTGTTGACGTGCGCTATCCACTCGGGAGCGAACTGGTTGTCGCAGGCGTTGATCTCGGCAATGGCGCGTAGCAGTGAGCGGCTGTGGCCGCGGTCGCTGTGCTTTTGCATCACCGCCTCGAAGGCATCGGCGATGGCGAGTATGTGCGCACCTGGCGTAATGTCGGCGACCTTCAATCCGGCCGGATAGCCACCACCGTCGGGCATTTCGTGGTGTTGCGCCACCATGGTTGCCGCGTCCTCCCAGCCGGGCATGCGCATGAGCATACCCTCGGCATAGAGCGGGTGGGCGTGCAAGGCTTTCTTGTCATCCTCGCTCAGGCGACCGACCTTGAGCCAGACCGACTCCGGCAGCAGCATCATGCCGACATCATGCAAATAGACGGCTGCCTCCAGTTGCCCGCGATCCACGGGTTCCCCCGCAGCGGCATTGGTTTCGAGGGCTAGGCGCAGGAGGCGGCTGGTGCGCCCCTTGTATGCAGGCGAACGGGCTTCGAGTTGCATGGCCAGCGTGCGGAAAAATTTCAGGTCCTCGGTGGCGCCCTCACCGCGGCGTGGCGCACCCTTGCCCTTGACCGGCATCGGCGATTGCGCCGGACGGAAACCCGTAACAGCTTCGATCACCGCCACGGCACGGGCATCAATGTCGGCGGCAGCCAGGGGTGCGATCGAATCAAGGCCGCCTACCAGCTCAATCAGTTTTAGGTGGTGCAGCGGTCGCGCGGACGCCAATGCCTCGACGGCAAGCTCCAGCCGGTCAAGTGCCAGCAGTATCACCTCGGCAAGTAACTCGGTGAACACAATCTGGCCATCGCGCAGGCGCGCGAGCAGTGTTTCAATCGGGTGTGCAATCATCACGCCGAGTTCCACCTTGCAGATTGCGGCATCGCCCTTGATGTTGTGCAAGGAGCGGAACAGCGCGGCGAGTAATTCCCGGTCCCGCGGTGCGCGCTTCAGGCGAGCGATGTCACGCTCGATCGCCGGCACCTTGTCGGTGAGCTCGGTGATGAACTCTTCCAGGCCCTCACGGTCGATGATGCGCGGATTCAGCAGAGCGCCAAGATTGATGGTGTCAGCCATAGTGTTGTCCACGTCAGTGCTTGACTGCGCTCCACGAATCCTTGAGCGTCACCGTCCGGTTGAACACGGGGGCGCCGGGCCGCGAATCGACGCGATCGGCAACGAAGTAGCCGTGCCGTTCGAACTGGAAGCGCTCTTCTGCAGTTGCTTCGCGCAATGCGGGTTCGAGTTGCGCGGTGATGACCTGCTTCGAGGCTGGATTGATGTCGACGAGAAAGTCCCGCCCGCCGGCACCGGGCGTTTCGCTGGCAAACAGGCGATCATAGAGCCGCACCTCGACTGCACAGGCGTGTTTCGCCGAGATCCAGTGGATATTGCCCTTCACTTTGTAATTGTCGGCACCGGGTGTGCCGCTCTTCGAGTCGGCCATGTATTCGCAGTGCACAGCGGTAACGTTGCCTGCTACATCGCGATCGGCACCGGTGCACTTGATGACATAGCCGTAGCGCAGGCGGACGCTGTTGCCGGGAAACAGGCGGAAGTAGCCTTTGGACGGCGTTTCCATGAAGTCCTCGCGCTCTATCCACAACTCGTGCGAGAACGGCACTTCGCGCTTACCCCATTCGGGCATCTGCGGGTGGTTGGGCGCAAGACAGCTTTCTTCTCCGTCGCTTGGGTAGTTGTCGATGATGAGCTTGACCGGGTCGAGAACGGCGATGCGCCGCGGTGCAGTGTCGTTGAGATGGTCGCGCATGCAACCCTCAAGCACGCTCATGTCGATCCACGAGTCGGCCCTGGATACGCCGATCATTTCGGCGAAGCGGCGGAAGCCTTCAGGCGTGAAGCCGCGGCGGCGCGCCCCGACCAGAGTCGGCAGACGCGGGTCGTCCCAGCCTTCGACGTGCTTCTCTTCTACAAGCTGGATGAGCTTGCGCTTGGACAGTACGACGTAAGAGAGGTTGAGCCGGGAAAATTCGATTTGTTGCGGCACCGGGGTGTTGACGCAACCGAGTTCGGCCAGGCGCGCCAGCAGCCAATCATAGAAGGGCCGCTGATCCTCGAATTCGAGGGTGCAGATCGAGTGTGTGATGTTTTCCAGTGCATCCTCGATCGGGTGGGCGTAGGTGTACATCGGGTAGATGCACCAGGTGTCGCCGGTATTGTGGTGTGTGGCGTGCCGGATGCGATAGATCGCCGGGTCACGCAAGTTGATGTTGCCTGAAGCCATGTCGATTTTGGCGCGCAACACATGCGCACCATCCGGAAACTCGCCTGCCTTCATGCGGCGGAACAGGTCGAGATTCTCGACTGGGCCGCGGTCGCGGAAAGGCGAGTTCTTCCCGGATTCCGTCAGTGTGCCGCGATTGACGCGCATTTCCTCGGCGCTTTGCGAGTCCACGTAGGCGTGGCCGGCCTCGACCAACTTTTCGGCGAACTCGTACATCCACTGAAAATAGTTCGATGCAAAGTATTGATTTGCGCCCCATTCGAAACCGAGCCAGCGTACGGCATCGATGATGGAATCGACATACTCCTGCTCTTCCCTTTCCGGATTGGTGTCGTCGAAGCGCAGGTGGCAGGCGCCGCCATAGTCCTTTGCCAGGCCAAAGTTGAGGCAGATCGACTTGGCATGGCCAAAGTGCAGGTAGCCATTGGGCTCGGGCGGAAAGCGGGTATGGATTTTCGCAACATCGACCGCGCCGGCCTGTTGCTGCACGGCCGGTCCGGGTTTTCCCGACCACTTGCGGCCCGCGAACTTGCCGCTGGCCAGGTCGCTGTCGATAATGCTGCGAATGAAGTTAGAAACTGCGGATTTTTCGGCTTCGGCCATGGTGGGTGCGCTGCTGCTTTGATGCGGCAATTCTACCGGCCTGGCGCTGAGGGCGCGTAAAATCGCCATCATGAATGGCATGACTTTTCTGGCGGTGGGCATGGGAGCGGCACTGGGTGCCTGGCTACGCTGGGGATTGGGACTCTGGCTCAACCCGTTATTCCTGACCCTGCCCTTGGGAACGCTGGCTGCCAACCTGATCGGTGGCTACCTGGTGGGCGTTGCCGTTGCCGCGTTTCACATCAATGCCACTCTGCCTGACGAAGCCAAGCTCTTTATCATCACCGGCTTCCTCGGCGGGCTCACGACGTTTTCGACTTTCTCGGCCGAAATTGTGGCCTTGATCCAGCGCGCCCAGTTATTTTGGGCTTTTGGCGCCGCATCGCTGCATCTTCTGGGCTCGCTTGCGATGACAGGGCTCGGCATCCTCACCGTCCAGCATCTGAACAAATGAAGTTCGACCCCGTGGCGCGTCTGGCCGCGCGGCCGGACATCGCCTATGACGAGGCGCTGCCGGTGAATGCGCGGCGCGCGGAGATTGCCAAAGCCATCGCCAAGAATCAGGTCATCGTCGTCTGCGGCGAAACCGGCTCGGGCAAGACCACGCAGCTGCCGAAGATTTGCCTTGAACTCGGGCGCGGCTGTCATGGCCTGATCGGTCACACGCAGCCGCGGCGCATCGCCGCGCGCGCCACCGCCTCGCGCATCGCGCAGGAACTGAAAAGCGAGCTTGGTCGTTTCGTCGGCTACAAGATTCGCTTTACTGACCGCACTACCTCCGAGAGCTACATCAAGCTGATGACCGACGGCATCCTGCTGGCGGAGACGACGACGGATCCGCTGCTGCGCCAGTACGACACCATCCTTATCGACGAAGCACATGAGCGTAGTCTCAACATTGATTTCCTGCTTGGTTACCTGCGGCAGCTGTTGCCGAAGCGTCCTGACCTAAAAGTGATTGTCACTTCGGCTACGCTCGACGCCGAGCGGTTTTCGAAGCACTTTGGTGGCGCTCCGGTGATCGAGGTCTCCGGGCGGCTGTATCCCATCGAGACGCGCTATCGCCCCTTTGACGAGCGCAAGGACGTTGATTTGAATGACGCCATTGTCGATGCCGTGTCCGAGGCCCATCGCGAAGGTCCGGGCGACGTGCTGGTGTTCCTGCCGGGCGAGCGCGAGATCCGTGATGCAGCGGAAGCCTTGAGAAAGCACGCATTTTCTACGAGTGGGCCGGGTCTGGAGATTCTGCCGCTTTTCGCGCGCCAGTCGGCGCAGGAGCAGAGCCGCGTCTTCGCTTCACACCAGGGCCGCCGCGTGGTGCTGGCTACCAACGTGGCCGAGACTTCGCTCACCGTGCCGGGCATCCGCTACGTCATCGACTCGGGGCTGGCGCGGGTCAAGCGCTACTCGCATCGCAACAAGGTGGAGCAGTTGCAGGTTGAGCCGGTGTCGCAGGCAGCGGCCAAGCAGAGGTCGGGCCGTTGCGGCCGTGTTGCCGCCGGCGTGTGTTTCCGGCTGTATGGCGAGGATGACTTCAACAAGCGTGCGCCCTATACCGAGCCGGAAATTCTCCGCTCCTCGCTGGCCGGCGTAATCCTGCGTATGAAGTCGCTTCATCTCGGCGACGTTGAGGACTTTCCGTTTCTGGAAGCGCCGCTGCCACGCATGATCAGCGACGGCTACCAGCTCCTGGCGGAACTGGGTGCCATCGACGAAACGAGCAAGCAGTTGACCCGGGTCGGCGTTGAACTGGCGAAACTACCGCTCGACCCCAAGATCGGTCGCATGATACTGGCGGCGCGACAGGAAGGCTGCCTCGCCGAAATGCTCATCATTGCCTCCGCGCTGGCAGCGCAGGATCCGCGCGACCGACCGCAAGAGTCTGCCGCGGCGGCCGACCAGGCGCATGCGAAATGGAAAGACGAGAAATCGGAATTTCTTGCCTATCTCAAACTTTGGCATGCCGCCGACGAGTTGTGGAAGCACGATAGTTCCAACAAGCAGCGCCAGTGGTGCCGGCAGAATTTTGTCTCCTGGCTGCGGCTGCGGGAGTGGCGTGATGTTCATGGCCAGCTTGGCTCGATGTGCCATGAACACGGCTGGAAAGAGAATGAGCAACCCGCCAGCTACGATGCGATTCATCGTGCGCTACTCGCCGGCCTGCTTGGCCACATCGGATTGAAACACGAGGCCGAGCCCTACTACCTTGGCGCGCGCGGCATCAAGTTTTTCATTCATCCAGGCTCGGCGCTGGTGAAAAAGGCCGGACGCTGGATTGTTGCGGCGGAATTGGTCGAAACCTCGCGTCTGTTCGGGAGGTGCATCGCGAAAGTGGAGCCCGAATGGCTGGAGAGTGTCGGCGCCCATCTGATTCGCAGCCACATCTATGAACCGCATTGGGAAAAGGGGCCGGGGCAGGTCGTTGCGTGGGAGCGCGTGACATTGCACGGCCTCATGCTGCACGCCAAACGGCGGGTGCACTATGGTCCGAGCGACCCAAAACTCGCCCGCGAGATATTGCTCCGCTCCGCTTTGGTACAGGGCGACGTGCATGACGACTGGCTGAAGAAATGGCGTTTCCTGCAGCACAACCAGAAACTGGTGCGGGAGATTGAACACCTCGAACACAAGTCGCGCCGGCCTGACGTGCTGGTGGATGAAGAGCTGATCCTGGCGTTTTACGACGCCAAAGTTCCCGAGGGGATCACCACGCTGGCGGCGTTTGACCATTGGCGACGCGAGATGGAGCGTGCCGAGCCCAAGTTGTTGTTCCTGGAACGCGAGCAGCTCATGCGCCACGAGGCGGCGGGCATTACGACAGACGCTTTCCCACCGATTTTCGACTTTCGTGGCCAGCATTGGCCATTGCTCTACAGGCACGACCCGGGTGCGGCCGACGACGGCGTGACTTTGTCGCTGCCGCTGGCAGCGCTCAACCAGTTGCCTGCGGAACGCTGCGAGTGGCTGGTGCCCGGACTTCTCAAGGAGAAAGTCGTGGCACTGCTCAAGACCCTGCCGCAAAAATATCGGCACCGTTTGCAGCCGCTTGAGGGCTTTGCCGAAGGGTTTTGCGATGAAGCTATTGAGCGCGATGAAGCTCTAGTGCGAGCGCTGACGCGTGCCGTCGAAGAAACACTGGCCATGAAGCTGCCTCTGGATGCTTTCCGTTCTGGCGAGCTGCGGCCGCACCTGCTGATGAACTTCCGTCTGCTCGATGAGCATGGCGGGACCCTGAACATCTCACGCAACCTGGCCGAGCTGCGCGGGCAATATGGAGACCGCGTGGCGCAGGCTTTCAGTCGCGCTGAGATCAAGCCCGTCGCCGGGGTTGGCGAAGACGCGCCGGGAGAGCTGACAGGATTGACGGACTGGAGTTTTGGCACGCTGCCGGAGCTGCTTGAA
>Ga0315272_10001257_pt1 | contig 12648 bp, 10 predicted proteins | sample C3_middle_MG_FD_203918 | JGI IMG/M metagenome (GOLD analysis project Ga0315272, IMG submission 203918) | Sediment microbial communities from Yellowstone Lake, YNP, Wyoming, USA - C3_middle | ecosystem: Environmental > Aquatic > Freshwater > Lake > Sediment | place: USA: Wyoming | collected...
ATTCGCGGCTACCAGCGGCGATGCGGCACGCGGCGCCAAGGTCTTTGCGGCCAAAGGCTGCGGTGGGTGCCACACCAGCGGTCCGGGGCCGAAAATCGCAGGAGCGGTCCCCGACGCTTATACGCTCATCGGATCGCTCACCCAGCACGCGCCCGGCATGCTCCAGAAGATGGAAGCCTCTAGAAAGGTTTGGCCCTCGATCAAGGACACGGAGATGGAAGACCTGCTCGCGTATCTGAAATCGGGTAACTAATTTATATCGCCGCAAGCGGCCGCTCACCCAGCCCGTCGCTGCAAGGCCGCTTTCCAGGCGGCCTTCAGCTTCTCGCGGAGCTCGTCGGGCAGTTCGCGAACCGGCTCGTCGGGATGAAGGTCTCGTGCCGCCTGAATGCTCGCTTTGAGCGACTCGACGAAGGCCACGCATGGCACACAGTCCTGGATGTGATCCTGGATGTGCTTGCAGTCCTGTGGCGAGAGTTCCCCGTCCAGATACTCCGAGAGCTTTTCGAAGACTTCGAGACAGGCGTCGTCGGCCGGGCCGTGTTGATGCTTCGTGCTATTCATTCGGAGACCTTTCCGGCTGGCGTGACGTAGCCGGCCAATCGTTTTCTAAGCGCCAGGCGGCCGCGGTGCAGCCGCTGCTTGACGACGTCCACGCTCAAGTCGAGCACCTCCGCCGCTTCCGCGGTAGTTAGCCCTTCCACATCGCGCAGCAGCACGACGGAACGGTAGTTTTCGGGCAACTCCTGCATGGCCGTCTCCAACTCGTGGTTGAGTTCCCGGCGCAGCAGCCCCTGTTCCGGGAGCTCCCGTGCGTCCGGCACCCACTCCGACGCAGCAATCCCGTGCGAGTCGCTTCCCGGCATGGAGCCCGGCATCAGCTCGTCCAGCGACAACTCCCGCTCCGGCGCGAATACGCTTCGCCGGCGCTTCATCAAACAGTAGTTCTTGGCGATCCGGAAGACCCAGGCCTTTACGTGCTCCGGCTCGCGCAGTTGATCGAAACTCTCAAAGACCTTGAGCAAAGTGTCCTGAGCCACCTCTTCGGCGTCCTCGCGCTGTCCGCACATCAGCCAGGTGTACTGAAACACCTTCGACTGGAAACTCTCCACGAATGGCGTAAACGCCGTTGCATCGCCTTCCAGCAGACGTCTTGCCCATTCCACTTCGGGGTTTATCAGATCAGCCACGCAACCATGGTAACGGCTTTCCGGCCCCTAGTTAATAATGCTCAGACCTGCGCCGGCCGCAGTGCACCCACCTCGATGACAATCTCCGGCGGCATTGCGAGCGTGTTCTTAACCAGGCACTTGCCCACCGCTCGCTTCACGCCTTCCACGTGCTCCGGATCGTCGACGCCCGGCGTCTCCACGGCTACGACGAACTTCGCGAGCCGCGCCGGGTTCTTCGCCTTCTCGGCGGTGACGCGGACGCGCAGTTCCGACGCCGGCAGTTGCATCCGGTTCAGATACTCGGCGGCATAATAGCCCGCGCACGTGCCCACTGAAGCGAGAAGAAGCTCCGGCGGCGTCATGCCTTCGTCGAAGCCGTTGTTGGACGCCGGCTGATCCGAATAGATCTTATGCCCCCGGGTCTCCGCTTCAAACTGGACGCCTCCGAGATAGGTTACCGTGAGTTCCATAGCTTGTCCTTCGGTTTTATGGATGCAACCGGACGCGCAAGGTGACATGCTCTTGTGGTGTCACCGCGCACGCGCCGTTGCATCCAAAATGGCGTAGCCGGAATTGCTCCAGCCACGACAATGCACATCCCAAAACTAATTTTGTTCCTGATGCCCGGACTGACGCTGTGCGCCCAGACGCCGCTCACTTTGCCCGAGGCAGTCAAACTGGCCCTGACCCGCCACCCGTCATTGGAGGCCGCGACCGCGCGCGTGGAGGCTGCCGGTTCACGCATCGCGCAGGCACGCTCCGGCTGGCTGCCCCGCGCAACCTATACCGAGGGCTTCCAGAGTGGCAATAATCCCGTTTACGTCTTTGGCGCGTTGCTCACCCAGCGCCAGTTCACCGCCGACAACTTCAACCTCGGCGCACTGAACCGGCCCGACGCTCTCAACAACTTCCAATCGCAGGTGAGTGTCGATCAGACGGTCTTCGACTTTGGAGCGACCAGTAACGCTATCAAGGCCGCTCGAATCGGGAAGAAGATGACCGAGGAAGAGCGCCGCCGGGCTGAACTGGCGCTGATCGCCGGCGTGGCGCGCGCCTACCACGGCGTCGGGCTGGCGGAACAGAATCTCCAACTCGCCGAGGAGTCCTTGAAATCCGCCAACGCCGATCTCGACCGGGCCCGCAGCCTCCAGCGGGCCGGCGTCGCGACGGACGCCGATGTGCTCAGCGTGCAGGTCCACGCCGCGGCGATGAGCGAGTACCGGGCCCGTGCCGCCGCCGACGTGCGGATCGCCCACGCCGCGCTCAACGAGGCCCTCGGCCTGCCGCTCGACGACACCCACACTTTGACCACGCCGATGGAGTCGCCGCGCCTGCCCGCGGAGACCGGGGCCGCGCTGGAGAGCCAGGCCGCTCAATTGCGCCCCGAGTTGCTCTCGGCGCGCCTGGGCAAGGAGTTGAGCACCGCGCAGGAATCGGGTGCCAAGGCCCAGTACTGGCCGGTGATCGGACTGCATGGAATCTTCGAGGCCGACCGCCAGAACTTCGCCAGCAAGGGTGGCGCCAACTGGATGTTCGCCGCCTCGGCCCGCTGGACCCTGTTCGACGGAAACCGGACCCGTGCGGCCGTCGCCGAGGCGCGCCATATGAAGGTTGCCGCCGCCGCCAGTGAGAGGCAGATGGACGCTGCCGTGCGGCTCGAGGTCCGGCGCGCGGAAGCGAACCTGGACGCATCCCGCGAGCGCGTGGCCACCACGCGGGACAGCGTTGCGCAGGCCGAGGAAAGCCTGCGCATCATCCGCAACCGTTACTCAAGCGGACTGGCCACGGTGACCGACCTGCTGCGTTCGGAGACCGCCCTGCTTGAAGCGAAAACCCGCCGCATTGCGGCCCTTTATGACCAGCGCACCGCCGCGGTGCAACTCGAAGCGGCTACCGGCGCATTGAATGGAGATTCCGATGTTCTCAAATAAGACTCTGTGGACCGTCCCGGCGATTCTTCTGACCGGCTTGCTGGCGGGCTGCGGCTCAGGTACGGGCGAGTCTGCGAAGAAGGCGGACAATGCCCCGCCGATCGCTGTTTCGGCGCAAAAGGCGGCGACCGTGAAATTGCCGGAAGTGTATGAGGCGACAGGTTCGGTTCGCGCCCGTGTGACCACGGTGCTTTCGGCCCGGACCATGGGCTCCATCCTCGACGTGCGCGTTCAATCGGGCGACGCGGTGAAAGCGGGACAGGTGGTCGCCGTGCTCGACGCACGCGATAGCGAGACCTCAAAGAGGCAGGCCGAAGCGGCGCGCCGCGAGGCCCTGGACGCGCAGCCCGAGGCCGACAGCGGCGTGGAAGCGGCGCACGCGCAACTCGAACTGGCGGAGGCGAGCCATCGGCGCATGAAGATGCTCTTTGATGAGAAGTCGATCACCGCGCAGGAATTCGACGAGGCTCAGGCGCGGCTCAAGACAGCCCGCGCCGGCTACGAAATGGCGCGCGCCAAACGCACTCAGCTTGACGCCCGTTTACACCAGGCCGATGAGGCCGTCACTCAGGCGAAGCTGCAGGCCAGCTTTGCAAGCGTGATTGCGCCCTTCGCCGGAACCGTCATCGAACGCAAAGCGGAGCCGGGCATGCTGGCCTCGCCAGGCACCCCCATAGTCGTCATCGAGCAGCGAGGAGCGTACCGGCTCGAGGCGTCCGTCGATGAATCGCGGCTCGCGAAGATACATACAGGCATGGCGGTCAGGGTTCATCTCGACGCCTTCGACAAAGAGCTTTCAGCCCGAGTGGGCGAAGTGGTCCCGGCGCTCGATCCGGGCTCGCACAGCTTTATCGTGAAGATCAACCTGCCGGGAGTGCAAGGCCTGCGCAGCGGCGTCTTCGGACGGGCGTTGTTTGAGTTCGGCCAGCGCGAGACGCTCGCGGTTCCGGCCAGCGCACTGCTGCACGAGGGCCAGATCGACCGGCTCTTCGTCGCCAAGGACAATACAGCGACGGGCCGCATCGTGAAAGCGGGAATACGCAGCGGCGATCTGGTCGAAATCCTGTCCGGTCTGAGCGCCGGGGAACTGGTGATCGTGCGGCCGCCGCAAGCTCTCACGGACGGCGCCCGCATCGAGGTGCGCCCGTGAGCACGCCTTCCAAGTTGGGTATCGCGGGCCGGGTAGGTTCGGCCTGGATCAACTCGAAGCTGACTCCGCTGGTCATCGCCGCTTCGCTGCTGGCCGGCGTCTTCTCCGTGCTCATGCTGCCGCGCGAAGAAGAGCCGCAGATCGTCGTTCCGATGATCGATCTTTTCGTGCAGTTACCCGGTGCGCCTGCCCGCGAAGTCGAGCAGCGCATCACGCGCCCCATGGAGAAACTGCTCTGGGAAGTGCCCGGCGTCGAGTACATCTACTCGACGACGATGCCCGGCTCGGCCATGGTCATCGTTCGCTTCAAGGTCGGGGAAGACGAGGAGAAGGCGATCGTCCGGGTGAACCAGAAGATGTACGCCAACTTCGATCTGATGCCGCCCGGTGCGTCGCAGCCCCTGGTGAAACCGCGTTCGATCGACGACGTGCCCATCCTCGCGCTGACGCTCCACAGCAAGCGCTACAACGACTTCGATCTGCGCCAGGTGGCCGCACAGTTGACGGATGCCATTAAGCAGACGTCCAACGTCAGCGAAGTGAAGATCATCGGAGGGCAGCGCCGCGAGCTCCGCGTCACACTCGACGCGGGACGGCTCTCCGCCTTCGGCCTGACGCCCTTGCAGGTGATGGGCGCGCTCGGCGCCGCGAACGTCAGACTGCCGGCCGGTGCGGCTACCGAGGGCAATGTCGAAACTGTGCTCGAAGTCGGCGGCTTCCTGCGCGACGCCGAAGAGGCCAAGAGCGTGGTCGTCGCCGTCTCGGCCGGTCATCCGGTCTACTTGCGCGAGGTTGCCTCGGTGGAGGACACGGGCGAAGAGCCCAGCCAGTACGTGCGCTTCTCCGCCGGTAAGAGCTTCGAGCCTGCGGTGACCATCTCTGTCGCCAAACGAAAGGGCACGAACGCAATCAATGTCGCGGACGATGTGCTGCGTAAAGTGGATGCGCTCAAGGGCACGCTGCTTGGCGATGGCGTGGACGTCACCATCACACGCCAGTACGGCGAGACCGCCGCCGAGAAGTCGAACGAATTGCTCTTCCACATGGGCATCGCCATCGTTTCGGTCAGCATCCTGATCGCCCTTGTTCTCGGCTTCCGCGAATCGTTGATCGTGTTCACTGCCATTCCGGTCACGCTCGCGCTGACGCTCACGGTCTTCTACTTATACGGCTATACACTCAACCGCATCACGCTTTTCGCGCTGATTTTCTCGATAGGAATCCTGGTCGACGATGCCATCGTGATCGTCGAGAACATTGTGCGCCACGCCCGCATGGCGCAGAACGAAGGCCGGCCGCTCGCCGAGGTCGCCATCGAGGCCGTGGACGAAGTCGGCAACCCGACCATTCTGGCCACGCTCACGGTCATCGCCGCTATTTTGCCCATGGCCTTCGTCGGCGGCCTGATGGGACCGTACATGCGTCCCATACCGATCGGCGCCACGGCGGCGATGATCTTTTCGCTGCTGGTCGCTTTCATCGTCACGCCGTGGGCGGCCATCCGTCTGCTGCACCCGAACGCCGGCGGCGGTCACGAGCACGACGAGGACCGGCTCACTATGATGTATCGCCGCGCGATGGACCGGCTGATCCACGTGCCCGTGGTGCGCTATAGCTTCCTCGCCACCGTGGTCCTGCTGCTGCTGGGCGCGATGTCGCTGGTCTATATCGAATTCGTGAAGGTCAAAATGTTGCCCTTCGACAACAAGAGCGAATTCCAGGTGATTATCGACATGCCGGAGGGCACAACGCTCGAGCAGACGGCGCGCGTCGCCCGGCAGCTTGCGGAGAAGACTTTCGAACAGCCCGAAGTGGTCAACGTCCAGACCTATGCGGGCACCGCGTCGCCCTACAACTTCAATGGCCTGGTACGCCACTACTACATGCGCCGCGGCTCGAACGTCGCCGATATCCAGGTGAATCTCAAGCCCAAAGGGGAGCGGAGCGCGCCGAGCCACGAGATCGCCAAGCGCGTGCGCTTGAGCCTGCTGGCCATCGCGCGCGAACACAACGCTCGCATCAAAGTCGCGGAGGTTCCACCGGGCCCGCCGGTGCTCGAAACGCTGGTGGCCGAGGTATACGGTCCGACGCCAGAGGGGCGCTTTAAACTCGCGCGCGGGATTCTCGATATCTTCGATCACACCGATGGAGTGGTGGATGCCGACTGGTACGTCGAAGATCCGCAGCCCAGACAGATCTGGCACGTCGATCGTGAAAAGGCCGCCTTGAACGGCGTCACTGTCGAGCAGATCGCGCAGACCGTCTCAGTCGCCTCACAGGGAGCGAGCGCCGGCCTGCTGCACATCGATACCTCACGGGAAGACATCCCCATCACCGTCCGGCTCGACCGCTCCACGCGCAGCGATCTGGAACGGCTCAAGGAACTGAAGATCGCGGGCCGCAATGGACTGGTCTCCCTCTCGGAACTCATTCATGTCGAGAACTCGACGGTGGAACGCAGCATCTATCACAAGAACCTGATGCCGGTGACCTACGTGACCGCCGACGTCGCGGGCGCGATGGAAAGTCCCGTCTATGCGATTCTCAAGCTCGGCCCGGAGATCGCCAAACTGCCGGTGGACGGCGGTTATCGGATCGAACAACTCACCGCGCACCAGCCCTTCGACGACGCGAAGTACGCCATGAAGTGGGACGGCGAATGGCATATCACCTATGAGGTCTTCCGCGATCTGGGCATCGCGTTTGCCGCGGTGCTGATCCTGATCTACGTCCTGGTGGTCGGCTGGTTTCAGAGCTTCCTCACGCCGCTCATCATCATGGCGGCCATCCCGTTCTCCCTGGTTGGCATTCTTCCCGCGCACGGATTGCTGCACGCCTTCTTCACGGCAACGAGCATGATCGGCTTCATCGCCGGAGCAGGCATCGTCGTGCGCAACAGCATCATCCTCGTGGACTTCATCGAACTGCGGTTGAAGGAAGGGATGCCGCTCGACCAGGCGGTGGTGGACGCGGGCGCTGTGCGCTTCCGGCCCATGATGTTGACCGCCGCGGCGGTCGTGGTCGGCAGCATCGTGATCCTGTTCGACCCCATCTTCCAGGGGCTCGCCATCGCGCTCATGGCGGGCGAGATCGCCTCGCTGGCGCTTTCGCGGGTCACGGTGCCGATCGTGTACTATATCTTCCACGCAAGAATTGCGGGCAGGCCCGTCACGCCCGCGCAGACGGATGCATCTCCGGAGAGAGAGGGATAAGTGATGACAGTCGATCGTTGGTTAAGACTGATTGCCGGGGCCTTCATCGTGTTGAGCGTCGTGCTCGGCATGACGGTGAGTCCTAACTTCTATTGGTTCACGGCCTTCGTGGGGCTGAACCTGTTCCAGTCCGCGTTCACCAACTGGTGCCCGATGATGGCCATCCTGCGTAAACTCGGCGTGCGCGGCTGATCCGATTTGATGTGGGGCGGTCTTCCAGGACCGCGCGGGCTCTCCAGGCCTCGCTCCCGAATAGTTTGCGGGCGGGCTCTGGAGAGCCGCCCCACCACCGGGCATAGAATGGAGGTTCAGGAGTGAATCATCATGCAATTCCTTGCCTCCAGTCTCCTCGATCTCATCACCCAGACCTCTACCAATCTCCCCCCCGACGTCCGCCGCGCGATGAGTGACGTGCTGGCCGCCGAGACCCCCGCCACGCAGTCGAACCAGGCCCTCAATATCATTGCGACCAACATCGACATGGCCGAGGAGGGCGAAGGCGCGATCTGCCAGGACACCGGCATGCCGACCTTCATCATCCATACCCCGGCCGGCACGAATCAGATTCAAATCGCGGCGGCCATTCGAGAGGCTGTCGCCGAGGCCACCAAGCGCGGCAAGCTGCGGCCCAACTCGGTCGATTCGCTGACGGGCAAGAACTCCGGCAACAATCTCGGCGCCGAGACCCCAGTGATTCACTTTGAGCAGTGGGAGAAGAACGAAATCGAGGTCAAGCTGATCCTCAAGGGCGGCGGTTGCGAGAACAAGAATATCCAATACTCCGTTCCCGCCGAGCTGGAACATCTGGGCCGCGTGGGGCGCGATCTGGCCGGCGTGAAGAAGTGCATTTTGCACGCCGTCTGGCAGGCGCAGGGCCAGGGCTGTTCGCCCGGCGCCATCGGCGTCTGCATCGGCTCGGACCGCGCCACGGGCTATGCCCTTGCGAAGTACCAGCTCTTCCGTACGCTCGACGACACGAATCCGAATCCGGTGCTCGCGCAGCTCGAGGCGGAGATCATGGATGAGGCCAACAAGCTGGGCGTGGGCGCCATGGGCTTCGGCGGCAAGGCCAGCCTGATCGGCTGCAAGATCACGGCGGCCAATCGCCTGCCGGCCTGCTTTTTCGTCTCGGTCGCCTACAATTGCTGGGCCTTCCGCCGCCTGGGCGTGATCCTCGACACGAAGACTGGCGCGATCAAGGACTGGCTGTACCGCGATCCCTCCGCTCCGATTCAGAAGATGGCGCAGGGAGAGGGTTTCCCGCTCACGGGTCGCGAAGTGGTGCTCACCGCGCCTTTGACCGCCGAAAAGATGCGGACTTTGCACGTCGGCGACGTCGTGTTGATCCGTGGCGAGATGTATACCGGCCGTGACGCCGTGCACGCCTATCTGCAAAAGAACGATCCGCCCGTGGACTTGAATGGCTCGGTGCTCTACCACTGCGGTCCGGTGATGCTGCAAGAGGGCGGCGAGTGGAAGGTGAAGGCCGCCGGTCCGACCACCAGCATCCGCGAGGAGCCCTACGAGCATGATGTCTTGCGCCGCTTCGGCGTCAAGGCCGTAATCGGCAAGGGCGGCATGGGTCCGAAGACGCTCGCGGCCCTGCAGGAGTGCGGCGCTGTGTACCTCAACGCCATCGGCGGCGCGGCGCAATACTACGCCAAGACCGTTGAAAAGGTGCTCGACGTCAACCTGATGGAACTCGGCATCCCCGAAGCCATGTGGCACCTGCGGGTCAAGGACTTCCCGGCTATTGTGACCATGGACGCACATGGCCAGAGTCTGCACGCCAAGGTCGAGGAAGAGAGCGGCCAGGCGCTCGAAGCGCTGCAAAACAAGTAGACCGGCAAGGTGGCGCGGACCTCCAGGTCCGCGCGGGCTCTCCAGAGCCCGCAAGCCAACCTGTTCAGGAGCGGGGCCTGGAGAGCCGCCCGGCATGGAGCAATCCTCGCCCCGGCGTCCGATACCATGGGAACAGGATTCGATCCTCAGACGTCTACATTGACTGGGTCCGCCGCAAGAGGGAGTTCCGAAAATCATTGGCTGCGCAAAGTTCCATCGAAGGGGAGGCGCGCGTGGGCGCCGCGGAGGCACAGCTTCCACGTCCTTCCAGGCTCGGGCCGTCGTGGCTCTACGCTCTGGCCATATTCCTGAACGCATTCCTGCTATTCCAGGTGCAGCCACTCATCGGCAAGATCATTCTGCCTTGGTTCGGAGGGGCCGCGGCGGTATGGACCGTGTGCCTGCTGTTCTTTCAGGTGGCCCTTCTGCTGGGCTATCTCTACGCCCATATCCTGACGCAGCGCGCGGGACCGCGCGCGCAAAGCTGGATCCACATCGGATTGCTCACGCTCAGTCTGCTGGTGCTGCCGGTTCTGCCGCGTGAGGCGTGGAAACCCTCCGGCTCGGGCGACCCTTCGTGGCGCATCCTGCTGCTTCTGACTCTGACCGTCGGGCTGCCCTACTTCCTGCTTTCTTCCACCAGCCCGCTGCTGCAGTTCTGGTATGCGCACAGCAGGCCGGGCGCGGGGCCCTACCGCTTCTACGCCTTGTCGAACGTGGGCTCGATGCTGGCGCTGGTGAGCTATCCGGCCTTGATCGAGCCGAAGCTGACGAGCACTCATCAAGCTGAGCTGTGGTCCATTCTTTACGCCGCGGCCGTCGTGCTATGCGCTTGGGTGGCCTTTGGCGCGAGAGGACGCTCGACGGATTTGCCGGCGCGGCCGGAGAAGCCGGGGGAGCGGGCCGCCGGGACCGCGCCACGACTTTCGGACAAGCTGATGTGGATGGCCCTCGCGGCGTGCGGTTCGGCGCTGCTGGTCGCCATCACAACGCACGTCACGCAGAACGTCGCATCCGTCCCCCTGCTGTGGGTGATCCCGCTGGCGCTCTATCTGCTGAGCTTCATCCTGTGTTTCGACAGCTCGATCTGGTACCACCGCGGCCTGTTTCTGCGCCTGCTGGGGGTGGCGCTGGCGTGCATGGCATACGCTCTGTCGCCATCGTTTGCGGCATTGCCTCTCGGCCTGCTGATCGGGCTGTACTGCTGCGGCCTCTTCGTCTGCTGCATGTTCTGCCATGGCGAACTGGTCCGGTTGAAGCCCGATCCGGCGTACCTTACGTCGTTCTATCTTTTGATTTCGCTCGGCAGCGCGCTGGGCGCTTTTTTTGCCGCACTGCTCGCGCCGCACTGTTTTTCGGGCCATTTTGAATTGCAGATCGCGCTCGGCGCCTGCGCGGTGCTGATCCCCGTGGTCTATCGCCGCGATCCGCGCAGCCGCCTGTACCGGGCCCGCTGGCAGCCAGCCTGGCTTGGGTTGCTCGGAATGACCGTCGCGCTGGTCGCCGGCCTGATCGCGACGGGTGTCGAAGAAACGGCCCGGGCGCGTGTCATGGTCCGCAACTTCTATGGCGTCTTGAGTGTGGTGGACCAGTCCGGACCGGACGCAATCGAGACTCGGAAAACGGCTGGCGCCGAAGCGGGCGAAAACCTGCGCTCGCGCAAGCTCATGAACGGCTCCATCGACCATGGAATGCAATGGCTGTCGCCCTCCAGGCGGCGCGAGCCCACGGCCTACTACGGCGCCGAATCGGGCATCGGTATCGCGCTGCGGGCCGCAGGCGAGCAGCGGTCGTCCCTGCGCGTCGCCGTGGTCGGATTGGGCGTCGGGACGCTTGCGGCCTACGGCCGTCCTGGCGACCACTACAGCTTCTACGAGATAAACCCGCTGGTCGCGCGTCTGGCGCGCGACGAATTCAGCTACATCCGCGACTCGGCGGCACAGATCGAAATTGTGCTCGGAGACGGGCGGCTGTCACTTGAGAGAGAGCCATCGCGGCAATTCGACGTGCTTGCGGTGGACGCCTTCTCCGGCGACTCGATTCCCGTTCACATGCTGACCAGGCAGGCTTTCGCATTGTACTTCCAGCATCTGCAACCCCAGGGCGTACTCGCCGTACACATCTCGAATCAGTATCTGAACCTGAAGCCGGTGGTCCAGGCCGCCGCCGCGGCGCTGCACAGGCCGGCGGTCGTGATCGACAATCCGGGTGACCGGGCGCACGGTGTGTTCCGCTCGACATGGGTGCTGCTCGGCAACGGCGGGGGGTATCTCGGGCAGGAAGAGATCGAGAGTGCGGGCCGCCGGCTGCCTGGCTCCGCGGGGCAACTCTGGACCGACGACTTCAGCAGCCTGTTCTCGATCTTCGATTAGCGTTCTGAAGTGGGGTGTCGGCCGTGGTCCGGATGTGTCCTGGGGAGACCGCCCCACCCAGGCGTCCTACACTCGTTACATGGACCCGCAATGGCTCGATTGGACAAAGCGTCTGCAAGCGATTGCCCAGACGGGCGTCACCTACACCAAGGACCACTATGATGCGGAGCGTTATGAGGCCGTGCGGCAGATTGCGGCCGAGATTCTTGCCGCGGGAACCGGTTCGGACGGCATCCAGCCCATTCTCGATCTGTTGAGCCGCGCCAAAGGCTACGCGACGCCGAAAGTTGACGTGCGCGGCGCGGTGATTCACGAGGACCGCATACTGCTGGTGAAAGAGACCGAAGACGGGGCGTGGAGCCTGCCCGGCGGATGGGCCGACGTGGGCGATGTGCCGAGCCTGGCCGTCGAGCGCGAAGTGCGGGAAGAGTCCGGTTACGCCGTGAAGGCGCGAAAGCTGGCGGCCGTGCTTGACCGCAATCTGCACGGTCATCCGTTTTTCCCCTTCCACGCTTACAAATTGTTCTTCCTCTGCGAGCTGGTGGGCGGGGAAGCCGCATCAAGCTATGAGACTGACGGCGCGGGCTTCTTCGCCGAGGACGCATTGCCGCCGCTGTCGCTGACCCGCGTCATGCCGGCGCAAATCGCGCTCATGTTCGAGCACTACAGGCATCCCGAGCGGCCGACGACGTTCGATTGAAGGTGGGGCAGCGCTCCGGCTTCCGCCAGCAGATTGAGCTTGCAGCGGGTCTGGAGACCCCGCGCGGCTCTGGAGAGCCGCCCCACTCCGGTTCAGAGCGCTTCTCGCGCCTTTTTCGGCAGTTTTGCGACGACCACTTCGTAGGAGAGCCGCAACAGGCGTTGGATCTCGCGAGGCGGCAATGCTTCCAGCGTCTCCAACGCGATCCACTGGGCGCGGGCCAGATAGGGCGCCGGCAGGCAGCCGGGCCGTTCGCTGAGCTCCGCGAA
>Ga0315272_10001258_pt1 | contig 12645 bp, 12 predicted proteins | sample C3_middle_MG_FD_203918 | JGI IMG/M metagenome (GOLD analysis project Ga0315272, IMG submission 203918) | Sediment microbial communities from Yellowstone Lake, YNP, Wyoming, USA - C3_middle | ecosystem: Environmental > Aquatic > Freshwater > Lake > Sediment | place: USA: Wyoming | collected...
AATTAGTATTTGCGAGATTGTGCTGCTTCTCAACGCAAGCTCAATTTGAACTGGTCTTGAATGCTTGCGCTGCCTCGGATCCAGCAGCAACGCAAGAGGAGGTGGGGCAGTCAATCCCTATACTCCAGCCATGCAACTGCAAGACATTCTTTATTCTCAGGGTTTTGGCACCCGGCGCGTCTGTGCCGGTTTGATTCAGCAGGGCCTGGTGCAGGTTTACGCGTCCAGCGATGCCGCCGCCCCGCTCGCGTGTACGCAGGCGGCGGCTGAATTTGAGGCCGATGGCCTGCGCTTTCGGGTGCAGGGCGTGGACTGGCCGTACCATGAGAAAGCCTACCTGATGCTGCACAAGCCGGTTGCCACCGAGTGCTCGCAAAAGCCCTCGACCTACCCCAGCATTTACACCCTGCTGCCGTCACCGCTGCGCCTGCGACCGCAAAAGGGTGCGGTGCAGGGCGTGCAGGCGATTGGGCGGCTCGATCAGGACACCACCGGCTTGTTGCTGCTCACCGATGACGGCAAGTTCATCCACCGCATGAGCTCGCCGCGCCACCATGTGCCCAAGGTGTATGAGGTGACGGTCAAACACCCGCTCGACGAGGAGCAGGTGAGCAAGCTGCTGGCCGGCGTGGTGCTGGACGACGACCCCAAGCCGGTGCGGGCGGCGGCGTGCGAAGCAGTGGCCAGCCACCACCTGCGCTTGACGCTGACCGAAGGCAAGTACCACCAGGTCAAGCGCATGGTGGCGGCGGTGAGCAACCGGGTCGAGGCCTTGCACCGCTCGCAGATCGGTGGCTTGCGTTTGCCCGATGATCTGCTGGCGGGCCAGTGGCGCTGGCTGAGTGCGGCAGACCTGGCCAGCATTGCCGGTTGAACTGGCGATTGGCTGCGGTTATGCTTGGCGCATGAAGCTGTTTCTGAATTCTTTCTGGCGTGCTGTGGCCTACTGTCTGCGTCCGCGCGTGATCGCCCTGTCTTTCTTGCCGCTGGCTTTGATGGTCGCGCTGGCGCTCGGGCTGGGTTATTTCTACTGGGACAGCACGTTGGAATGGGTGCGCGGGGTGCTGGAGGCATCGTCGGTCGTCAACGCCGTGTGGCAGTGGCTGCAGAGTGTCGGTGCGGGCAGTTTCAAACTGGTGCTGGCGCCGTTGTTGGTGATTTTGGTGGCGACGCCAGTGATCGTGATGTTGTCCATGCTCACGGTGGCGGTGTTGATGACGCCGGCCTTGACGATGCTGGTGGCCGAGCGGCGTTTCCCCGGGCTGGAACGCCGGCGCGGTGGTTCCATCGCGTTGAGCCTGGCGTGGGCATTGAGTTCGACGGTGCTGGCCTTGATCGCCCTGGTCATTTCGATTCCGTTGTGGCTGGTACCGCCCTTGATTCTGGTGCTGCCGCCGCTGATCTGGGGCTGGCTGACTTACCGCGTGATGGCGTTTGATGCGTTGGTTGAACACGCCAGTGCGCAGGAGCGGCGCGAGATTTTTCGCAGGCACCGGGGCTGGTTGCTGGGCATGGGTGTCTTTTGCGGCTATCTGGCGGCGGCGCCCAGTCTGATCTGGGCATCCAGCGCCTTGTTTGCCGCGACGTTTGTTTTTTTGGTGCCGCTGCTCATCTGGATCTACACCCTGGTTTTTGCCTTCTCTTCGCTGTGGTTCGCACATTATTGTCTGGCCGCGCTGCAAATCTTGCGCAGCGAGGCGGTCACCGTACCGGCCCCGGCGCTGGCGGCGGCGGACGCGCACGCGCTAACATTGCCGGATGACACATCTTCCAGCATCAATACCAACAACGCCCGCTAGCGCCGCGCCGCGCTTCGGCCTGATCATCATCGGCGATGAAATCCTCTCGGGCAAGCGTGCCGACAAGCACCTGCCCAAGGTGATCGAGTTGCTCAAGGCGCGCGGCCTGCAACTCGACTATGCTGAGTACGTAGGCGACGCGCCGCAGCGCATTACCGCCACCTTGAAGCGCGCTTTCGCCTCCGGTGATGTGGTGTTCTCAACCGGCGGCATTGGTGCCACACCGGACGATCACACGCGCCAATGCGCGGCCCAGGCCTTGGGGGTAGCGCTGGCGCTGCACCCGCAGGCCGCAGTTCTGATCACCGAGCGCATGCGGGAAACCGCCCAGCAGCAGGGCACCGTTTTTGTGAGCGACGCCCCCGACAACATGCACCGGCTCAACATGGGCGTGTTTCCGGTCGGGGCGCAGATCATTCCCAACCCGTACAACAAAATCCCCGGTTTTTTCTGCCAAGGGGAGCGTGGGGGCGTATTCTTCGTGCCGGGTTTTCCGGTGATGGCCTGGCCCATGATTGAATGGGTGCTGGAAACACAGTACCCGCATCTGTTCCAGACGGCCGCCTGGATCGAAAAATCAGTCATCATTTACGGTGCCATGGAGGCCACACTGACACCACTGATGCAGGAGATCGAGCGCACGTACGCCGCTGTCAAAGTGTTTAGTCTGCCCAGCGTCGATCACCCCCAATACGGGCGCCACATCGAGTTGGGTGTCAAGGGCGAGCCGACGCTGGTGGCCCAGGCCTACCGCGCGCTGTTGGACGGCTTGCGCGGGTTTGACGTCAAACTTGGCCCCGAACTGGAGCAAAAATAAGCAGACTCGTCATCGCGATTGCCGCGTCGCTGCGCTCCTCGCAATGACGAAGATAGGTCCCGTCATTGGGATTGCCGCGCTTCGCTCGCAATGACGGCCAGCGCGGCATCGGCCAGATTGCCGCGTCGCTGCGCTCCTCGCAATGACGAAAGGGACGGTTTTCACTCACAAAAACTTAGCGCCTGCGACAAATCTTCGATCAAGTCGTTCACGTTTTCAAGCCCCACCGAAACCCGCAGCAGGCCTTGCGGCGTCTTGCTCTGTGGGCCTTCAATGGAAGCGCGATGCTCGATCAAGCTCTCCACGCCGCCCAAACTCGTGGCGCGAGTGAAAATTTCCACATGGGCTGCAAGTGCCATGGCGGCCGGTTTGCCACTTTTCAATTCAAAGGAAAGCATGCCGCCGAAGTCGCTCATCTGCCGCTTTGCCAACAGGTGCGACGCGTTACTGGTCAACCCCGGGTAGTGAACCACGCTTACTTTGGGATGGGTTTGCAAAAACTCGGCAACTTTCATGGCGTTGGCGCAGTGCGCACGCACGCGCAGGGGCAGGGTTGCCAGACTGCGCATGACCAGCCAACAATCAAACGGGGAGGGCACAGCGCCGCCGAAAAGCTGAACGGTGCGAATGTTGGAAAAATCTTCGTCGTCGTTGCGCGTGATCACGGCGCCGCCCAAAACGTCGCTGCGACCGCCCAGGTACTTGGTGGTGGCGTGCATCACCAGATCGCAACCCAGGGCCAACGGATTTTGCAAAACCGGGCTGGCAAAAGTATTGTCTGAAATGGCGCGCGCGCCGCACTTGTGCGCAATGTCTGCAATCGCCGCTATGTCCACGCACTGAATAAGCGGATTGGACGGTGTTTCTATCCAGATGATTTTGGTTTGAGGCGTGATCGCCGCTTTGACATCGGCCAGATCGGTCATGTCAACGAAGTCGGTGCGCACCGTCCATTTGGCAAACAGATGTTTCAGCACGTTGGCCGTGCCGTGGTAAATATCCAGCGGTGCGATGACATGATCGCCCGGTTTGAGCCCTTGAAAAATGGCCGTTACCGCTGCCAACCCAGAGCCAAATGCAGCACATCCAGCGCCGCCCTCAAGAACCGCCAGCGCTTCCTCCAACGCATTGCGATTGGGGTTGTGGTTGCGCGAATAAATATAACCCCGTGAATAACCCCCGTCGGCGTCGCGCTCGAAAGTCGTTGAGAGATTGATGGGTGCAACGACGGCGCCGGATGTCGGGTCAACTTGATGCCCCGCATGCACGGCAAGTGTTTCAATTCGGTATTTTTTATTCAACGAGTTCATGGTAAATTGTAAAAAGTCAGAGAGCCCCAAAAAACCAGGGGACTACCTTATAGCAGAAGCGACCCCGTCAATCCGACCAGCGCTGCAAGTGGGTTGCACAAGTTTGATGCGGGACCTTGCCCCGAATTGGTGCAAAAATGAACGTCCACAGGGGGTTCTGTGGAGCGCGGCACTCTATTGGGGCAAACATGTTTCACCGGGCGCGTCAAAATGGACGCAAACCCAAGGCAAAATGAGGGCTGCAGCCGGGTGCTGACGAAAATGATCAGCCGTGGCACAAAAACTGCGTACCCTCGCATGCAGCTAACTTTTAACAACGACCCAAACAGGAGTATTTGATGGCCAAGACCGTCGCAGACGTCATGAAGATGGTGAAAGAAAACGAAGTCAAGTTTGTTGATTTCCGCTTCACCGATACCCGGGGCAAAGAGCAGCACGTCACGGTGCCGGTGTCCCATTTTGATGAAGACAAGTTCACCTCGGGTCATGCCTTTGATGGCTCGTCGATGGCGGGTTGGAAAGGCATTGAAGCCTCCGACATGCAATTGATGCCCGACCCCAACACCGCCAATATCGATCCCTTCTTTGAAGAGACCACGCTGTTCCTGAGCTGCGACGTGGTCGAGCCCAGCGATGGCAAGGCTTACGACCGCGACCCGCGCTCGATTGCCCGCCGTGCCGAGGCTTACCTCAAGGCCTCGGGCATGGGCGACACCGCTTTTTTCGGTCCGGAGCCGGAGTTCTTCATTTTTGACGACGTGCGCTGGAATACCGACATGTCGGGGGCCTTCTTCAAGATCGACGAATACGAAGCACCGTGGAATTCAGGCAAAAAAATTGAAGGCGGCAACCGTGGCCACCGTCCTGCCGTCAAGGGCGGTTACTTCCCGGTGCCGCCGGTGGACAGTACGCAAGACCTGCGTGCCGAAGTTTCCCTGATCCTCGAGAGCCTGGGCGTACCGGTTGAAGTGTTTCACCACGAAGTGGGTGGCGCCGGCCAGAACGAGATCGGTACCCGTTTCAGCACGCTGGTGCAGCGCGCCGATTGGACGCAAATCCTCAAGTACGTGATACACAACGTGGCCAACGCCTACGGCAAGACCGCCACCTTCATGCCCAAGCCGGTTGTCGGCGACAACGGCTCCGGCATGCACGTGCACCAGTCGATCTGGAAAGACGGGAAAAATCTTTTTGCCGGCGACGGTTATGCCGGTCTGAGCGAATTTGCGCTGTATTACATCGGCGGCATCATCAAGCACGCCCGCGCCTTGAACGCCATCACCAACCCCGGCACCAACAGCTACAAGCGGCTGGTGCCAGGCTATGAAGCGCCGGTCAAACTGGCTTATTCGGCCAAGAACCGCTCTGCCTCCATTCGCATTCCGTTTGTGGCCAACCCCAAGGCACGCCGCATTGAGGCCCGTTTCCCGGATCCGCTGATGAACCCGTATCTGGGCTTCTCGGCGTTGCTGATGGCGGGTCTGGATGGGGTGGAAAACAAGATTCATCCCGGCGAGGCTGCCTCCAAGGACTTGTACCACTTGCCGCCCGAGGAAGACGCCAAAGTCCCGACCGTTTGCCACAGCCTGGATCAGGCGCTCGATTGCCTGAACGCCGACCGCAGTTTCCTGACCAAGGGCGGTGTCTTTACCGACACCATGCTTGATGCCTACGTTGAGCTCAAAATGGGCGAGGTCACGCGTCTGCGCATGGCGACCCATCCGATCGAATTCGAGATGTACTACTCGCTGTAATCGCTACAGAATCTTGCGGGACAGCTTGCGGTTTGACGCCGTGAACAGGCGCTGTCCCGCACTGATCAGGAATAGGGCAAAAAAGGACGGCTTGACCGTCCTTTTTCAATTGACGCATACTGGTAGGGTGAACAGCCGACATCCCGGTATCGGTTGAGGACAGAGCTGGCAGATAGCCGACATCCGACAATTTGTTGGGGACAGGGCTTGTCGCTTCGCGTACTACGGTCTGTCCCACAAGTTTTTCGATGGGTAACTGCGGTCTGTCCCGCAAAGTATTAACAAGGCTGAACGAATTGATCGCAACGTCCGTATGAAGTATATTTTTTTATTGATTCCCTTGGCCGCCAGTGTTTTTACGGTGAATGGTTTTGCACAGGAACGCATTTACCGCTGTGGCAATGAATACACCAACACGCTGCCCACGTCCCAGACCAAGGGCTGCAAATTGATGGCGGGCGGCAACATCACGGTGGTCAAGGGCACCCGGCCAAATGCTGCGACGCCAGCCCGCGGCGCCGCGTCTTCGGCGGGCCAGCGGGTGGATGCGGTTGAGCAAAAAACGCGCGACACCGATGCGCGCCAGATTTTGGAGCTGGAGTTGAAGAAGGCGCAGGCGCGCCAGACCGAGTTGCAGCAAGAATACAACAACGGGCAACCTGAAAGACTGGGCAGCGAGACCCACAATTATCAAAAATACCTGGACCGCGCGGCTGAACTCAAGACCAGCATTGAGCGCAACGGCAGCGATATCGCTGGCATCCGCCGTGAGCTTGCCCGCCTGGGGCCGGCTGCGGCCACTTCTGCGGCAAAATAACCGACTTGAACAAGCCTGTTTCATCTGCTGACGACTCAACCGGGGCGGCGTCGTCTGCGCGCTTCCAGTCGTTTGACCTGCTCGCCACATTGGTTGCGGTGGTTGACAGCAAGGGCAAGGTCTTGTTCGCCAACGCGGCGCTGGAAGATGCACTGGGCATCTCGCGCCGTGCGATTGTGGGCTCTTATTTCCAGGACAGCTTTACCGAAGCGACCCAACTTCCAAATACCTTGCACGGCGTGCTCGGCAATGAATTTTCGGTTTCGCGCTATGACGCGCGGCTGAAACAGTTGGGCCACGAACCCTTGCCGGTGCAGGTGATCGTGACGCAGGTTGAAAGCCGGGACGAATTCGTGGTCGAGCTGCTGGCGTTGGCGCAGCAAGTCAAGCAGGAACGTGAGGAGCGGCTGGTCGAACTGGCGCAGGCTAACAAAGAGCTGATTCGCAACCTGGCGCATGAGATTAAAAATCCGCTGGGCGGTATTCGAGGCGCGGCCCAGTTATTGGCCATGGAGCACGCGTCGGGCGAACTCACCGAGTACACGCAAGTCATCATCCACGAGGCTGATCGCCTGCAACTGCTGGTCGATCGGCTGCTGGCGCCGCATCGCAGTTCGCATCAAGTCGGCGATGTGAATATTCACGAGGTTTGCGAACGCGTGCGCTGGCTGATCCTGGCCGAGTTTCCCCTGGGACTGCGCGTGGTGCAGGACTATGATGCCTCCATTCCTGAATTTCGCGGTGACCGTGAGCAGCTCATCCAGGCGCTGCTGAACATCGCTCACAATGCCTGCCAGGCTTTGTCCGGACAGATCGCCGCCGGTCAGGCCTGCCTGACCTTTTGCACGCGCATTGCGCGCCAGGTGACGGTTGGAAAACAGCGCTACCGCTTGGCACTGGAATTGCATGTGATTGATAACGGGCCGGGCGTGGCGGATGCGATCAAGGACAGGATTTTCTATCCACTGGTGTCGGGCCGGGACGGCGGCTCCGGGTTGGGACTGACATTGGCGCAAACTTTTATCCAGCAGCACCTTGGTTTGATCGAGTGCGACAGTGAGCCCGGCCACACCGATTTCAAGATATTGATTCCGCTGCCTTGAAGGAACCCTATGAAACCAATTTGGATCGTTGATGATGACCAGTCGATCCGCTTCGTGCTGGAGAAAGCGCTGTTGCGGCAGAACCTGCTGACCCGCAGTTTCACCAACATGCACGACGTGCTGGTGGCGTTAGCAACCAGCAATGACGAAAGTCATGACAACGCCCCGCAGGTGCTGGTCAGCGACATTCGCATGCCGGGCGGCTCGGGCCTGGACCTGCTGGAAAAAGTCAAGGAAAAATACCCCGGCTTGCCGGTCATCATCATGACCGCCTATTCGGACCTGGACAGCGCAGTATCAAGTTTTCAGGGCGGGGCGTTCGAGTACCTGCCCAAGCCGTTTGATGTGCCCAAAGCGGTTGAGTTGATTCGCCGCGCCGTGGAGGAAAGTCAGCGCGAAGAAGTGGCGCAGGAAGGCGTCGCCGCCTCACCCGAGATGCTGGGCCAGGCGCCGGCCATGCAGGATGTGTTTCGGGCCATTGGTCGCTTGAGCCAAAGCAGTGTGACCGTCATGATCACCGGCGAGTCCGGCACCGGCAAAGAGCTGGTGGCGCGCGCGTTGCACAAGCATTCGCCGCGCGGCGAGCATGGAAGCAACGGCCCCTTTGTCGCGATCAACACGGCGGCCATTCCCAAGGATTTGCTGGAGTCGGAGTTGTTCGGCCACGAGCGCGGCGCCTTTACCGGCGCGCAAACCATGCGCCGGGGCCGGTTTGAGCAGGCCGACGGCGGCACGCTGTTTCTCGACGAAATCGGCGATATGCCGATCGACCTGCAAACCCGGCTGCTGCGCGTGCTCAGCGACGGCCATTTCTACCGGGTCGGCGGCCACAGCGCGGTCAAGACCAATGTGCGCGTGATCGCCGCCACGCACCAGAACCTGGAACAGCGTGTCAAGGACGGCGCTTTCCGCGAGGACTTGTTCCACCGACTCAACGTGATCCGTCTGCGCTTGCCCGCTTTGCGCGAGCGCAAGGAAGACATTGCCGTGCTGACGCGCCACTTCCTGCAACAAAGTGCGGCGCAGCTTGGGGTCGAGCCGAAACGAATTTCTGCGGCGGCGCTGGCGTGGCTGGGCGACTTCGACTTTCCCGGCAACGTGCGCCAGCTCGAAAACATGTGCCATTGGCTGACCGTGATGGCACCCGCCCAGTTGATCGAGCCCAAGGACCTGCCGCCCGAGGTGGGGGTGGCGCTGGCCAGGGCCGATACGGCCATTCAGGAGCACACGCCGCCCTCCGCGCCGGTCGTCTTTGCGGGCGGGACCAGCCCAGCCGGTGCTGTTGTCAATCAGCCCTCTGGCCAGGGTGACGGTTGGGAGCACGCCCTGGAGGCCGATGCCGCCGCTCTGCTGGCGAGCGGCCGCCGTGACGTGTGGGATGCGTTGACACGTCGCTTTGAATCCAGGCTGATCCGGGCCGCGCTGGCCGCCAGCCGGGGCCGACGCATAGAAGCGGCACAAAAACTCGGCATTGGCCGCAACACCATCACGCGCAAGATTCAGGAACTGGGGCTGGAGTAAGTCCGGCCGCAGCAAGATTGCCAGGCCAAGCGCTGGCACGCCAGCATGGATTGCCACGTCGCTGCGCTCCTCGCAATGACGAGGGTGGACTCTCGTCATTGCGAGCGTAGCGCGGCAATCCACGCTGCCCGGTTGCTACCCGCCACGGCCTCCGGCTTCGCGGCTAAAGGCTAATTCCTCGCAAGGGTGTACCAGGCCTCACGTTCTTTCAGGGTTGTACCAGTTCCACGATCACCGGGGCGTGGTCGCTGGGACGCTCATTCTTGCGTGGTGTCTTGTCAATGGTGCAGCTCTTCACCCAGGGTTTGAGCGCCGCGCTGACCAGAATGTGATCGATGCGCAGCCCGTGATTGCGGCGAAAACCGAAGTCGCGGTAGTCCCACCAGGAGTAGCTTTTTTCAGGCTGCCTGAACAGCCGAAAAGCATCAAACAGCCCCAGCGCTTGAAGCGCGCGCAGTTGGTAACGCTCTTCTTCGGTGCAGTGGATCTGATCTTTCATGCCGACCGGGTCCCACACGTCGGCGTCGTCAAACGTGATGTTGTAGTCGCCCATCAACACCAGCTTTGGAAACCGCACCAGTTCTTCGCGCAGCCAGTCGCGCAGGCCCCTGATCCAACTCAGCTTGTACTCGAATTTATCGCTGCCGGGCGCCTGGCCATTGGGGAAATAGGCGCCGACCACGCGCACACCGTTGACATCGGCACTGATGACGCGTGCCATTTCATCAGAAAAACCGGGAATGTTCTTGACCACGCTGGTGATCGCTGTCGTCGCAAGCAAGGCCACGCCGTTGTACGTCTTCTGACCGAAGCACTGGGCGTGGTAGCCAACTTGTGTGAAGGCCTCAAGCGGAAACTTGTCGTCGGCCAGCTTGAGTTCCTGTAACGCCAGCACATCGACCGGGTTGGCTGCCAGCCAGTCGAGCACCTGCGGCAGGCGCACGGTCAGCGAGTTGATATTCCAGGTCGCAAGTTTCATGGCATCTCACAAACAGGCGTACGCAAGGGTTGGGCTGGTTTTGAAAACCGCAAACAGGTGCTCATTGTGCCAGTCGATGTTCGTTAGCGCACAAACCGACGCGTCCGATCCGGCTACCATCTGCGTGCGTCGGGGCGGCGCTGTTCGTCATGACGAGGTCATGCGCTTGGTCATTGCCGCCAATTTACCGATGGGAACCACCATGCTGAATGTGAAAACTGTCGCGCCGCAGCGTCAAGACTCATGGCTGAAGAAGCTGGGCCCGGGGCTCATCACCGGCGCGGCCGACGACGACCCAAGCGGGATCGCGACCTATTCACAAGCGGGCGCGCAGTTCGGCTTCAACATGCTGTGGACGGTTCTGTTCACCTATCCGTTGATGGTCGGTATTCAGGTGGTCAGCGCCAGAATCGGGCGCGTGAGCGGCCATGGACTGGCCACCAACATCCGCAAGCATTACCCGTCATGGCTCTTGTACAACGTGGTCGGACTTTTGCTGATCGCCAACACCATCAATATTGCGGCCGATGTCTCGGCCATGGGCGAAGCCTTGACATTGATTATCGGCGGCTCGGCGCAAATCTACGCCGTGGCGTTCGGTCTGGTATCGCTGCTGTTGCAGATATTCATCCCGTACCGGCGCTATGTGCGCATCCTGAAATGGCTCACGCTGGCTTTGCTGGCGTATGTGGCCACGGTATTTGTGGTGCACGTTCCCTGGTCACAGGTGCTGGTGAGCGCATTGCTGCCGCAGTTGTCCTGGAAACCGGCATACATCACGACCGTCGTGGCCGTATTCGGCACGACCATCAGTCCCTACCTGTTCTTCTGGCAAGCGTCACAGGAGGTTGAAGACCAACTGGCAGATCCGCGCGCGCAACCCTTGATCAAGGCACCGCAACAGGCGCAGACCAACTTGCGACGCATCAAGGTTGACACCTACGTCGGCATGGGTTTTTCAAATCTGGTGGCCTTCTTCATCATCTTGACGACGGCCGTGACGCTCAACCTCAACGGCATTACCGATATCCAAACCTCGGCCCAAGCCGCCACCGCGCTTCGTCCGATTGCCGGTGAATTTGCGTTCATGCTGTTCAGTGCCGGCATTATCGGCACCGGACTGCTGGCGATTCCGGTCCTGGCGGGGTCTTCCGCCTACGCCATGGCAGGCACCTTTAAATGGAAAAACAGTCTTGAGCGCACGCCCATGAAGGCCAAGCAGTTCTACGGCATCATCGCCGTCTCGACCTTGATCGGCATCGGGCTGGGCTTCACGTCCATCGATCCGATCAAAGCGCTGTACTGGAGTGCGGTTGTCAACGGTGTCATTTCCGTTCCCATCATGGTCGTCATGATGTTGATGGCCGTGCGCGTCGAAATCATGGGGCAGTTCGTGATTTCAACCAGCCTCAAAGCGATGGGTTGGGCAGCAACGCTGGTGATGGCGGCAGCCGTTTGCGCCATGCTGGTGATCCGCTGAGGACCACGTCTGGCTACAGGCTACAGGCGTCGCCCTTGAATCACGCGAACCAGAACCATCACGATCGCGACGACCAGCAGAATATGAATGAATCCGCCCATGGTGTAGGAGGTGACAAACCCCAAAAGCCAGAGGATAACCAAGATGAATGCAATAGTGCCTAGCATTTTTTTCCTTACGCCACCAGTTGGCAAACAGTGAATCAGACGGTCAACGACCGCCTGATAAATAACAATTTATTTACGCTTTGCGGATGGCGTCCCGCAGGGCTTCATTGGCGTGCTTGGCCACTTCCTTGGCATCCCCCAGTGTTTCCTGCGCTCTACCCATTACCTGTTTTTGCAGCCCCTTGGCTTGTTGCTCCTTGCTCCCCACCAATTTCCCGGCTTGCTCTTGAACTTTGCCGGCGATGTCTTTGACGCTGCCCTTGACTTGGTCTTTGTTCATGATCGTTTCTCTCTAAAAAAATTAACAAATGATGGTATTTATGAACCAAGAGTTGGCTCACAGTGTCATGCTACGGCGCGGTAAATGTTTCATCTGTGCGCTTGCACACATAGTTTTGAGGTGGCCGCGGGTAGCATGTTCGGATGAAGTTCAAGTCTGCCGTGGCGCCGGCCTCAGCGCCCGATCTGGCCGACGCGCCGGCCGAATCCGAACGCGACCAGATCAGCCAGAATATCGAAGCGGTGCTGGATTTTTACGCGCGCGAAGAACAAAAGATCAGCCATTGGCAACGAACTGTGGAACGCATCAGTTGTTTCATCGGACAGCCGGCTTTTCTTGGTTTCGTTTTGCTCTTTGTCGCGCTCTGGGTGCTCGTCAATATCGTCATGCACCTGTTGGGCATGACCGAATTTGACCCGGCGCCGTTTTTCTGGTTGCAGGGGATGGTCGGACTGGGTGCGCTGCTGACCACAACTGTGGTTCTTGCCAAGCAGAACCGGCTCGCCAAGTTGGAGGAACAGCGGGCGCATCTGGATCTGAAAGTGACCTTGCTCACCGAACAGAAGGCGGCCAAGCTGATTGACCTGCTCGAAGAGTTGCGGCGCGATCTGCCCAATG
>Ga0315272_10001259_pt1 | contig 12642 bp, 7 predicted proteins | sample C3_middle_MG_FD_203918 | JGI IMG/M metagenome (GOLD analysis project Ga0315272, IMG submission 203918) | Sediment microbial communities from Yellowstone Lake, YNP, Wyoming, USA - C3_middle | ecosystem: Environmental > Aquatic > Freshwater > Lake > Sediment | place: USA: Wyoming | collected...
CGTATAACGGCCAGTGGTAACCGAAAAGACCGGTTTCATAGAAATGTTCATCTGAAGTCTCCAGTATTCTGAAGGTAGCCCTGTATATCCTTTCATTGAAAGTCATATCAGTTCCATATACTATCCTGTCCTGGTATTTCTCAAAGAACTCCTTTACAAATTTCGGAATAGGGGCAATCTCACCAAACCTGGCTGAAACATCTGCGTAAAGATTGGGATATTTCTCAAAATAATTCCCCAGATATGAGAGATCTGCACAACAATTCAAAAGGTGAGCTGCCACAAAAATTGTTTTTGGATGTTTTTTAAGAGTGTTCCCAAACCTTTCGAGCATCTCCTCATGACTCTTGCTCCCATCATCATTTTTTATATGCCATGAGGCAGAATTCATGAGTCCGTCATTTGTGGAATCTACCTTTTCGTACATCCACTTGTCCTCTGATATGTGGATATTTACAGGTACTTTAAGTTCTGCACATTTCTCAAAAAGTGCATCAAAACGTGGATCATCAGGTAGTCTTATGGTCCTGTCTTTGAAATTAGCAGGAACCGCTTTTCCCTTAAACATTAATTCACCGACACCTCTTGCCCCCTTCTTAACACAACGTTCAAGCTCTTTAACTGCAGCTGGTCCGTAACCCGGCTGATCAAACCCTTTGTAGTCAAACCCGCACCAGATTTCAAAACGATCCTTGTATTTTGAATACAAATCGTAAATGGAATCAAACCTGGCGCCTGTTGCACCTGTAAAGACTATTGATTTCTCAATACCGCAGTCATCCATTGCCTTGATCCATTCCTTAATAGTTGCATCATCCTTCGCATAAACATGGGTATGCATGTCAATTGCAGGGTATTTAGCTTTTGGAACATTAGTGACAGAGATCTTATAAATTGATACGGGCCTGTAGTTGTTCAGCAGAATGTCTTTTCCATCCTGAGCTGACAAATTAGAAATCAGGAATACTGCAATACTAAAGATCATCATACCTTTAAGGCGGTTGCACTTAGGTTTGTCAATAAAATTGTCCGGATTTTTCATATGCAGAATTTTAATGAATTATATTATAACACTTATTTATAGCTTGAAAATCAATGAGAAAAACTAAGGAAAGCATGAAAATGGTTCAGACTGAACTTCAAAATAGGGCATATATTCAAAATCATTATTCCCGTTAAGAGTGAAATGCAGAGGTTTACCACTGACAGGTTTCAGGTTTTTGATCAGTTTCTTTGGATCCATAGTTAAAGCCAGGTTGTCTTTTTCACCTTTCATATTTACATAAGCCATCAGGATCGGGCCATATTCAAGTGCAAATCGTTCGCGGTCGGGAAGTTGTTCTTCGCCGGTATATTTCGTAAGTCTGAAATCAGCCGGTAATATAAATGAGATTTTGTCGCCGTTTTTCCAGGTCTGGGATAAAGATACATAAGTCCCAGGCTTTCCCGTAGCCTTCTTTTTACCATTTATCATTATTACCATCTCTTTCGAAGCCCAGGAAGGAACCCTGATCCTGATAACCGATTCAGAAGGTGAATCGGAGTTAATTGTCAGCGTTACATCTGGTTTGTAGGGAAATTTTGTATCCATCTTCAAAGTCATTTTGCCGGAAGATGTTTTAAGATCTATCGCTGAAGGAACAAAAAGATCGACATATACTCCATCGTCAGAAACTGAGTTGATGAATTCAGGTAATGCTCCCATCATTCTTGTTCCCTGCCCTTCGCAGCATGTGCTCATCGCAAATGGCTGGCGGTCGCTCCAGTCCTTACGATCGACAAGCACAGAATGATAACGTATACCTGTGGAGCCTACCTGATTGGCTATGAGATTATTGTAAATCGATTTTTCTATCTCTGCAACATACTTCTCATCTTCCGGATTCAGAAGATGGAACCTCTGGTTCAGAAAAGCCCAGAAGACACTGCCGCAAAGCTCACCTGTATTACGGTGCAGATAGTAAGACTTTGGAGGATATAGTTCTGTACCTTCACAAATTGCAATGGAACCGCCAATATGTTCCCAGTTATTGTGATACAGATCCCAGGCTCCGGATGCAGCCTCAAGATACTTCTTCTCACCTGTTGCCCGATAAAGGTCAAGATAAGGTTCTATTGCAGTTAAAAGATAGTTATGAGGCCGGTCGTACGGGTAAAGCCATATCGCCTTTTCCTCTCTTTTCCCAAGTTGTTCCATCCAGTAATTTTCCTGAAAATAACGCTGGACTGTTTTTATATCCTCCGGTTTGCCAACAGGTGTAAAATAGACTCTGGTACTGGGTATTATTCCCTGTGAACCCTGACCGGCCCTTCTTAACATTTCGGGAAGATAAACAGAGGTATTGAACCAGTCATAGAATCCTCTCAGGAGAGGGAACGCTTTTGTGTTTCCAGCATAACCTGCCTCGATAAGTCCATGGGTAACCCATGAACGTGTATACGCACCATATTCACCTGAAAAAATCTTATTCTTCGGATAACCCATTATGTAACCATCGGGTTCCTTACATTCATCTATCACATCAACAATGAAGTTCATTCTCTTTCTCAGCTCGGGATCATCTATCCACCTGAGAGTATTTCCTGCACCCATCAGAAAACGACCAGCTTCCTGTCCGGGAAGATCCACAAACCAGAAATTGTTAAGCCGGTCTTCAAGAGGGGCAACCGGTTTTCCTGCTTTCATGCGGAAATTGCGTACAAGCTCATCATCAGTAAAAGATGTTTTCAGGTATATAATATTGTTTTCAATTGTTTTCCTGATGATACCATCATCAACTCTGACACCTCCCTTTGGAGCAGATGCCTTGTATGCAACCGGTTTCCATTTTTCAACAGGGATGATATTGTCCGGATTGTCAGTTACAACGCCTTCTCCCTGCGGACGTGGTGGTCTGGTGAGTGTTTCCAGCCCAATACTGCCCTGTTGGGAATCAGACACTTTACATCCTTCAGCAATATCGGTATTACCGGAGATAACCATAAATTTCGTCAATGCAAGCTTTTTCTGTCTGAGCCTTGTTGCTGTTAACCGGACATACCTTCCTGATACCTCTATTCCTGAGAAAGTACAAACTTCGTCACCAGGATCCCTGAAATCTTCACGGACATAATTGGTATACAACAAGCCTGTTTTAAATTCAGGATCGTCCGACACTTCAATTTTAAATCTTTCAGGAAATCCTGTTGAAGCAACATATCCCCAAGGAACAACTCTGGGCAGGAGTTTTATACCTGTGATTTTCTTTGCTGAACCCAGATCGATCTGAACCCAGCGTATCTCATCATCTTTCTGTGCAACAGGCGAATCATAACCTGCTGTAAAAAATCTGGCAACCCTTTCCACTCCCATGCCTGCTTCCTTCCTCTCATCAACAGGATTATACTTAATCTGGGCATTGAGGTTAAAACAGATTGTTAAGGTCACCAGGGAAATGATTAAAACCTGTTTCCGACAAATTTTCAAACCGGGTTGCAGACTGATTTTCATAACATTATGTTTTGATGGTACTTTAACGATACGGTTTACTGATGTCTTTCGACTCTCTCAATTATTTCCATGCACATGCGACCATTATGGTAAGGACAAATCCAGTGACCTGCCTTATCTCCGGGGCTTACTTTACCATCAGCATTTACAGTCGGGAACCAACCTCCGTTGACCTTGTCAACGAAATGATCGCGTGTATAGTTCCAGCAATTGATTGAGTGGTCGAGATATTTTTCATTTCCGGAAATCTCCCAGGCATTGAAATAACCAACTATTGTCTCCACCTGTGCCCACCAGCTGCGGCTGGTATTTACATGACCTGTAGCAAGGTCTTTCTCATAAACAATACTTCCGTCAGGTTGAATGGCCTCTTCAACAGTATCAGCCATTTTTAAAGAAGTCTCTTCCACTCTTTTGATAAGCTTTTCATCACCCAGCAACGATGCCGCCTCATGAAGAAGCCAGGAACATTCGATATCGTGACCATAGGAATCAACATCTGAGGTTCTGTTCCAGTTACGATCCATAAAGTTTATAAGGTGATATGTATTTTTATCAATTATTTTGTCAAGAAAGAGCTCAACCATATTTCTAAGCCTCTCAGCCATCCGGGTATCCGGCCACACTCTGTAGAGATTGGCATAAGCTTCCATAAGATGAAGTGAAGTATTCATAGTCTTCTCATCCTTGTCTGATGATTCGCCGATCATTCTTTCGCGAACACGTTTCCAGTCGCGGCTGTACACCTCAAAATAACCGTTGTATTCCTTATCGAGGGCATACTTTTCAAATAGTTCAAATATCGCTTTGGCAGCTTCGAGTGATTCCTTATCACCTGTAGCTCTTGCATATTCTGCAAATCCGTATATAAAGAATGAGTTTGTATATATTTGCTTCAGAGTGTTTTTAGGCTCTCCTTTTGCATCTATACTGAAATAAGCTCCGCCATATTCCTTGTCGATGAAATGGGCAAGGTTATACTCTTTTGCCCTTGTTGCAAGTCTTAAATAGGAAGTGTCTCTGGTAACCCTGTAAGCTGCTGAGTATGTCCAGAGTATGCGTGCATTTAATATTCCACCTTTGTTGGCATCAGCAATTACTGAATCTCTTGAATTAACGCGGCCATAGAAGCCACCGTTTGTGTAATCGACTGTTTTTGCCGACCACCACGACAGGATATTACCGGTCAGGTTAGAAGAAACTTCAGCTTTAAGTTGTTCTATGCGTTGTTTAGTATCACTCTTCTGTTCCGGTTTTTTGCCTTTACAACCCGGATTGAGCATAATAAGAAGTGCTGCCAGCAGATAAATATATCCTCTCATTTTGATATGGTTTAATTGAATTAATAATTTGTCTGTAAAATAATAAAACGCTGAAACAATTAGCTGTTTCGCTTAATTATTACTTATGCAAATTACAAATAATAAACAGAAATAAAAATGAGAGAAAATCCCCTGATGCTATCTCCTTACATTGCGTCTGTCGGGAAGCAATGACCTTCTTCCAAATGACTTTTGTCTGTTATTGGTTACCTGTTGTTTCGGAGCTTTCATCAGTTCAAAATTGACAAGAGGATATGGATGATCGTCAATAACCTTTATTCTTTTTGTTATCAGCTTTTCAATATCCTTCAGATATGTAATCTCTTCTGCATCGCAAAATGATATTGCAGTTCCCTTGGCTCCTGCCCTGCCGGTTCTGCCTATACGATGTACATAAGTCTCGGAGATATTGGGGATCTCATAGTTGATTACATATTCAAGATCATCAACATCGATTCCGCGTGCAGCAATATCAGTAGCTACCAGAACACGTGTAGTCTGAGCCTTGAAGCTTGTCAATGCACGTTGTCTTGCACTCTGTGCCTTATCGCCGTGAATTGATTCTGCACTGATGTTTTTTCTTTTGAGCACCTTGGCTACCTTGTCAGCACCATATTTTGTCCGTGTAAACACAAGTGCCGTTTTGATGTCCTCATTCTTCAACAGCTCAATCAACAGGGCATTCTTGTTACCCTTGTCGATAAAATAAACAAACTGATTTATTATATCAACGGTCGATGCCGAAGGAGTAACCTCAACTTTTACCGGTTTATGTACAATAGTACCTGCCAGTCTTACTATCTCTGGAGGCATAGTTGCGGAAAAGAAAAGCGATTGTCTTTTTTCAGGAAGTGAAGAAATTATTCTGCGGACATCATGTATAAATCCCATATCAAGCATACGGTCAGCCTCATCAAGAACAAATATTTCAATATCCCTGAGGGAAATATAGCCCTGTTTCATCAAATCAAGCAACCTTCCCGGGGTTGCAACAAGTATATCGACACCATTCCTCAATAAATTGGTCTGGCCGTTTTGATTTACGCCACCAAAAACCACTGTGCACGTCAGTCCGGTATAACGGCCATAGGTTTTGAAGCTTTCCTCTATCTGGATTGCAAGCTCGCGGGTAGGAGTAACAATAAGACTTCTGATTTTTCTTTTGTGCGCGAATGATTTGTTTTTTCCGAGAATCTGAAGGATCGGAACTGCAAATGCAGCTGTTTTTCCTGTTCCTGTCTGAGCACAACCAATAAGGTCTGTTCCGTTAAGTACAATTGGTATTGCTTCTTTCTGAATTGGTGTCGGGGTTGTATAACCTTCCTCTTTTAATGATTTTAAAATTGGTTCAATAATCTCTAGTGATTCAAAACTCATTTAGTAATGTATATATAAAAAAATGTCCGGATCACATATTTCTATCCGGATAGAATTGGTGCAAATATAGTGTTAAATAATGAAAGTTTGGGAATTATATGATAACATTATGATATACAGGACGCTGGGTGCTGGGCGCTGGACGCCGAGTGCTGGGTACAGGGTAAGGCTAACCATGTTTTCCCTCCTGGATTTTCCTGACAGTTTTTACGACAAATGATCTTGGAAGGAATCTTACTGAAGCTGCCATTAGGGAATTCATAAATCCCGGGATTGCCACAACTTTTCCCTTCATCATTGACATGTAACCATATTCTGCGACTTCTTCTGAAGACGGCATCTTGCGTTCCTTTCTTATGTTTCCGTCATTTGCAACAAAATGAAAATTGCTTTCTGTTGGTCCGGGACATAATGCTGTTACTGTAATTCCTTTTCCTTTAAGCTCTTCAGCCAGCGCTTCTGAAAAACTCAGCACATATGCTTTTGTTGCAAAATAAACAGACATTGTTGGTCCGGGGGAAAATGATGCAACTGATGCTACATTTAAAATCTTTCCATTGCCTCTTTTGATCATGTGGGGCAGAAAAAGCCTTGTAAGATGTGTGAGGGCTGTAACATTGAGACTTATCATTTTCTCCTGCTTTGGCCAGTCCGTTTCGGCAAAAAGCCGGAAATCTCCGAAACCTGCATTATTGATAAGGTAATCGATCTCAATATTCAGATCGTTGACCTTATTGTATACATCATATGCAGAACCATTTAGCGACAGATCCTTTTGAATTGTGTGAACATTGACTTTAAAGCTGCTTTCAATATCCTGCTTTATTTCATCGAGCTTTTCTTTCGTTCTTGCCACAAGTACAAGATCTCCACCGGTTTTTGCATGTATCCTGGCAAGTTCATATCCTATGCCACCGGTTGCTCCTGTTATTAACGCTGTTTTACCCATGACCGGATTTTATTTTGGTTGTTCAGAACAAAGTTAATCTTATTATTATTAAAAGGTATAATTGCCATCATTTAAACTCCGGCATGTGCCCATGTAGCAATCCTGTTCATGACCTCCCCTGAGCTGTATCGAATTAACAGGAACAATATCCCAGGGTACAGGTTTTTCAGAAGTAATAACATGAAATAGTCCATTTGACATCATTGCTGCAATATTATAAAAATCAGACTGATAAGGCTGCCTGTATTCTTTTCCGGGAATATCCTCACCTTTTAAAAGATCAGCTCTTGCAAGACCAAACTCTGCCAGGCTGACACCTGATGGAACAGGATGATCGAACCAGGAAGCATTGATCGTCATAAAATCTTCTGCTCGTGATTCAATCCAATCCTCTCCTTCCTTAAATGATAAAAGGTATTTCTCAAATATTTCCATCTCCGGTTTCCATACCGGGTTTTCCTCATAAAGCATTGTAACTGCCGTAAAAAGAGCTGCAGCATCTGAAAGAAATGCATTTTTCTGAAGCTGGCCCCTGTAATACGAGTGGGCAAGAACAGAGCCATCCCAGAACCTGCCTATGAGTTTTTTCACATGAACAGCCGCTTCTGAAATAAGCTCCCTGCGGTTAAGTAACCTGCCGGCCTGAATGAATCCAATTGCAGCGAGAGCATTATTTCCACAGATTATCTTTCCATCCCTGCATGGCTGTTCTCTTTGCCTGCGGATCGAAAGAAGCTTGTTTTCTACATCCGCAACAGACTTATCGGCTTTTTTAACCAGGTGGTTTTTTCCTTCAAAATTTCCTGATATAGAAATGTCATAAACCTGTGATAATTTATAAAGCTCATCTTTAGTAAGAAACGCTTTCAACTCTTCATAGCTCCACAGGTAAGTTGCACCTTCTTCATGATCAGTATCAGCATCATGGGCGGAGATGAAAAGCCCATCCTCCTCAAAGCTTTCCCTGAGGCAGCTAATAACATTTTCTGCCATATTTTTATACCCGATGTTACCAAGCACCCTGAAGGCAAGTGAATATGTCCATATAACCATTGCCTGGTCATAAAGCATTTTTTCAAAATGCGGAATTGTCCATTTTGCATCTGTGCAATATCTGAAAATGCCACCCTGAAGATGATCGTTCAATCCTCTTAATCGCATTTCTTCAAGGGTTTTAACACAAATTTCCTTTATTAATTTATCATCATCTGCAGCAAGCCTGTAGAGAAGATAAAGGAGTGTGGAATGAGACGGAAATTTCTGCCCCTTTCCAAACCCTCCATTCTCCCTGTCATAAAAACCTTCCAGAGATTGAATAAGGTAATCTTCATCTGCAACTCCGGGCATTTCAACCTCAGGGACAAATGAGGGAATATCATCGCGATTTTTCTGATAATATGCAAAAACCTGCTGAGCAACTGACAGAAATGAATTCATTGAGCCTTTCTGGTATGCCGGTGCGTAGGTAAGTGCAAAAACCGGCTGAAGTGAGGGTGTCATGAACACATTCAGCGGCCAGCCTCCCCTTCCACTTTGTCTCTGTATAAAATCCATCATATACTGGTCAATATCAGGCCTTTCTTCTCTGTCAACCTTTATACAGATAAAATTGTCATTAAGGTATTTAGCTGTACGCTCATCAGAGAAAGCTTCCGATGCCATTACATGGCACCAGTGACATGTGGAATAACCAACAGAAACCAATAAAAGCTTTTCACTGCTGACAGCATATTTAATTACATCATTGCTCCATTCCTGCCACCAAACAGGGTTATCCTTGTGCTGAACAAGATAAGGTGATGATGATTTATCAAGATTATTGCGGTGATATTCTATGGCTGTGTCATTCATCTGGTTAATAATGAACAGTATTAATAAAATAACGGATTATTAACCTCAATGTTCAATAGGGCAAATGCACCAGACTAATAATAAATTTATTTACAACAAGATAGGTAATAATTATTGTATGTATCCTCTCTTTTGGTAATTCAACTTATTTTAATAATTTGCGATGTTAATTTTTAAACTGAAATTATGAAAGAACTAGTACGTTGCCGGCCTTGCGGATATGTTATGGAAGCAGATAAATTAGGAGATGTCTGTCCAGCATGCGGTTTACCCAGAAAGGTATTTGAACCTTACAGGGAGAGAGTTTCTCCCAACAGGCTGCTACTGCTGAATTTTGACCTTCATCCTATTGTAATTCACCTCTCACAGTCGATGGTAATAGCTATACCGATACTGGCTATACTGAAGAATTTCTTTGGTGGATTTCAGCCTGATATTATTCAGAGTGTACTTATATTCTCAGTGTTTGTATTCCCTTTTACACTTGCAGGAGCAATTATTACAGGAATAATCGATGGACTTACCAGGTTTAAAACACTTAAAACACCGCTTCTCAGGGTAAAGATTATCTTCAGCATAATAATTCTTTCATTGTCTATAGCAATGTTTATTGTTGGTCCCCGCGAAGGTTATTTCTGGATCACGATCATTCTGAGCATTCTCAGCCTGGCTGCAGGTGTACAGCTTGGCCTTTGGGGTAAAAAACTGATCAACGTAATTCTGCCTGGCACTTATCCTCAGAAAAAAGGAACCAAAGAGGCTAAACCAAAGGAAGAAGAAGCTAAGCCTGCTGTTGAATAAAAGCCAGGGCTTTAAAGCTCGATAAGTTTAATATCTTTATATTCAGATAAATATCACATCTGAGAGATTCTGACTTCCGGAAATTAAGTGTAAGTATTACACTTAATCTTGTTTTTAATAAATCTATTATTATGAGACCATACAAAACATTGATTATCATTTTATTGATTTTCCTCCCGACATCAATATTATGGTCCCAGGATAAGGATGCATTTTCAGCAGCCCAGGGACAGCTTGAAGCTTATAACAGGCAGGACATAGAAGATTTCCTGAAATGGTATTCTGATGATGTTGAAGTTTATAACTTTCCTGATGAACTGGTATACAAAGGGATAGACAAAATGCGTGACAGGTATGTAAATGCCTGGAAACAAAATCCAAAGCAAAAAGCTGAGGTCACAAGCAGGATAGTTAACGGCAATACAGTTGTTGATAAGGAACATGTTACAGGACGTGCAAATGGACAGGAAGTAAATGTGATTGCCATTTACAGGGTTAATTATGGTAAGATCAGTAAAGTATACTTTATAAGGGATTAATATGATGAAATATATTTCAGCATTACTTGCAGGGATTATGATCCTATTCGCATGTAATCAGGAGAAAGTAACAGCACCTGTAAAGTCTGATTATGACGGACCGGTCACAGATATCATAGTAGTATTCAAGATGCATTTTGATATCGGATACACGCAATGGGCAGAAGGAGTGCTTCAGCAGTACAGCGGACCTATGGTCGAAAAAACACTCAAAGCCATTGATCAGACATCAGATCTGCCGGAAGAGGAACAATTTGTATGGACAGTTCCTTCATGGCCTCTGAAATATATGCTGGAAAACTGCTCTTCTGATCTTAAACCAGGACTTGAAAAAGCTATTAAAGAGGAAAGAATTATCCCTCATGCACTTCCTTTTACTTTTGAAACAGAAGCCAGCGATCTTGAGAATCTTGTAAGAGGACTGGAATATGCTTCAGAGATAAACAGACGATTCAGTCTGCCGCTTCCGAGAGATGCAAAGCTAACTGACGTTCCGAGTCATTCATATGTATTACCAACTCTTTTGAGAAATGCAGGTGTAGATATTCTTCATATTGGCTGCAATCCGGGTTCTGCCTCACCGGCAGTTCCAACCCTTTTCTGGTGGGAAGGTCCCGACGGCTCCAAACTACTGACTTTTAACTGGGCTGAATATTATGGATCCGGAATTATGCCTCCTAAAGACTGGAAATATAAGACCTGGCTTGCAATGATTCATACGCATGAAAATACCGGTGCCCCTACTCCGGATGAGGTTGCAGAGCTTCTGAAAACGGCAAGGGAGAAAATGCCCAATGCAAGGATAAGGATCGGCAGACTATCGGATTTTTATGATCAGCTGATGAAAGAAAATCCTGAGTTACCGGTTATTAAAGGCGACATGCCTGATACCTGGATACATGGATATATGTCAACTCCCAGGGAAATAAAACTAAGTAAGAAACTTCAGCGTGAAACATACAATACCGAGATACTTAACACACAGATGAAAAGCTGGTTTGGAAGCTCTGCCCCTGTTGACAGATTCATTGACAGGGCAACTGAGAATATGATCCTTTATGATGAACATACTTTCGGAGTGGCAATTACACACAATAATCAGCAGACATGGAGCTATGGGGATGATTTCATTATTAATAAATCACTTGATTATTACTCATATGCAGAGGCATCCTGGCAGGAAAAGGCAAACCGGATTCAGACTGCTGAACGGATTGTCAGTCCAATTATGAACCAGCAGATGAAAGAGATGGCAGCATCAGTATCAGTTGAGGGTAAAAGGATCATCGTGTATAATACGCTCCCATGGACAAGAAACGGCAGAGTAAGTTTTTTTGCAGGTATATACCAGAAAAACTTCAATATTTATGGAGTAAAGGAAGCAGAGTCGGGAGAGGTAATACCTGTTTATAACGACAGAAACCTTGTATCATTTGAGGCAAGAAATATACCGGCATCAGGCTATAAAACATACATCCCTGTACTGGAACCGGTTAAGGGAAATAAAGAGTCAGGCATAAAGTTCGATGAGACAAACCGCTCGATTGAGAATTCCTTTTTCAGGGTTGTAATAAATCCCTCTACGGGGGCTCTGAAATCAGTATTCGATAAGATCAATAACAAAGAGATAGTTGATGCAACGAACGAGGACGGATTTGCACAGTATGTTTACGAAAAATTCGGGCAGGAGGATCTTACAGGATATAACAAGGCATATGTAAAACCCGGATCTGAAAGCTGGGCAAACCAGGAAATGGGAAGGCCATCAGTTCCTGAAACAAAAAGAAAAGTTTTCAAAGGAAAATGTGAGAAGATTATTTACAGGAATATGGGAAATGGAGTTAGTGCATCTGTATTTGGGAAATGTGATGATCCCGGAAATCAGAGTTATATTGTAACATACACCCTTTATGAAAAACAACCCTATATTGAGATAAACTGGGGAATAAACGGGAAAAGGCCTGACGCAAATCCTGAGGCTGGCTGGCTCTCATTTCCTTTTAACCTGACAAAGCCGGAATACCGCTTATACAGGACGAGCGGCATTGTGGATCCCAAAAAGGACTTCATCGCCAGGTCAAACCAGGATTACTGCTTTCTAAACACTTCAATGACGATGTTCGATAAAACAGGGACAGGTTATGCACTGAATTCTCCATCAGCACCTGGTATAAGTATTGGGGAGAGAGGGCTCTATAAGTTTTCAGGGAAGAAAGATCCTGTTGGAAGCAGAGTATATGTCAATCTGTATAATACTCAGTGGGGGACCAATTTTGCTGAATGGATCGAAGGTTCATTCTCATCCAAACTATA